>Ga0209382_10000193_pt1 | contig 98494 bp, 84 predicted proteins | sample SoiMetdeltSBSDD5_FD_187599 | JGI IMG/M metagenome (GOLD analysis project Ga0209382, IMG submission 187599) | Bulk soil microbial communities from a Populus tree surrounding site in Tennessee, USA - Soil MetaG P. deltoides SBSDD5 (SPAdes) (version 2) | ecosystem: Environmental > Terrestrial >...
CGTGGTCGTCGCGAAGGGGAGCCGGTGCCGCTCGATCGCCGCCCGCAGCAGGCCGACGTCCCGCAGCCGCATGGCCGACGCCCCGATCACCGCCACGGGACGGCGCGCGTTGGCGAGCAGCTCGGCGGCGCGCCGGCGCGACGCGTCCGACGCCGCGGCCAGCCGCCGTCCGGCGGGGACGGCGGGGACCGCCTCCGTTGCGGGTGCGAGGGCGACGTCCTCGGGCAGGTCGAGGTGCACGGGGCCGTGCGGCTCGCTCAGCGCGATCTCCAGGGCCTCGGCCAGCACCGCGGCGACTCGCCCCTCGCGCAACGGTAGCGTCGCCTTCGTGATCGGCCGGAAGAGCGTGTGGTGGTCGATCGCCATCTGGATGCGACGCCCGAGCTGCGCGGTGGGCACGTTGCAGGTGAGCGCCAGCAGCGGGGAGCGATCGAGGAAGGCGTTGCCGACGCCGGTCGTGAGGTTGGTGGCGCCCGGCCCCAGCGTGGCGATGCACAACCCGGGCGCGCCCGTCAGCCGGCCCATCACGTCGGCCGCGAACGCCGCCGACCCCTCGTGGGCCGTGAGCACGTAGGGGAGCTGCCCGACCCGCATCGCCTCGAGCAGCGGCAGCACGTTGCCGCTGGGAATGCCGAAGCCGTGCGTGACGCCCGCCGCTCGCAGCGTCGCGACGATGAGCTCGGCGTTGTTCACCGTGCCCGCCTCACACCGCGGGCCCATCCTGGATGGCCGCCGCCAGCTTGCCGCTCACGCGCCGGCCGTCGCCGGCCTGGCCGGCGAGCTTGCCGTGCTCGACGACGACCTTGCCGCGCAGCACCACCACCGCCGGCCAGCCGTGCACCTCCCAGCCGTCCCAGGCGCTGTAGTCCGAGCCGTGGAGGTCCTGGGCCCGGAGCACGCGGCGGACGGTCGGATCGAAGACGACGAGGTCGGCGTCGCTGCCGGGCGCCACCGCGCCCTTGCGCGGGTAGAGCCCGAGGATCTTCGCCGCGTTGCTCGAGGTGACGGCGACGAAGCGCTCCAGCGACATCCCGCGCTTCGACACACCCTCGGTGTAGATGATCGGCACGCGCGTCTCCACGCCGACGTGGCCGCCGGTGGCGTCGGCGACGTGGCGGCTGCGCAGCTTGATCGCCCGCGGCGTGCACAGCTCGTCGGTGGCGACGGTGCTGAGCGTGCCGTCGACGAGGCCGCGCCAGAGCTGCTCGCGGTCCGCGTCGTGCTTGAGCGAGGGGTAGGTGTGGTACACGACGCCGTCGGGGCGCAGGTAGGCCTCGGCGGTGAAGGTCGCGTAGTGGTGCAGGGTCTCGCCGTAGATGGCGCGACCCTCGCCCCGCGCCTCGGCGATGGCCTCCACCCCGGCGCCCGCGCTCACGTGCACGAAGTAGACCGCGGAGCCCTCCACGTAGCGGGCGAGTCGCAGCACCCGGCGGAACGAGATGTCCTCGGACATGGCGCTGTGGACCAGCGGCATGTGGGCGATGTCGGTGCGGCCCTCGCGCTCGAGGCGCTCGTACATGTACATGACGAGGTCGTCGTCCTCCGCGTGGATCGCGAGGATGCCGCCGTGGCGGGCCGCCTTCTCCATGATCGCCCACAGGTGACCGAGCCGGATCATGCGCCCCTTGCCGATGGGTCGCACGTCGGTGGTGAAGATCTTGAGACTCGTGAAGCCGGCCTGGATGGCCTCGGGGATCTGGTCGATGACCTCCGGCGGCACCGCGCCCTGGAGCATCACGTGCAGGCCGTAGTCCGTGTAGCCCTGCCGCCACACCGCCTGCTTGTCCTCGATGGCGCGGGCGAGCGTCAGCCCCGGCTCCCAGACCGCGAAGTCCACGAGGGTGGTGGTGCCGCCGTGGATGGCGGCCCGGCTGACCTGCTCGGGGGGCGCGCTCGTCGTGTGGCCCCCGCCGAGGGCGGGGATGGGCCAGTGGGTGTGGACGTGCGGGTCGATCCCGCCGGGGATGACGAGCTTGCCGGTGGCGTCGACGACGCGCGCGGCCTCGTCCGGCAGCGTGCCCGGCGCGGCGACGGCCACGATGCGCTCCCCCTCGACCCCGACGTCCCAGGCACCCACCCCCTGGGGCGTCACCACCCGTCCACCACGGATCACCAGGTCCAGCATCGCGTCTCCCTCGAGCGAAGTCGTGCGAGGCAGGATGATACGCCGCGCTCAGTGAACCCGGACTCCCAAAATCACGACATCGCGTTGCACAGGGACGCCGCGCGCGTCGGCGTCCGGCGCTCAGCTTCGCGAACTATCGATCCTCGCGCGACGTCGCCCGGTGTGGCACGTCGTTTGCGAATGCGCGCCGCCGCTGGCTGTTGTCGACCACGACCGCACGAAGGCAGGCCGTAGGGAGACACGTATGCTGAAGCCCGCCGTCCGCATGGTGATCGCGTTGTTGCTCGCCGGATGTGCCGCCGCCACCTCGCGCGCCCCCGCCGCCGACCCCGGCCCACGCCTCGACCGCCCCGGCGCCGGGGCGCCCCTGCCGGGGTTGAGCGTCGCCGAGATGGCGCTCTTCCTGGCCGGCCGCGAGCGCTTCCTCGAGCGCGTCGACGTCGCGGGGGGCCTCGGGCCGCGCTTCAATCTCGACAGCTGCGCCGGCTGCCACAGCCACCCCGCGGTCGGCGGGACGAGCCCCTCCGTCAACCCGCAGATCGCCATGGCGAGCAGCGCCGGCGCCACCAACGTCGTCCCCGCCTTCATCGAGCCCGCCGGCCCGGTACGCGAGGCGCGGTTCAAGCTCAGGACCGATGGGAAGACGCGCGACGGCGGTGTCGCCAACCTCTTCACGATCGCCGGCCGCGCCGATGCGCCCGGCTGCCGCCTCGCGCAGCCGGACTTCGCGCGCGAGATCACCCGGGGGAACGTGATCTTTCGGATTCCCAGCCCCCTCTTCGGCGTGGGCCTGCTCGAGGCCATTCCCGACCATCACATCCTGGCGACGTGGACCTCGACCGCGACGGAACGCGCGGCGCTCGGGATCGCGGGGCGGCCCAATCGCGGGCATGCCACCAGTGCCAGCGCCGGCGACGCGGGCATCGCGCGGCTCGGCTGGAAGGCGCAGACCGCCTCGCTGCTCTTCTTCGCCGGTGAGGCCTACAACGTGGAGCAGGGGGTGACGAACGCGCTCTTCCCCTCCGAGCGCGACGCGCCCCTCGGGTGCCGGTTCACCCCGAGCCCCGAGGACGGCGGCGAGCGGAGCGACGTCCAGCGCTTCACGGACTTCATGCGGTTCCTGGCCCCGCCTCAGGCGGCGGCGCCGACCCCGTCGTCCGTCCGCGGGCAAGAGCTCTTCGGGACGATCGGCTGCGCGCTGTGCCACACCCCGGTCCTGTCCACGGGGCGGTCCCCCAGCGGGGCCCTGAACGAAAAGGCGGTGGTGCTCTACTCGGACCTGCTGCTGCACCGGATGGGCCCGGGGCTGGCCGACGACGTCGTCCAGGGCCAGGCGGGACCGGACGAATTCCGGACCGCGCCGCTCTGGGGTCTGGGCCAGCGGCTGTTCTTCCTCCACGACGGTCGGACCCGCGACCTCATCGACGCCATCCAGGCGCACGCAAGCGCGAAGGACCGGGGTCTTCCGGCCTCGGAGGCCAACGCGGTGGTCGAGCGCTATCGAGCGCTCACCAACGAGCAACAGCAGGATCTCCTGAATTTCCTGAGGTCGTTGTAGCATCGGGGCCGTGACCGAGACCCGTCCCGAGGGCCGCCGCGCGGGTACCGAGCTGCACGATCGTTCGCTCGCCGAGCTGGCCGCCCTGATCGGTGGCCGGCGTCTGTCGCCAGTCGAGCTGGTCGAGGCGCTGATCCAGCGGGCCGAGGGCTACGACGCCCAGACGCGCGCGTTCATCACGCCCACCTTCGAGCTCGCGCGTCAGCAGGCGAGGGCGGCGGAGGCCGAGATCGCGGCCGGCCGGCACCGCGGTCCGCTGCACGGGATCCCGTTCGCGCTCAAGGACATCTACGACACGCGCGGGATCCTCACCTCCGGCCACTCGCGCGTCTTCCTCGACCGGATCCCGTCCCAGGACGCGACGGCGACGCGGAAGCTCTACGAGGCCGGCGCCGTGCTCCTCGGCAAGCTCGCGACCCACGAGATGGCCCACGCCGGCCCGTCGTTCGACCTGCCGTGGCCGCCCGCGCGCAACCCGTGGAACCTCGCCCACTTCACCGGTGGCTCCTCGACGGGCTCGGGCGCCGCCGTCGCGGCCGGCCTGGTACCGGTGGCGCTCGGCTCCGACACCGGCGGCTCGATCCGCGGGCCGGCGTCCCACTGCGGCGTCGTCGGGCTGATGCCGACGTTCGGGCTGGTGAGCCGGAGCGGCGTCATCACGAACTCCTACACGTTCGACCACTGCGGACCGCTGGCCCGGACCGTCGAGGACTGCGCGCTGACGCTGCAGGCGCTGGCCGGCTACGACCCGGCCGACGCGGGCAGCGTGCGACGGCCGATCCCGCCGTACCGGGAGGCGCTCGGCGAGGACCTGCGCGGCCTGCGGATCGGCGTGCTGCGGTACCACTGGGAGGAGGACATCCCGGCCTCGGAGGACGTGCGCCGGGCCATGGACGAGGCCCTCGACGTCTTGCGGCGTCTGGGCGCCGAGCTCGAGGAGTGTCGCGTGCGGCCGCTCGGCGCCTACTACGACGTGAAGATCATCATCGCCGAGAGCGAGATCTTCGCGGTGCACCAGCAGAACCTCGTCGCGCGGCCGAAGGACTTCGGCGCCGACTTCCGCGCGCGGGTGCTGCCCTCGGTGCTGTTCACGGCCCACGACTACGTGCAGGCCACCCGAGAGCAGCGCCGAATGATGGCCGAGATGGAGCCGCTCTACGCCCGGTTCGACGCGTTCGTGACGGCGGGCCTGGGCGAGGCGCCGCGGCTGAGCGACCACCGCAGCGTCGCGTTCTGGCAGAAGCCGAGCCTGCTGACGGCGTGGAACGTGACGAGCCAGCCCGTGCTCGCGCTGCCGAACGGCTTCGGGCGCAACGGCCTGCCGCTCGGCCTGCAGATCCTCGGGCGCCCCTTCGGGGAGACGACCATCCTGAAGATCGGCCACGCCTACGAGCGGGCCACCGAGTGGCACACGCGGCGGCCCGCGCTGGTGGCCGGCGCCGCCGCGCCCGAGGTCACGCCGCCCCCTGTCCTCTCGGTCGAGGGCGACGTCGACGCCGCGACGCGCGATCTCTGCGTGGCGGCCGCGCGGCGCGCGGGGCTGGCGCTCGACGACCTGATGCTGGCGCAGCTCCTCGAGGGCGCGCCCTACGCGCTCGGCATGGTGCGTCGCCTGCGCCGCGACCACGACGTGCACCACGAGCCGGCGAACGTCTTCAGCGTCCCGACCTGATTTGCCTCGCGTAGAGCCGCGCCACGACGTCCTCGATGGCCGGCTCGAGCACCGAGATGTCGCGCAGCGCGGCCACCTCGGCGAGCCGGCTCACGACGTGGCCGGCGGTGGCGGTGCCGTCGAGCACGTAGGTGATCCGCCGGCCGTCGGCCTGCGTCGATTCCACCGTCACGCCCGGCAACGCCAGCTCCACGGCCAGCGGCTCGTCGAGGTCCACGACCAGCCGGCGGCGCGAGCCATAGCGAGCGTGGAGATCGTCCAGCGAGCCGTCGTGCACGAGGCGTCCCTGGTCGATCACCACGAGACGACGACACAGTCGCTCGATGTCGGCGAGGTCGTGCGTCGTCAGCACGATGGTGCTGTCGCCGGACGCGCCGAGCGCGGCGAGAAACGCGCGCACGGCCTGCTTGCTCACCAGGTCGAGCCCGATGGTCGGCTCGTCGAGGAACAGCACGTCGGGGCCATGCAAGAGCGCGGCGGTCAGCTCCCCCCGCATCCGCTGGCCGAGGGAGAGCTGGCGTACGGGAACGTCGAGGAAGGCGTCGAGCTCCAGCAGCCGCCGACAGCGGGCCAGCCGCGCGGCGTGGTCGCCGGCGGGGACCGCGTAGACGTGCCGGAGCAGCGCGAACGACTCGCGCAGCGGCAGGTCCCACCAGAGCTGGGAGCGCTGGCCGAAGACGACACCGATCCGCCGGGCCAGCCGCGTGCGCTGCCGCACCGGCTCGAGCCCACAGACGCTCACCCGCCCCGCCGACGGGGAGAGCACGCCCGTGAGCATCTTCAGGGTCGTGGACTTGCCGGCGCCGTTGGGGCCGATGTACCCCACCATCTCGCCACGCTCCACGGTGAGGTCGATCCCGTCGACGGCCGCCACGATGCGCGTCCGGCGGCGCAGCCATCCGGCCTTCACGCGGACGGTGAACTCCTTGCGGAGGCCGCGCGTCTCGATGACCGCGGTCACGACCCGGTGCTCCGGTAGTGACGCACGCCATACCGCCACGTCAGCCCGGCGGCGAGGACCGCCGCGATCGCCACCGCCGGCGACGCATACCCGAGGAGCGCCGGCGCTCCGAGCGGATCCGACCGATCGAGCAGCGCCAGGGCCGGATAGTACGCGACGAAGGCGAACCCGACGGCATAGGCGAACAGCCGGCGGAACAGCGTGTCGTAGATCGTGATCGGATACTGCGTGAAGCTCAGGCCGCCGTAGGTCAGGCCGTTGGCGATCTCGCCGGCCTCGATCCACCAGAACGCCACGGTGGCCGTGGCCACGAAGACGGCGCCAAAGATCATGGCGCCGGCGATCGGCGTCACCGCGAGCAGGACCAGCCGCCCGGGCGTCGGCGGAACACCCGCGTTGACGGCGGCGATCACGACCATGACCACGCCGAACGCCACGCGGCCGACCCGGCGCGTCGCGACGTCCATCGCCGCCAGCTGGGCGAGGGAGCTCAGGGGGCGCACCAGGAGCGCGTCGAACAGGCCGCTGCGAACGTACTGGCGCAGGCGCTCGACGTTGCCGACCCCGAGATCGGCCGCCGCGAAGGCGCAGCCGGCCAGCGCGGTCATGAGGAAGACCTCGGCGAACCGAAAGCCGCCCAGCGCGGGGGTCACCCTGAAGACCACCACGACGCTCACCACGTCGAGGACGCCGAACAGGAGGCTGCCCACCACGTCCGCCGCGAACGAGGCGCGGTACTGAGTCTGGCTCCGCACCTGCGCGCTCAGCAGGTGGCGGTAGGCCGTCAGCCTCGGGTCAGCCACCCTGGATCACCAGCTTCCGTTCGCCGCGCGCCTGCACCCAGCGGCAGAGCGCCAGGATGGCCACCACCCACCCGGCTTGGACGCCGAGCAGCCCGAGCTGGAGCGCGGCGGAGCCCCGCTCGACGAGTACGTCGAGCGGGATCTGGATCACCGACGGGAACGGCGTGACGACGATCAGGGCTGCCGCGAGCGCGTCGGGAAGGAACCACACGGGAAAGTAGAGCCCGCCCAGGATCCCGGAGGTCAGCGTCCAGAAGGTGTTGGGGCCGCGGGCGTCCAGCAGCCAGTAGGCCGCGGCGTTCACGAGGTAGCGGCACCCGAAGCAGACGATCGTGGCCAGCAGCACCGAGCACGCGAACAGTCCATAGGTGACCACTCGCCGCGGCGCGTACAGGTCGAACACGAGCGCGCCCACGACCAGTGGCGCCACGAAACGGGTGAGGGCGGCGTGGGCGGCACGGCCGAGGTCGGTGGCGAGCAACTGCCAGACCGGGTCGATCGGGCGCAGCAGGTCGGTGACCACGTCGCCGGTTCGGATCCGCTCGGCGAGGTCCGGCAGCGCCCAGAGGAGCACGACGCCGATCAACCCTTGCCCCGCCCACACGAAGGTGGCCAGCTGCGGCTCGTCGTAGCCGGCCACGGTGCGGCCACCCGCGTCGATGACGGCCAGGAGCACGGCGAAGCGCAGGAAGCCGAACACCGTATTGGTGAAGACGGCCGCCACCGTCGCCTGGCGATACGTCGCGTAGCGCTTGAACCCGGCCACGGCCAGCGCCAGGTACGCCCGGCCGACAGCAGCGCGCGATGCGGTGGGAGGTGCCAGAGCCTCGTCTCCTCGCGTGACCGCGACAGCATATACCCCGTGGCGACTACCCGGCCTTGACTGGGCGGGGCGGGTGTGGGACGTTCACGCCCACGCAGTCCCCGCTCGATCGGTCCGCTCGTTTCGGGTTCGCTGGTCCTTTCCTTCGATCGGAACGTCCCGACATGGAAGGAGAGCCCGATGGCCACGACGACGCGACCCTCCCGTGTGACCCGACGTGACTTCCTCCAGCGCGTGGGATGGACCACGGCCGGGGCGACCGCGCTGGCCGTCGGTGCGGGACGGGGACGGTCCTCCGCCCAGGGGACCGCCTCGTATCCCGACTGGATCCCGGTCAGCCCGAAGCCACCCAAACGTGGCGGAGTGCTGACGCGGGCCTCGGCCTGGGATCCGCCGGTGATCGACCCTCGCCTCACGCAGTCGGTGGGCCTGTTCCAGTTCGCGGGCCTCACCAGCAGTCGTCTCTTGCGCTACACCTTCGCCGACGAGGCGACGGGCTACAACGACCTGCAGCTCAAGGGCGATCTCGCCGAGTCGTGGCAGGGCAGCCCCGACCAGCGGGTGTGGACGTTCAAGCTGCGCCGCGGCGTGCGGTGGCACAACCTGCCCCCGGTGAAGGGCCGCGAGCTCACGGCGGCGGACGTCAAGTACTGCTTCGAGGCCTACGCCAAGGAGGGCGTGCAGGCGTTCACGTTCCAGGAGATCGAGGCCATGGAGACGCCGGACTCGCACACGCTGCGCGTCCACCTCCGCACGCCCAACGCGCTGTTCGCGCAGAACGTCGCCGAGCCCGTGGCGATCGTCTTCGCCCGCGAGGTCCTCGAGGAGGACGGCGACCTCAAGAAGCGCCTCATCGGCACCGGCCCCTACGTCCTCAAGGAGCACACGCGCAAGGTCCGGGTGGTGCTCCAGCGCAACCCCGACTACTTCGACGCGGGCCGCCCCTACGTCGACGAGTACGTCATCCTCTCTGCCCCCGATTCCGCCACCCGCACCGCGGCCTTCCGCACGGGCCAGAGCGACTTCCTCCCGCTGCAGAGCCCGTCCGAGGTCGAGGCGGTCCGGAAGACGAACCCCACCGCGCTCGTCCAGGCGCTCACGCCCTCGATCACGCCGTTCGGGCTCGCGCTGGCCCAGGACCGGCCGCCGTTCAACGACGTGCGCGTCCGCCGCGCGATCTCGATGGCGATCGACCGCCAGAAGCAGGTGGACACGGTGTATGAAGGCCACGGCCTCGTGACGGCCGGTGTGCCGTGGATCTACTACCAGGACGCCAAGCCGACCGCGAAGGACCTCGGCCCCTGGTGGCAGCACCGCCCGGCCGAGGCGAAGGCGCTCCTGACCGAGGCCGGCCACCCGAACGGTTTCGAGACGACGCTGTTCTACTACGAGTACTTCCCGCAGATGACCTCGCAGGTCCAGCTCGTCCAGCAGGACCTCAAGAAGCACCTCAATATCAACGTCAAGATCACCAAGCTCGACTACACGAGCTACTACGGGCGCTACGTCGAGGGGAAGTGGGACGGGATGGCCTGGGGCTTCCAGTCCGGCCACGCCGTCGGCCTCGACGAGCGGGCCTACGTGTACATGCACTCGAGGTCCACGAAGAACTTCTTCCGGGTCAACGATCCAACGATCGACGAGTTGACCGTGAAGGTGCGGCAGACCGCCGACCGGGCCGAGCAGCGCGCGACCGCCCGGCGGATCGTGGACCGCGAGTACGACCAGGTGCTCCGGATGTGGATGCCTCACGGCTCCAACTTCGTGATGTTCCAGCCGCACCTGCGCAACGTGGCCGGGGGCGTCCTCCGCGGGACCATCGGCTACGGCTCACCGACGATCGCTCGGCTCTGGATCGACAAGTAGCTCTGTCGCTCGGGAGCCGGCATCGGCCGGCTCCCGAGTGATCGCCGGCATCGCCTTCGCATCGCTCCACGCCCCGCGCGTCGATCCCGAGGGATACCAACCACCGGTCCCGGCCGACGGGCCTCGACGGCCGTGGTGTCGCGCGGGCGAGGAGACACCGCCATGAAGGAGAGCGAGTCCGGGGGCGGCGTGGTGGCGCACATCGTCAGGCGCTTCGAGGATGTTGCGGTGCTCGTCCTGATGGGCCTGTTGATGGTGGTGGTGGCGATCTCCATCGTCGAGCTCGGGTGGCTCCTGCTCAGCGACCTGACCTCCATCGGGACCATGCTCCTCGACGTGGAGGAGATGCTCGGGCTGTTCGGGTTCTTCCTGCTCGTGCTCGTCGGCCTCGAGCTGCTCACCACCATGAAGAGCTATCTCGCCGACCGGGTCATCCACGTCGAGGTGGTGCTCGAGGTCTCGCTCATCGCCGTCGCCCAGAAGATCATCATCCTCGACACGAAGACCGAGGGGACGAACCTCCTCGGCCTGGCGGGTCTGGTCATGGCGCTGGCCCTCGCCTTCTGGATCGTGCGGGTCGCGCGGCGCCGCCGGCGATCGGACGGCCACTGACCCGCGCACTTGACACGGCCGCGGACCTTCGGCGTAATCGCCGTTCGAGGTCCATGGGTCGTCCCGGCCGACGGGGCGCCATCATCGCTGGAGGAGGGCGGAGGTTCCCGTATGACCGAGCAGGCCGAGCGACACGAGTTCCAGACCGAGGTCCGCGAGCTGCTGGATCTCATGATCCACTCGCTGTACTCGCACAAGGACATCTTCCTGCGCGAGCTGATCTCCAACGCGTCCGACGCGCTCGACAAGGTGCGGTTCGAGTCGGTGAGCCGGCCCGAGCTCGCCCCGATGGGCGAGCTGGAGATCCGGCTCGAGGTCGACGCCGAGGCCCGGACGCTCGCCGTGTACGACAACGGCATCGGCATGACTCGGGACGAGGTCGTGCAGAACCTCGGCACCATCGCCCGCTCGGGCACCCGCGAGTTCCTCAAGGCGGTGCGCGAGGCCCAGGCGGCCAGCGCCCCCGAGCTCATCGGGCAGTTCGGCGTGGGCTTCTACTCGAGCTTCATGGCCGCCGACCGCATCACGGTCGTCACCCGCCGCGCCGGTACCGAGGAGGCCACGCGCTGGGAGTCGACCGGTGACGGCGGCTACACCCTGGAGCCGGCCGAGCGCTCGGGCGCCGGCACGACCGTGACCCTGCACCTGAAGCCGGTGGACGAGGAGGACGGCCTCAAGGACTACACGCAGGACGCCGTGCTCCGCGACATCGTCAAGCGCTACTCGGACTTCGTCTCGTACCCCATCCGGCTGAAGACCGAGACGCTGAACTCGATGAAGGCCATCTGGGCCCGGGGCAAGGACGAGGTCACCGAGGCCGAGCACCGCGAGTTCTACAAGCACATCAGCCACGACTGGAACGACCCGCTCGAGCACCTCAGCGTGCACATGGAGGGGGGCTTCGAGGCGCGCGCGCTCCTCTACATCCCGTCGAAGGCGCCCTTCGACATCCACCACCGCGACGGCGGCCACCGCGGCCTGTCGCTCTACGTCAAGCGCGTCTTCATCATGGACGACTGGCGGGACCTCTTGCCCGCCTATCTCCGCTTCGTGCGCGGCGTCGTCTCCTCCGACGACCTGTCGCTGAACGTCTCCCGCGAGATCCTCCAGAAGGACCGTCAGGTCCAGGCGATCCGGAAGTACCTCGTGCGCCGGATCCTGGGTGCCCTCAAGGAGATGAAGGAGCAGCGGCCGGAGACGTACCAGACCTTCTGGACGGAGTTCGGCGCCGTCCTCAAGGAGGGGCTCGTGGCCTTCGAGGAGGGCCACGACAAGCTGCTCGAGCTGGTGCTGGCGCCGTCGACCGACGGGCCGACGCCGACCTCGCTCGGCGACTACGTGACGCGCATGAAGGAGGGCCAGCCCGCCGTCTACTACGTCACGGCCCCGAGCCGAGAGACGGCTGAGCGCTCGCCCCACCTGGAGGCCTTCCGCGCGCGCGGCTACGAGGTGCTGTTCTTCCTCGACCCGATCGACGAGCTATGGCTGCGGCTGCCGCGGCAGGTCGAGGGCAAGACGCTCGTGTCGGTGACCAAGGGCGCCGTCGAGCTGGGCAGCGAGGAGGAGAAGAAGCAGGAGGAGTCCGCGCGCGAGGAGACGAGCGAGCGCTTCAAGGACCTGTTGCTGGCGCTCCGGGCGGCGCTGCAGGACGACATCCGCGACGTCCGCCTGTCGGGGCGCCTGACCTCGTCACCCGCCTGCCTGGTCGGCGAGGCCGGCGACCTCAGCCCGCACCTCGAGGAGCTGCTCCGGCGCAGCGGCCAGGAGGTGCCGAAGGTCAAGCGCGTGCTCGAGCTCAACCCGTCGCACTCGCTCGTCGCCCACCTGCAGGCCTTCCACACCGCGCACCCCGCCGACGAGCGGTTCAAGCGCTACGCCGAGCTGCTGTACGGCCAGGCGATCCTCGCCGAGGGCGGCACGCTGCCCGACCCCGCCGCCTTCAGCCAGCGTCTGGCCGAGCTGCTGGTGGAGGCCACGGCCACGTAGCCCGCGGCGTCAGCCGAGGAGCTCGACGCAGTCGAGGTCCTCCACGGCGCGCATGATGCGCTCGAGGTGGTTCCACCAGATCCCGGGTGGCAGCCCCTGGTTGGCCTGCCCCATCGGGGTCGTGATCTGCCACAGCACGGAGCGTCGATAGTCCTCCCAGAGCGTGTCGAACGGGTACCCGCGCACGCCGTGGCCGACGATCGCGTCGTGATAGCGCCGCAGGCACGCCCGCTCGTGGCGGCCCCGCCAGTCCGGGAAGCAGTGCACGGCGATCATGTAGGCGAGGTCGTCGGTGGCGGTGTCCACGCGCCAGGCGTCCCAGTCGATGAGGCGTACGTCGCGCCCGCCGTCGCGGGGCAGCAACGCGTTCCAGACGTGCGCGTCGCCGTGCACGAGCGTCAGGTTCCCGTGCAGGCGATACCGAGCGAGCAATCGCGGAGCGGCGTCGATGAGGCGCTCGTAGAGGCGCCGTCGCTCCCGGGAGAGACGCTCGCCGAGGCGGTCGGCGAAGGCGGCGAAATCGGTCTGCATGGCGGCAATTTCCTGATCGATCTGGCCCGACTCGTCGGCGGATCGGCCGAGGCGCGCGCGACCCCACCACGCGGCGTGGAATCGCGCGTGGGCCTCGAGGATGGCGTGCCACCGCTCGATTGGCGGCGGGAGCGGCCACTGCCCGAGCGGCTCGTGGGAGTCGGTGAGGTCTTCGAGGACGAGCCGCCAGGCGCCCGCCGGCTCCACGAGCGCCTCGTAGCAGCGCGGCAGGAGCCCCGCGGGCGTGTCGACCGCCACGAGGCGATAGAAGTCGACCTCCCGGCGTCCGAACTCTTGCCAGAGCGGCAGCACGCCCTCACGCTGCGATTTCCAGAACACGTGCGCGGGGGCGTCGTCGGCGGCGTGGCCATAGGTGAGGCGGAGCCGCGTGATCCGTGACAGGACGGTGTCGCGTGAGCTCTCGACCGCGACGTCGACGACCTGATCGCGCCCGAGGACGCCCGCGCTGCGGAGCATGGCCGTGAGCCGTTCGGGCGAGGCCTCCACGGGCGCCGGCAGCATGCCGGCATGGTACGACGCGGCGGTCCTCGCCGTCACCGACGGTCCGGCGCGTGATCGTCGGCCAGGACGATCGCGTCGGGGAAGCGGTGCCGCAGCAGGTCGCGCAGGACGTCGCGCACCAGCGGGCGCAGCCGCTCGGTCACCACCGGGGCCGCGGCGCGGCCGCCCCGCGCGGCCTCGCGCCAGGCCGTGTGCAGCGCCTCGCGACGCTGCTCGAGCTGCGCGTCGACGTCGTCCGTCCACGGCGCCGGCGTCTCGGGATCGGCGTAGTCGCCGCGGCCACGCCCGTGGTGGGCGACGAGCAGGTAGCGCAGCACCGCCTCGCGCGCCAGACGATCCAGCGCCGCCGGCTGGAACTGCAGGCCCGACTCGCCTCCCGTGGCGAGCCGGTAGGCGCCGCCGAAGGCATACCCTCCGAGCGCGCCGAGCATCGCGCCGACGATCGCGCCGCCGCCGAGCGACAGCCCGCCGGCGAGGACGTCGGCGCCGAGTCCGGCCAGCAGGCCGCTGACCGCGCCGCCGGCGATCGCGCCCGTCGTGGGATTGATCGCGGCCTGGCCCTGGACCGCGGCGTCCTCCATCCGCCGCTCGACCTCGGCCTCGCTCTCTCCGGACAGCTGGTGCAGCTCGATGAGGCGCGCCATCAGTCGTCGCGTGGCGGTCTGCACGCGATCGAACAGCGCGCCCATCGCTCGCTCGCGCTCGACGCGGGACAGCGCGCGGAGGTCGGAGAGCCGCTCCAGCATCCACGAGCCGCCGGGCCCCGACGGCGGCCCGATCGGCTCGCGGTCGGTGGCGAGCGTGGTGAGGTAGTCCGCGATCGCCTCGATCGACGCGTCGAAGACCCGGAGGTTGCGGGCGTTCCACGCCTGGACCAGGCGTCCCATCGCGGCGCGCTTATCGCCCTCCAGCAGGTCGGCCACGCGCGCGAGGACCACGCCCTCCTCGACCCACGCGCGGCTGAAGGCGTCGAGCGAGAGCACCCCGCGGACGACGTCGAAGGCCGCGAGGAAGCGCTGCCATCGCTCCACCGTCCAGTCGACGCCCGCCACGCCGACCTGGTTGAGCAGCACGAGGACGGGACGCTTCATCCACGCCAGCAGCTCGAGCTCGGGCGCGACGTAGCCAGCCGACTCCGGGTCCTCCGCCGCGTTCACGAGATACAGGACCACGTCGGCCTCGTCGCGGATGTTTCGGACGGCCTCCTGGCTGCACCAGAGGGGACGGTTGAGCACGCGGTCCCAGGCCTGGTGCAGGAACCAGCCGATCGGATCGCCCTCGCGGCGCAGCCGGGCCAGCAGCCGCACGGTGTCCCCGAACCCCGGCGTGTCCCAGAGCAGGAGGCGGGCGTCGTCGGTCTCGATGAGCACGTGCGCCTCGGCCAGCGTCGTGACGTGGGGCTGGTCCCGCACCTCGCCGATCTCGCGTCGCAGGAGCGTGCGCGCCAGTGTCGTCTTGCCGACGTTGGTGTGCGAGATCAGGCTCAGCGTGACGGTGATCATAGGTAGTGAGTCTCGCGGTGGAGGGGCACGGTGAGGGCCGGCCGACAGGTCGTGTCGCACGCCCGCGCGCATGGCTCGCCTGTCGCCGCTGCTAGTTCCGAGCGGGGCTCGCTGCGACCCCCCATCCCCCGGAGGGGGCCACGCGAGAGCTTTCGACCGCTGGCGGCTTGCTCGCCCCGCTCGGAACAAGCGCGGCGACAACGGCTCGCCATGAAGCGCGGGCGTGCGACACGACCTGTCGGCCGGCCCTCACCGTGCCCCTCCACCGCAAGACTCACGTAGGGAGCTCGATCGTTTTCAATCGGAGGTCCCGGAGCAAACGGTCCCATGTGGCGCGGCGTTCGGCGACGCGGGTGGGGGAGCCGGTCCGTTGGCGGTAGGTCGTCGACTCCAGGGCGATGAGGAGGTGCCAGCCGGAGCGCTCGAGGTGGGCGTGGAGGCGGGTGGTGAAGTCGCCGTGGACCTCGGGTTCGGGGGTCTGGGCGAGGGTGAAGACCAGGACGACGACTCCGGAGCGTGATGGGTTCTCGGGCACGGTGATGCGGTCGGGGTCGTCGCCGTAGGCGACGTGGGCGTTGTCGTGGATCACGGCGCGGGCGCCGAACTCGTCCTGGAGGGCGGTGTGCAGCCGCTCGCGGACGGCGGTGTCGGGGGCGCAGCTGTAGTAGACGATCTCTACGACGGTCGCGGCGCCGCGGCCGCTCTGCAGCGCGCGCTTGACGTAACCGGCGTCGACCTGGAACGGCAAGCCTCGCGCGAGGCGGGCGGCGCGCAGCGTGTCGAGCAGCGCCAGCGTCGCGCGCGGGACGAGGACGAAGAGGGCGAGGGTCGTTCCCCACAGGTGGATCCAGGGCGCGGCGCTGCCCTCGCCGGCCGGCCCGCGCAGCGAGGCGACGTCGGGGACCCGCGTGCCAAGGACGCGGGCGGCGGGCCCAAGCACCACGTCGAGGTAGCGCTGCACCGCCGGGGCCTCGAGCCAGGTGCTCTCCCACGTCGCGCGGTACTCGAAGGCGATGCCCGACACGTACATGCCGGCGATCGCGCCGGCCGCCATCGCGAACGCGGCCAGGTGGAGGACGACGCGCACGCGCGCGGCGATCAGCGGCGCGGCGGTGGGAAGCCAGAGAAGCTGAAACCGGCGGACGGCGTCGGTCGCCGCGACGGAGCGGGTGGTGCCGCCCAGCCGGCGCACGAGCGCGGCGAGCCACGCCCCCTCCAGCCACTGTCCGGCGCGCGCCAGTCGGCCGGGCACGGCGATCCCGCCGCGCAGGCGCGCCACGACACGGAGCAGGACCCGCACCGCGAGGCCGGCGTAGACGGCCAGGTTCCACAGGAGGATGCCGGCGAGGGGAAACGCCAGCACGCTCACGTGACGCTCCGGACCCAGCACGTTCGTCAGCGCGCCGGCGACGGCGGCCACGACCAGCGTGGCCAGGACGACGGGGCCGCGCAGGCGCGGCGGGTCCAGCACGCGCCCGAGGACCGGTGCCTCGCGCAGCACGTCGTCCCGCAACAGCGACGCCCGGCGGCGGAGCCGAGCCACGTCGTCGCCGGACGGCGCCCCATCGTCGAACACCTGGCGCGTTGCGGCGGCCCGCGCGGGCGGGGTCAGCAGCACGCCCTCCCGATCCGTGTCCTCGACGGCCTGGACCAGGAGCAACGTCCGGACGTCGCCCTCGCTCAGCCGAAGCCGGGTGGTCATCTTCCCGTGGGTCCGCCCTCAGCATATATGGGAGGCGCCCGGGTGGGCGGGCGCCCGCCGATGCTAGAATCCGCGCCACGAGGAGAGCCAGCGTGAACATCCGACCGAATCGCATCAAGCAGACGCTCGCCGCCGGTCGCGTGGCGACCATCCTGTCCGGCACCAACGATCCCGACCTCATCGACCAGCTCGGCACGCTCGACGTGGACGGCATCTGGCTGGAGGGCGAGCACGGCGGTGTCGACTACGCCGACCTCGGCAACCTGACGCGCGCGTGCGACCTCTGGGGCAAGACCTCGGTCGTGCGCGTGATGGACAACGACTACGCCACCATCTACCGCACGCTCGACCGCGGCGCCCAGGGCATCGTCGTGCCGCACGTCAACACGCGGGCCGAGGCGGAGGCGGCGGTAGAGGCCGCCAAGTTCTCACCGCTCGGCAAGCGCGGCATGTTCACCAGCCGCCAGGGCTTCGGGGTCGGCGACTACTTCAAGACCGCCAACGACCAGAGCCTGCTGATCGTCCTGATCGAGGACATCGCCGCCGTCCGCAACCTGGACGAGATCCTCAAGGTCGATCACATCGACGTCTTCTTCGTCGCGCCCAGCGACCTCGCGACCTCGATGGGGCACATCGGCAACCCCGGCCAGCCGGACGTCCAGCAGACGATCGACCGCGCCATCGCCGCGGTCGTGCAGTCGGGCCGCACGGCGGGCACGCTCGTGAGCGCCGCCAACGTGGAGCGCTACACGAAGCTCGGCGTGCGGGTCGTCATGACGAGCTTCTTCCCCTGGCTGCAGGCCGGCGCGAAGGACCTGATCGATCGCGCCACCGCCGGCGCCCGAGGCTGACCGAGCCCTCAGCCCCAGCCCTCCGGTCCCCGCGCCGAGGCCCGCGTGGCCCTGCCTGCGGCCCCCGTCTCGGCGCACGCTGAAGCGCGTTCGCGCGGGCGTCCGCCGAGAAACAGGAGGGCCCATGACACGCGTGAAGATCGTCTCGGTCATCGTCTTGGTCGCGCTCGTCGGCTCGGCGCAGGCGCAGCAGCGGCCGCCATTGGCACCTCAGCCGTCCGCGCCCCAGCCCCCAGCCACGACGCCCCAGGCGCCGGCCCCGACATCCCAGCCGCCCGCCACGACGCCGCCGCAGCCTGCCGCGACGAGCGACATCGAGCCGGGCGCGATGGCCGCCCTGGACCGGATGGGCGCCTATCTGCGCTCGCTGAAGGCGTTCCAGGTCGAGGCCGTCACGACGAAGGAGGACGTCCTCACCGACGGTCAGAAGATTCAGCTGGCCGGCGTCGTGAACCTCGTGGCGCGGATGCCGGACAGGCTGCGGATCGAGACCGCCAACGATCGGCACGAGCGGTTGTACCTCTACAACGGCAAGCAGTTCACCGTCTGGGCCCGACGGATGAACTACTACGCCACCGTGCCCGCGCCCCCGACCATCACGCAGCTCACCGACGTCCTCGAAGCCCGGTACGACCTGGAGGTGCCGCTCGTCGACCTGTTCCGCTGGGGCACGAAGGGACGGACCGGCTCCGGCATCAAGGCGGCGATGGACGTCGGCCCGAGCCAGGTCGGTGGGACGACGTGCGAGCAGTACGCGTTCCGCCAGGACGACGTCGACTGGCAGGTCTGGATCCAGAAGGGCGACTTCCCGCTCCCGCGGAAGCTGGTCATCACGACGATGACCGACCCCGCGAGGCCGCAAGCGTCGGCGACCTACACCTGGAACCTGGCCCCCTCGATGAACGACGCCGCCTTCACGTTCGATCCGCCGACGGATGCCAAGCGCATTCGCCTGGCCGAGGTCGCGCCCGCTGCCGGCGGCGGGAAGTAGGAGGCCGAGCATGTCGCGAACCGTCCGATTCCATCTCGTGGCCGCGCTGGCCGTGCTGACCGTGGGTGCCACCATCGCCGAGGCGGCCCGGAACGTCAGCGGCAGCGCCCGGACCAACGTGAACCGGAGTACGAACGCGAACGTCAACCGGAACGTCAACGCCAACGTGAACCGCAACATCAACGTCGATCGCGACGTCGATGTCGACGTGCACGGGGGCGGCTGGGGCGGCTGCTGCTACCATCCGGTGGCGACGGCGGCGGCGGTCACGACGGCAGCGGTGGCCACCGCCGCCGTTGTCGGATCGATCGCCTACTCACTGCCGCCCGCCTGCTCAGCCGTCGTGATCAACGGGCTCACCTACCAGCAGTGCGGCAGCACGTGGTACCAACCCCAGTTCGTCGGCGGCTCGACGACGTACGTGGTGGTGAACGCGCCCCGCTAGCGTCCTGAGTCAGAAGTTCGCGGCGCGCGCGGCGCGAACTTCTGACTCGGGATACTCGGCACTAGCACGCTCGCGGGCGCTGCGCTCTACCCCGGTCTAGTCATGAACGATGGTCGACCGCGACTGGGCGCTGGCGGTGGGGGCGCGTGGGGTCGGCCGCGCCATCAGGGCGAGCCGTCGTCGCGTGCGCGAGGGCAGGACGGGGCGAGCGCGCCGCCGGCGAGTCGACTCCACTCCGGCAACCCCCGCCTCGGGGATGGGGGGCACGCGCTCGTCCCGTCCGGAGCGAGCTTGCCGCGACCGGCGAGCCCTGCAGGCGCGGCCGACCCCGCGTGCCCCCACCGCCAGCGCCCAGCCGCCGCGCGAGAGCGGTCGTGAGTGCGGGCTAGCCCGGCAGGGCGCCGCGCGTCTTCGTCGGGAGCCGGTAGACGCTGGTGCGGGCGGTGGCGAAGAGCACGGTGCCGTCCTCGCCCCAGCCGAGGTTCGCCGGGAGCTCCGGCAGGACGATGAGTCCCAGCAGCGTGCCGTCCGCCCGACAGACCCAGATGCCACCCGGCCCCGTCGAGAACACGTTGCCCTGCACGTCCACCTTCAGGCCGTCGGGCACCCCCGGCTCGTCCGACGCCATGTCGAGCAGGACGCGGCCGCCGGTCAGCGTGCCGTCCGGTCGTACGTCGAACGCGCGGATGTGCTTGTGGGCCGAGTCGTCGATGTAGAGCCTGGACTCGTCGGGCGAGAAGGCGAGGCCGTTGGGCAGCGCGAAGTCGTCCACGAGCAGGTGGAGCGCGCCGTCGGGCGCGATCCGGTAGACGCCGTGGCAGGGCTGCTCCTTACCCTCGATCGGCTGCGTCCACCAGCCCGCGGGCCGCACCGTGCCCGGGCGGCTCGGGCGGACGCCGTAGGGCGGATCGGTGAAGTAGATGGACCCGTCCGACTTCACGACGATGTCGTTCGGGCTGTTGAGGCGCTTGCCCTGGAACCGCTCGGCCAGCACGGTGCGGGTGCCGTCGTCGGCGACGCGCGTCACGCGCCGCCCGTCGTGCTCGGCGGCGAGCACGCGGCCCTGGCGGTCGAGCGTGAGGCCATTGGAGGTGCCGGTGGCGAAGGTCGTCAGCTCGGGCCCCTCGGGCAGCCGGCGCCAGCGGACGATCCGCTTGTTCGGGATGTCGCTGAAGAGCAGCTCGCCCCGACGCCACACCGGGCCCTCGGTGAAGCCGAGGCCGCCGGCGATGCGGTCGATGGGCGCGTCCGGGGCGACGAGATCGTGCAGGCGCGGGTCGCGGACGTCGAACGTCATGGGAGCCTCCTCAGGTACCGGACGATTCGAGGGGGATGATCGGCAGCACGACCTTCGACGCGCGGCCGCGCTCGTGGAACACGGTGTTGTCGGCGACGACCCGCCGCCGGTCGCGCCCGAGCGCCTCGCCCGTGTTGGGGTTGACGTCGAAGCGCGGGTGGTTCGAGCTCGACACGTCGAGCCGGATGCGGTGGCCCGCCACGAACAGGTTGCTCGTCGGGTAGAGCGTGATCGTCACCTGGACGGCCTCGCCCGGCGTGACCGGCTCGGCGCGCTCGCGGCCCTTGCGATAGCGCAGGCGCGCGATGCTGTCGGTGAGGTTCAGCGCGTAGCCCATCGGGAACCACGGGCTGGGCGGGTACACGTCGACGAGCTTGGCCGTGAAGTCGGTGTCCACGGCCGACGTCGCGACCCACAGGTGCACCTCGATCGGGCCGGTCACCTCCACGGGCTCGGGGAGCGGCTCGGTCTGGAAGACGAGGACGTCGGGGCGGGAGCCGAGCGGCAGGTAGGGGGCCTCGCAGCCGTGGAAGTCCGGGCCCTCGCGCTGGTCGAAGCCGCCCGGCGCCATGACGTCGGCCGTGCGCTGGTTGCGCCCGGCGTAGCTCGGGTCCACGATGCCGACCGGCAGCGGCAGCACGTCGCGCAGCGACGAGACGTTGCCGCCGATCGACGGTACCGGGTGGGCGGGATCGAAGCGGTATGTCGTCGACGCGCGCTCCTCGTGCGGCGGCTCGGGGCGCAGCGCGCCGTCGCCGTGCAGGTAGAAGTCGGTGAAGCGCGTGCGCGCCAGCGGCCACTCGTGCTCGTCGCGCCAGCGCCCGCCGTGCACGAGCCGACCGGCGCCGGAGCGCCGCCCGGAGCCCCCGCCCATGACGAAGATCCGCAGCGGGGCCTCGGCGTCGAGGCCGTTGTCGACGCCGCGCAGCCACCGGTCGAACCAGCGCAGGTGCACCTCGTCGAAGCTCGGCAGCGCCGCCTCGCGCCCGAACTCCACGTCGCCGGCGTGCGAGAGCTCGACGGTCTTCGCCCCGTGCGTCCACGGCCCCACGAGCGCACGCACCGGACGGCGACCGCCGGCGCAGAGGCCCACGAAGTTCTGGAAGGTCGCCCGTGTGTACGAGTCGTACCAGCCGCCGACCAGGAGGATGGGCATGTCGGGGAAGCGGTCCCAGTACGCGCGCGGGTTGAGGCTCGGGTGCTTCCAGTAGTCGTCGTAGTCGGCCCGGGTGAGGATCTCGAGCGCCCAGCGCTCGTAGGGCGGCACGAGCGCGAGCTGGGTCTGGCCCGGCCGGATGGGCATGCGCGCGAGCCAGTCCGAGAAGGCCGGGGCACCGAGGTTCAGGGCCGGCGTCACCGCCGGCGAGGCGGTGAGCGCGGCCTGCGTGTTGTACGCGGAATGCCAGAAGGCCCAGGCCAGGAAGCGCAGCTCGAGCGCCCCGCCGTGACGCACCGAGCTCTCGTGGGCGTCGGCGCCGCTCATGTTGGGGACGATCGTCGCGAGCCCCTCGGGGCCGAGCGCGGCCATGGCCGTCTGCGTCCAGCCGGACCACGAGGTGCCGAACGCGCCGACCGTGCCGTTCGACCACGCCTGGCGGCGGATCCACGCGATCGTGTCGGCGCCGTCCTCGGCCTCGGGGACGAGGAAGTTCACGTCGCCCTCGGAGCGGAAGCAGCCGCGACAGTCCTGGTTGACGGCGATATAGCCGCGCGCCGCGAACCAGCGGCACTGGCCCATTGTGGCCTCGGTCTCCGTCTTGTTGTAGGGCGTGCGGTGCAGGATGACCGGGCGCCGGTCGGCCAGCGGCCGCCCGTTCCGAGCGGGGCGATAGACGTCGGTGGCCATCCGGACGCCGTCGCGCATCGGCACCATCACGTTCTCGGTCAGAGTCACGTCGAACTCGGGACGGGAAGCCCCGGCGGCGGGGTCGAGCGGCTTCATGTCGGACGTTGGCTCCTGTGGGACGGCGAGGTCAGCGGCTCAGCGGTCTCGAAAGCGCTCGGCGTTATCCAGCGGAGTGTAGCCGAGCACCGTGCGCGCGCGAGGCGTGTCGTAGATCTTCCACGTGTTGTCGGAGGCGCCAAAGACGACCTCGTACCTCACGCCGGGCGCGGCGAGCGCGCGCTGCGTGAGGGCAGCGAGGTCGCGGTGGCTCAGCCACGACACCCAGCTGCGAGGATCGCGACCGGGCCGGTCGTCGCGTCCGACCGTGCCCAGGCGCACCACGACGACCTCCATCCCATGCGCCTCCGCGTAGTACTGGCCGAGCGACTCGCCGAAGATCTTGCTGACGGCGTAGGGCCCGTCGGGGCGGGCCGGCATGGCGGCCGTCACCAGCGGGACGGCGGCCGGGTCGAGGCCGGCGTAGTCCCCGGTCGCGATGCACGACCACGGCGGATCGTTCTCGTACATCCCGCACACGTGCATGGAGCTGAAGAAGACGACGCGCCGGACGCCCTCGAGGCGCGCGGCCTCGTACACGTTGGCGGTCGCCACCACGTTGTCGGGGATCAGCGTGTCCCACCAGATCTCGGGCGTGTGGCGCGGATCGGCGGCCAGGTGCACGACGGCGTCCGCCCCCTTGAAGACGGGGACGATCGCGTCGAGGTCGGTCAGGCTGGCGACGGCGGCGTCCGGCATGTCCGGCGTCGGGACGCGGTCGACGCCGCGCAGCGCGTAGGTCCCGGCCAACGCCCGCCGGAGGATCACGCCGATGCGTCCGCCCGATCCCGTGAGGACGACCGTTGCCGGCATCGCTGAGCACCCCCGGGGGATAGTACCTCCATTGGGTTCGCGCCGGCGCGGCGACGACGCGGGTGCTACGCTACCCCGGGTCGCCGGCAGCCATTCTCGCGGATCGGGAGGATCGCATGACCACGGTGGAGACAGCGCTCGGGCCCGTGCCCACGGCCGAGCTCGGAGCGACGCTGATGCACGAGCACGTCGTCACCCGCTCACCGGGCGTCCAGGAGAACTGGCCGCACCTGTGGGACCGCCCGGGCATCCTGGCGCTGGCGGAGAAGAAGATGGCCGACCTGTACGATCGCGGCATCCGCAGCATCGTCGACCTCACCACCGTCGACCTCGGCCGCGACATCGACCTGATCCTCGGCGTCGCGCGCCGCTCCCGCGTGCACATCGTCGTGGCCACCGGGGTGTGGTGGATGCCGCAGCGCTACTTCACCAGCCACGGCATCGAGGAGGTGGCCGACCTCTTCATCCGCGACATCACGCAGGGCATCGGCACGAGCGGGGTGAAGGCGGCCATCATCAAGTGCGCCACCGACACCGCCGGCGTGACGCCGGTGATCGACAACGTCCTGCGCGCCTCCGCCCGGGCCCAGAAGGCCACCGGCGTGCCGATCTCCACCCACACGTGGGCGGCGGGACGCACCGGCGAGATGCAGCAGGCGATCTTCGCGCAGGAGGGCGTCGACCTGAGCCGGGTCATCATCGGCCACAGCGGCGACAGCGAGGACCTCGGCTACCTGCGCGGGCTGATGGAGCGGGGGAGCACGATCGGGATGGACCGCTTCGGCCTCGAGAACTTCCTCTCGACCCCCAAGCGCGTGGAGGTGGTGGCGCGGCTGTGTGCCGAGGGCTACGCGCCGAGGATGGTGCTCTCGCACGACGCCAACTGCTGGAGCGACATGCTGTCCGAGGACGCCAAGCGGCGGACGCGGCCCCAGTGGCACTACAACCACATCTCCGACGACATCCTGCCGGCGCTGCGCAAGGCCGGCGTGACCGAAGACCAGATCGATCAGATGCTCGTGCGCAACCCCCGCGCGATCTTCGAGGCGCGCACTCACTAGGCCGCCATGCCGAGCGAGCGGCCGAGCTCGGTCAGCGCCGTCTTCTCCTGATCGCTGACCTGCGTGCCGCCGATGCCGAGGAAGCCGCCCTCGGTGGCGGCCTCGGCCACGCGCTTGCCCGTGTCGTGCAGCCACTGCTTGACGGCCCGGCTCTCCTCGGGCGTGGCCTTCTGGTCGAGGAGTGCGCCGACCTTCCGCATCTGTTCGAGGGCGGTGGTCTTGAGCTGCTCCGGCGACTGGCCCGCGAGGTCCGTGGGCCGCGAGGCCTGGCGGCCTTCGGCCGTCGCAAGATCGGCGACGAGCGCGCTGATCAGCTCGTTGGAGCCCTTGGCCTTGGCCTCGGCCAGCACCTTGCCCATGGCGAACGTTTCTTTTAGAAGGCCGAACGGACCGCTGGGACTGGCCGTGACCAGCACGAGGCCGGCCATCATCGGCGCGCGGCGCATGAGATTCCATTCCTCGGGGCTGAAATTCGCCTTGGTCGTCATCGTGTCCTCCTCACGGCACATGGGTCGACGTTCCGGTCTCGTGCATGCACCTGACGGTACCCGGGCGATGCGGACACGGTAGGTCTGATCGGGTGCGAGCGACGGGGCCGATGGGCCGGGCCGAGGCAAGGCGGGCCTATAATCGCGGCACGCCGTCGACGAGAGGAGAACACCATGGTCCCGCTCACGCTGACCTGCGCCGACTACGCCCGCGTCATGCCCCTGGCGACGGGTGAGGTCAAGCCCGAGGGCATCGCGCTCACGCTCCTCCTGAGCCGGCGAGGATCGTGGCCGGAGCGGGCCGAGATGCTCCGGCGCGCGGTGCAGGACCCGTTGGCGCAGGGCGGCGAGTGGTCGATGGCGCAGTACCTCTACCGGGTCGACAAGCGCGACCATCGCTTCGTCGGCCTGCCGGTGTTCCCGCTGCGCAACTTCACCGCGCGCGACCTGTACGTCCGTCGCGGCGGCCCGATCCGCGAGCCCAAGGATCTTTCCGGCAAGCGGATCGGCATGTACAGCTACAGCGCGAGCGGCTCGATCTGGTACCGCCACTTCCTGCGCTTCGTTGGGCTCGATCCGGCGGCGATCCAGTGGTGGATCGGGGACGTCGACGCCGCGTGGTCCTCGCCGGTCGATCCGAACCTGCCGGCCGGCGTGAAGACGGCGCCGGCGGGACGCTCGCTGTCGGAGATGCTACTCGCCGACGAGCTCGAGGCCATCTACAGCCCGCCCCGGCCCCAGGCCTATCACCCCCGGACCGGACGCATCGCGCGCCTGTTCCCCGACTTCCGTGAGGTCGAGCAAGACTACTTCCGCCGGACCGGCGCGTTTCCGCCGCAGCACCTGGTCGTGCTCCGGCGCGAGGTGTGGGAGGCGAACCGGTGGATTGCCCGGAGCCTCACGGAGGCGTTCCGCGCCGCCAACGACTGGTTCGGCGCGGCCCAGCGAGGCTTTCCCTACGCCACCCCGTGGCTCGAGGCCGAGCTGGAGGACACCGCGGCCGTCATGGGCGACGACTTCCACCCGCACGGGCTCGAGCCCAACCGCGCGCAGATCGACATGTTCGCCGCCGAGGCGTTCCGCCTCGGGTTGACGAGCCGCCGCGTCACCGTCGAGGAGTACTTCGCGGACTATCTGCAGGAGGGGTAGCGGGCGGGCGACGAAGATCGGTCGTGATGAGCGGGCTGGGCACCGTCCGGATCGTGTGCAGCCCGAGCTGTCGATAGCTCTCGAACTGGGACTCGCTGAAGAACTGGTCCGAGGTGGGCTCGTGCGGGAACCCGGCATGCGCCCGTCCGTAGTTCAGCACGTCCACCGGCTCGCGGCCGTAGAAGGCCGGCTTGAGATAGATCAGGCGCCCATCGACGGCCTCGCGGTCCACCGTGCTGTACTTGATCGTCGCGACGGCGAACACGGCGCTGTCCGGGGCGGCCGTGGCGGTGGCGTCGGTCGCCCGCGGTCGGATGCGGAGCTCCTCGTCGATCTCGATCGGCACCCCCAGGTCGACGCGGACCTTGCGGATCGCGTTCGCGAGGTCCTCCAGCGTGCACTTCGGATCACAGCCGGCGTCGCTGACCACGATGAGGTGGCAGCGGCGGAGCACCATCTCGAAGAGCCCGAGGTTCTCGAAGTGGCCTCCGTCCGACAGATAGACGTACGAGTCGTCGTCGTCCGTCATGCCCAGCGCCTCGCGGAGGAACGGCAGGATGTTCACCCGGGGAGAGGCCAGGCGGAACGTGTGCTGGCCGTGGGGACCCGGATTGCCGAGCCACCAGCCGAGCCGTGCGTTGAACATCGCCATCAGGAAGGTCACGATCGGCGAGGAGTGATAGCCCATGTTGGGGCTCGCGGCGGCGCCGGAGATCGCGACGGCCGTCCCCAGCGTCAGCCCGCGCGGGCTCTCGCCGCCGTACTCGTACGCGCGGCGGTACCCGAGGTGATAGCTGCCCGCGTGCAGCTCCGTCGCGGTGAACGTCTCGGCCTTGCGCTCCTGCCAGGCCAGCTTGTGGCCGCCGACGAGGTTGAGCGCCATGTTGATCACGTGGAGCGGCTTGCGGGGCGGCGGGGGCGAGCGCCGGATCTCGGTCGGGTACGCCTCCTCCAGCAGCACGCGATTGCGGCGGGCCCGGCTGGTACCGTTCTGGAACGCGGTGCGGCGTCGCGCCGGGATCGGAAACGCCGGGTCCTTCTCGAGCGACACGGTGTCGAGGATGCGGTTGAGATCCTCGATCAGACCCTGGGCGAGGGTGCTCGAGGGAGCCGCGCCCGCCACGTGCGAGCGCAGCAGCGTGCGCGAGCCCTCCGAGAGAAGGTCGCGTAGCGCCCGGGAGGCCTTGTCGGCGGGGCCGGGCTCCTTGAGCCGGGCCACGAGGGCGACGGGATCGCTGAAGCTGCCCGGGTTGAACGCCTCGTCGCGCATCTCGTGCAGCGGCAGGTCGTCGAGGGGATCGAAGCCGGTGAACGGGTTCGGCGTGCGGCGGAGGCGGGAGGCGCCCAGATACGCGCGCACGAGACGGGCCCGGTACATCGCGTGCAGCGAGAACTTGTTCACGTCGATGAACCGCGACGCGCCGAACGCGAGCAGGACCAGCCCGGCGATCGCGCCGGCGACGAACCACGGCGGCGAGCAGTGGAGCGTCTCCGCGTGCCGCGGCGGCTGGGTCAGCAGGGGCCACGGGGCGCTGGCCGGCGGTACCGGCCAGTTCTGGCACGCTTTCAGGATGGGGACCCACGGGTTGACGTCGAGTGCGGCGATCCCCGCGGTGGTGGCCCAGGACAGCAGCACCGCGATCACGAGGAGCGCGATCGGGGCGGCCACCGTGGCGGTGTGGTCCATGAGCGCCGACGTGAGACTGGCCCCGGCGGTCCCCGACCCCGTCTTGCCGCTCTTGCCGAGCTTGACGGCGACGAAGCCGGCGATGGTCCCGATCGAGAGCGACGACGCCACCGCGGTCCACGAATAGAACAGCAGGGGCGGCCCCAGGATCACGAGGGCGGAGGCGACCAGCCAGCCGACCACGCCGATCAGCGCCCAGGCGCCGAAGCGGGCCCACCACTCCCGATCCTCGTCCGTCGCCAGCCGGCTGAGCAGCCCGATGAAGACGGTGGCCGCCAGCAGGAAGGCGCCAATGAAGAGGGGAACGCCCAGCACGGCGTAGTACTCGGCGTACGTGTACATCGGCGCGTCGGGCAGCAGCTTCGTGGCGAGGAGGCCGGCCAGCGCGCCGGCGAGTAGGCCCGTGCACACGGTCACGACGAGCTCGCGGAGCTCGAACCGGCCGAGCAGAAACGCGGCCACCACCCACGTCACGACGTGGAGCCCGGCCCCGAGGCCGGCCAGGTCCGCGACGACGGGCCAGTCGCTCCCCCGCGGCACGCCGCTGGCGGTCCAGCCCCAGTACGCCACCAGCAGGGCCGCGGACAGCAACAGCGGCCCGAGGCACAGAACGAGGAACCAGTCCTGGCTCTCGCGGCGCCCCAGCCACGACGGCAGTCGCGTTCGGTGCTCCTCCAGGCTCGGCCGGAACACGGTCGCGTAGATCACCGACGTGGCGAGGAGCACGAACCCGACCACCAGCGTGGTCCACCGCCAGCCCGAGGACGGCGCCAGCAGCATGAGCGCCAGGATCAGCCGCGGCACCGCGAGCACGGCCACGAGCAGCGGGATCAGCACCGTCCAGTTGAGGACGAGGTTGCGGAGGTAGATGCCGAGCAGCGTCCAGGTGTCGGCAGACACCATCCCGAGCTGTGGGCTCAGATAGTTGCTGTACTCGCGCAGGTGGTGGACCGGTCGCGGCTCGGGCGTCACGGGCGAGCGCGGCTGGGCGTTGACCAGCTCGCGCATCACCCCGGGGGTGCCCTCGGGATGGCGGTGGATCCAGCTCGTGAACCAGCTGCCCACGTAGCCGCCGCCGGACACGGTGGACAGGTAGTCGAAGCGGTCGAGCAGGCCGAGCTGGGCCAGGCCCTGCATGACACCAAGCCCGAACGTGGCGCTCCGGATGCCCCCGCCGGAGATGCAGAGCGCCGAGCGTGGCGCATCGTGCTGGGCGCGGGCGCGCGCGTGGATCCGCTCGTACACCGCGCGGAGCCGGACGTCGTAGATGCGGACGATCTCGTTGGGCAGGGCCCGCTCGAGCAACCGTCGGTTCACGTGCTGGAGGTCGTCCCCGAAGAGCGGCCCCCGGATCAGGGCCTGGAGGTCGCCGTCGAGGCGGATCTCGGAGAGCGTGGTTTCGTCGTAGAGCAGCGTGGGGGCGCGGAGCAGCTGGTTCAAGCCCTCGACCATGTCCGCCGTCGTCACGGGCCGGCCATGCGCGAGGGCCGCGCGCGTCGGCTCCGGGAGGCGATCCCGGAAGAAGCGCGCGACCACCGAGACGCCGCGCAGGTAGGCGACCAGCCGGTCTGGCGCCACGAGCTGGTCCTCGCGCAGCAGCCACCCGGGCAGGGGGGGCGCGGGCCTGCGGGCGCCCTCCGACTCGTCGGCCTCGTAGAGCGCCCGGTACTCCTCGTCCAGCACCTGCGCGACGTCGAGCGGGTGACCCGCAACCGGGCGGCCGTCTCGCCTCGCCGGCGCCATGGCCTAGCGCGCCGGTCCCGTGGCGAGTCTCTGCGCGGTCATCGTCTCGCCCATCCGCGCCGCGATCATCGCACACGTCGCGGCCGGCGCGCTCACGGCTCCCCCGCCGCGGCTCTATAATCCCGACACGTCACCGCGGACGAGGAGGAGAGTGGGATGGCGGTCATCCTGGGCACCGGGGCATATCGTTACGAGGTCACCGAGGGCTGGGCCAAGCTGCCGCCGGGGCGGGAGTTCAACGCCGACGTGGCCGCGGTCGGCGTCGACCGTCAGGATCGGGTGTACGCGTTCAACCGCGGCGCCCATCCGATGGTCGTGTTCGACCGTGATGGCAACTTCCTGCGCTCGTGGGGCGAGGGGGTCTTCTCGCGCGCCCACGGCGTGCACATGGCGCCCGACGAGACGCTGTGGCTCACCGACGACGGCGACCACACCGTGCGCCACTGCACGCTCGACGGCAAGGTGCTGCTGACGCTGGGCCTGCCCGGCAAGCCGACGCCGTACATGAGCGGGCAGCCGTTCCACCGCTGTACCCACACGGGGCTGTCGCCGCAGGGCGATCTCTACGTCTCCGACGGCTACGGCAACGCGCGCGTGCACAAGTACGCGCCCGACGGGACGCTGCTCACCTCATGGGGCGAGCCGGGCACGGATCCCGGCCAGTTCAACATCCCCCACAACATCGCCTGCGACGCCGACGGCTGGGTCTACGTGGCCGACCGCGAGAACCACCGCATCCAGGTCTTCGACGGCCACGGCAAGTTCGAGACGCAGTGGATCAACATGCACCGGCCCTCCGGCCTCTACCTGGAGCCGGGCGGTCACGGCCACTTCTACGTCGGCGAGACGGGCGGCGGCCTCGGCGTGAACATCGACCACCCGAACATCGGGCCGCGCGTCAGCATCTACTCCGGCAAGGGCGAGCTGGTGGCCCGGCTCGGCAACCGCCCGGCCGGCCTCGAGCCCGGCCAGTTCATCTCGCCGCACGGCCTGGCCGTCGACTCGCACGGGGACATCTATGTCGGCGAGGTCTCGTACACGAACTGGGGGCGGCGTGGACCGATCCCGCCCGGGCTGCGAAGTCTACAGAAGCTGATCAAGCTCCGCTGACCGGAAGGCCGCGGCGCGCCGCCCGCCCTCGCGGATGACGGTATGATCACGCTCGCGACCGACACACGAGTGGGAGGACGCTCGGGATGGGACAGCTCGACGGGAAGGTAGCGATCGTCACGGGCTCGGGGCGCGGCATCGGCCAGCAGGTGGCGCTTCGGCTGGCGCGTGACGGCGCCGCGGTGGTGGTGAACGATCTCGACGACGCCCCGGCCAAGGAGACGATCGCGCTCATCGAGAAGCTCGGCGGCCGGGCGGTCGCCTGCAACGGCGACGTGACGGCCAAGGACTTCGGCGAGCGGATCGTCGACACCGCCGTGCGCCAGCTGGGCGGCCTCCACGTCATCGTGAACAACGCCGGCTACACCTGGGACAACGTCATCCAGAAGATGACCGACGAGCAGTGGTACGCCATCATGGACGTCCACGTGACGGCGCCGTTCCGCATCCTCCGCGCGTTCGCACCGTACCTGCGCGAGCAGTTCGAGGCCGAGTCCAAGCGCGGCCAGCGCGTCGTCCGCAAGGTCGTGCAGATCTCGTCGACCTCCGGCGTGCGCGGCAACGCGGGGCAGATCAACTACTCCTCGGCCAAGGCGGCGGTGACGGGCATGACGCGCACGCTTGCCAAGGAGTGGGGCCGCTACGCGGTGACCGTCAACTGCGTGGCGTTCGGCTACATCCAGACGCGGCTCACCAAGCCGCTGACCGAGGGCGAGTCCGGCATGATCGAGGTCGCCGGGCGCACGGTGAAGGTCGGGGTGCAGGGCACCCGGATCGCGGCCATGAACCAGATGATCCCGCTGGGGCGGGGCGGGTTCCCCGAGGAAGCGGCGGGCGCGATCTATCTCTTCTGCAGCCCGGATAGCGACTTCGTCAGCGGGCAAACGCTCGTGGTGACGGGGGGCGCGTGAGCGTCGTGGGGCGCGCGGGCGGCGGTGGGTCGCGGCCGGCGGCACGTGTCCCGCGTCGGCGCACCTGGCTCGCCTGTCGCCGCAGCTCGTTCGGAGCGGGGCTCGCTGCGACCCCCCATCCCCCGAGGGGGGTGGCGCGTGGCCATCCAGCCGTCGGCGGCTTGCTCGCCCCACTCCGAACGAGCGCGGCGACGACGGCTCGCCAGGAAGCGCCGGCGCGGGACACGTGCCGCCGGCCACGACCCACCGCCCCCCGCGCGCTCCACGGAACTCGCTTTGACGGAGCTTCTCGCCTATGAAAGCGGGCGCGATATTCCCGCAGACGGAGTGCGGTACCGACATGGCGGCGATCACGGACTTCGTCCGTGGCGTCGAGGGGGTGGGGTACGACCATCTGTTTGTGGCGGATCATGTGTTGGGGGCGGACCCGCGGTTTCATTCGCATCCGTCGTTGGCGACGTATTCGCACGAGGCGGTGGTGCATGAGACCATGACGTTGCTGGCGTATCTGGCGGCGGTGACGCGGCGGATGACGTTGGCGACGGGGATCTTGATCTTGCCGCAGCGGCAGACGGCGTTGGTCGCGAAGCAGGCGGCGCAGGTCGACGTGCTCTGCGGCGGGCGGCTCCGGCTCGGGATCGGTGTCGGCTGGAACGCGGTCGAGTTCGAGGCGCTGAACGAGACGTTCGACAACCGCGGCCGGCGGAGTGCCGAGCAGATCGCGGTGCTGCGGGCGTTGTGGACGCAGCCGGTCGTCGACTTCCGCGGGGAGTTCCACCGCATCAGCCACGCCGGGCTGAACCCCATGCCGATCCAGCGGCCGATTCCGATCTGGTTCGGCGTCGGCAGCCGCGAGCAGCCGGTGCCGCCCGACGCGGCCCTGCGCCGTATCGGCCGGCTGGCCGACGGCTGGAGCCCGAACTTCTCGCCCGACGCGCAGGGCCAGGCGCTCGTCGCCCGCGTGCACGCGTACGCGCGCGAGGCGGGGCGCGATCCCGCCGCGCTACCGCTCGAGGGTCGCGTCCGGCTAGCCGGTCAAGGAGCCGAGGGGTGGGTGAAGCAGGTCCAGGCGTGGAAGGCGCTCGGCGCGACCTCGGTCATCGCCGAGCCACGCAACGCGGGGCTGCGCTTCCCCGACGGACACCTCGACGTGCTGCGCCGATTCAAGGACACGCTCAAGGAGGTCACGTGATGCCACCGGTGAGACTCCAGATCTTCTCCGACTACGTCTGACCCTGGTGCTATCTCAGTACCGTGCGTATTGAGAAGCTCCGGGCCGAGCACGGCGTGACGATCGAGTGGGTGCACTTCCCGCTGCATCCGGAGACGCCGGTCGACGGGGGCCGGTCGCTGGCCGACCTCTTCGCCGGACGCAACGTCGACCGGGCGGCGATGCACGCGCAGATGAAGGCGCGCATGGACGCCGAGGGCCTGCCCTACGGCGAGCGCTCGCGGACCTACAACAGTCGCCTGGCCCAGGAGCTCGGCAAGTGGGCCGACACCCAGCCGGGCGGCGAGGCGCTGCACGACGCGCTCTTCCGCGCGTACTTCGTGGACGCGCGCGACATCTCGCGGCCGGACGTCCTCCTGGAGCTCGTCGCGCAGGTCGGCCTGTCGGTCGACGCCGCGCGCGCGGTGCTGGAGCAGCGCACCTTCAAGGACGCCATCGACCAGGACTGGCAGCTCTCGCGCCAGCTCGGGATCACCGGGGTGCCGACCTTCGTGGCCGGCCGTTACGGCGTCGTCGGCGCGCAGCCCTACGAGGTGCTCGAGCAGCTCGTGAAGCGCGCCGCGGCGGAGGGAGACGCCTGACATGCTGACGGCGCCCGGCTTCCACCACCTGCACCTGAACTCCGTCGACCCCGACGCGGCGATCGACTTCTACGTCCGGCACTTCCCGCGCTCGTCGAAGACGCGCTGGGGCGGCCTGCCGGCGCTGGCGGCCCCGAGCGACGTCCTCGTGCTGTTCACCCGGGTCGCGACGCCGCCGCCCACCTCGCCGCCGACCGCCATCTGGCACTTCGGCTGGCACGTCACCGACTCCCGCGCGAGCCTCGAGCAGTACCGGCGCCGTCCCGACCTGGAGCTCCTGCCGCTCTACACGACCGACGAGGGCGGCTCGGTGCTCGTGAGCAGCGACAGCTGGCCGGGGACGGGCGGGACGCCGGGCCGCACGAAGGCGCAGATCGCCGAGGCCAAGGCGTCCGGGGTGGAGCCGACGCGCGTCGGCGGCTTCGGCTACATGCGCGGCCCCGACGACGCCCTCGTGGAGTACGCGGGCAACCATCCGGGGGAGCGCTTCAACCACGTGCACATGTTCCACGACGATCCGTACTGCGCCCAGCTCTGGTACCAGCGGCACCTGCACGCGCCGGTCGTCGCGGGCCGGGCCCCGGCGGCGCCGGTGACCGAGTCGACCTGCCAGGTGCCGCGCGGCGAGCGGAGCTGGCCCGCGCTGAACCGGGAGGGGATGTTCCGGGCGCCGTCGGCCGCCGTCGTCTTCGGCGACGTCGGGTTGCCCTGCTACGTGCGGCAGGGTGATCGGCCGCTCGTGAGCACGCGGGGACAGCTCTACGACCACCTCGCGCTCAGCGTGCAGGACCTCGACGCCTGGGTGGCCAAGCTGCGCGGCGAGGGCGTCACGTTCCTCGAGGAGCCCTACCGGCTCGGTGATACGCGCGCGGTGATGATCGAGGGGCCGAGCCGCGAGGCGCTGGAGCTCGTCGAGGTCGCGTAGCCTCAGGCGGCGGGCGCCCGTCCGAGCTCGCCGAGCCCGCCACGCTCGAGCTTCTTCGCCTCGTCGGCGCTCACGCTCAGCGTGATCCGATCGTCGGCGACGGAGGCGATCACGCCGGCGGGCACGGTCGTCTCCCGGCCGAACAGCCGTCCGCGGCGGACGATCACGCGCGTGATCCGCCCGCTGGCCTGGTCGAGGGCGACGCCCTCCACCTCGCCGAGCTCCTCACCCGCGTTGTCGTACACCGTCGCGCGCTCGGCGATCGCGGGCTCGGCGGGACGCTCGCGCGCGTCGGGATCGGGGATGTAGGCGGGCGTGCCCGAGACGGCCGGCGACGTGAGCTGGAAGGGCAGGGTAGCGGCCGTCCACCCGTCGCCGGCGACCAGGAAGAAGCTGCGCTGATCGAAGCCGGTCGGCATCGGCCAGTGGTCGGGCATCGGCCGGAGGCTCGGGGCGCCGTAGAGGCCGAAGCCGGCCAGCTCGGAGGCGCGCACGTCCAGCCGGACCTCCCCACCGAAGCGCGCGACCTTGCCGAGCGGGACGACGACCTCCCGCCGGTCGATCACGCCCTGCTGCACGACGAGGGCCACGACCTGCCGGGAATCGGGGTGCAGGACGAGGCGGCTGACCGTTCCCACACTCTTGCCGTCGCGGTCCATGACGTGCGTGCCAAAGGGGACCAGCATGATCGCCTCCTCGGGGGCTCGTGATCCTCGGTCGGAGACGCAACCGCGATGCCAGTGAACGCGCCGAGGCCGGGGCCGGGTGACCCCGGCCCCGGCGCGCGCCGAGCTACTTCTTCTGCCAGTAGTGCCGGACCGCGATCTCCATCGGCGGGGTCATCTTCTGCGCGTGGGCGACGGTCTTCTTCGCGTACTCGCGCTGGGCGCCGAGCACCCGGGCGAAGAACGGGTTCTTCTGGGCCTCGGCGTCGAGGACCTTGTCGATCGCCTCGAGCTCTGCGCGCAGGATCTCGTCCGGCGTCCTCAGGATCTTGACACCGTGCTTGGTGGCCAGCTCCTCGGCGGCCTGGCTGTCCTGGTCGACGGTGTACGCGGCGAGCCGCGTGATCTCGGCCAGCGCCGCGTAGCGCACGATGGCCTGCAGGTCGGGCGGCAGCTCCGCCCACTTCTTCCGGTTGATGATCAGCTCGTGGAACGTCGGCGGCTGGCGGAAGCTCGGCATGTAGTAGTACTTCGCCGCCTGCTGGAACCCCATGACGATGTCGCGACTGGGGATGGCCCACTCGGCGCCATCGATGACGCCGCGCTCGAGCGACGGGACGATGTCACCGCCGGGCATGCCCACGGTGCTGGCGCCCATGCGGCGGAACATCTCGAGCCCGATCCCCGACGAGCGGAACTTCAGGCGGCGCAGGTCCTCCAGGTTGTTCACGGGCTTCTTGACCCACCCGAACGCCTCCCAGAACGGCTGCACCGTGGTGAAGTAGCTGACGACGTCCATCTTCAGCTCCTTCTGGAGCAGCTCGTTGTAGAGCTCCTGGCCGCCGCCCGAGAACAGCCAGGCGGTGAACTCGTTCTGCCCCATCCCGAACGGGCCACCGAGCGGCGAGCCGAAGAGGCCCGCCGCCGAGTTCTTCCCGGCCCACAGGCCGGGCCAGCCGAGACCGCCGTCGAGCGCGCCGCGGTGCACGGCGTCGAGCACCTCGAAGAACCCGACGACGGAGCCCACGGGCAGCGCCTCGATCTTCAGCCGGCCCCCCGACATCTGCTCGATCGACTTCGCGAGCTCGACGAGCGAGCGATGCGGGTAGTCGGTCACGGGGAACGCGCTCTGGACCTTCCACACGAACGTGCGCGCCTGGGCGGGCGCGGGGGCGGGGCTGAGCGCGGCGACGACGGCGAGCAGCGCGACGAGCGTGACGGACAGGGCAACGCAGATGCGAGGCCTCATCATGGATCCTCCTCCTTGGCCAACGGGTCTCGAGTGCTGCGGCGGGCGCATTGTAGCCCCCGGGGATGGATACCGCTTGACGGCTCTCGGGCCGGCGGTGTACGCCACCTCTCGTGACCAGCCCCTTCGTCGCCGGCCCGCCGGTGCGAGTGCCCGGCGCCCCCGGTGGACCGCTCGCCGGCCTGACGTTCGCCGCCAAGGACCTTTTCGACGTCGCCGGCCATCCCACGGGCGGCGGCAACCCGGACTGGGGGCGCCGGCATCCCGTGCCCACGCGCCATGCCTGGGCGGTGCAGCGCCTGCTCGACGCCGGCGCCACGCTGATCGGCAAGACGGTGACCGACGAGGTCTCGCTCGGGATCCTCGGCGAGAATCCCTTCGACGGCACGCCGCTCAACCCGGCGGCGCCCGAGCACGTCCCCGGCGGCTCGTCGTCGGGCTCGGCCTCGGCCGTCGCGCAGGGTCTCTGCGACACCGCGCTCGGCACCGACACCGGCGGCTCCGTCCGCGTGCCGGCCAGCTTCTGCGGGCTCTACGGCATCCGTCCGACGCACGGCCGGCTCGACCTCACCGGCATGATGGCCCAGGCGCCGAGCTCCGACACGACGGGCTGGTTCGCGCGCGACGCCGAGACGTTCGCGCGCGTCTCGACGGTGCTGCTCGATGAGGCGATCGTGCCGTCGGCGCTGCCGAGCACGCTCGTCGTGGCCGTCGACGCGTTCGGCCTGGCCGACGCCGAGACGGCCGCCGCGCTGGAGCCGATGGTGCGCCGTCTCGCCACGCTGGTGGGGTACGTGCGCGAGGATCTGCTGGCGCCGCCGGGGCTGTCGGTCTGGGCGCGGGCGCAGCGCACGCTTCAGCCGTGGGAGGCGTGGCACACGTTCAAGGAGTGGATCGACCGCGACAACCCCCGCCTGGCCTTCAGCGTGGCGCGCGGCCTCGTGCAGGCGAGCGCGATCCCCGAGAGCGAACGGCAGTGGGCCGCGCTCATGCGCGCCGAGGCGCGCGCGCGTCTCGGCTGGCTGGTGCCCCCCGGCGCCATCCTGTGCATGCCGACGACGCCGTTCCCGGCGCCGCGCAAGGGGCTCACGCTGACGGCGCTGGAGCCGATGCGCGCGCGCATCACCAGCCTGACCGCGCTGGGCGGCCTCACCGGGGTGCCGCAGGTGAGCCTCCCGGGCCCGACCGTCGACGGTCGGCCGGTGGGGCTCTCCATCGTCGGCGCGCGCGGCTGCGACGCCGCCCTGGTCGCGGTCGCGAAGGCGATGGAGGTCAGCCGATGATCGACGTGACGCCGAACATCCCCGAGGTGGTCGCCGAGGTGCGCGCGCTGTTCGAGCGCTACGAGCAGGCGCTGATCGACAAGGACGTCGACGTCCTCGACGCCACGTTCTGGAACAGCCCGTACACGATCCGCTATGCGATGAACGAGCACGGCTACGGCTTCGACCAGATCCACGCCCACCGGGTCGCGCGACCGCCAGGGCCGGGCACCAAGGAGCGGCGCATTCGCCTCGAGATCCTCACGCTGGGCCGGGACGTCGCCACCGTGAACCTCGAGTATAAGGTGCGGGGCCGCGAGGCGATCGGGCGGCAGAGTCAGACCTGGGTGCGCTTTCCCGACGTGGGCTGGAAGGTCGTGAGCGCCCACGTGTCCACGCTGAGCCCAACCCCCCTCGGGTGAGGGGCGCGACGACCCCGCGCCCGTCCAGCCACGCCGCAATCGCGTGTTGCGCGACGGTGCAAGCTAGCCTTGCGGTGGTGGCCGCCGACCCATGGAAAATCGACGAGTTGCGGACGGCCCGAACCTTGCTCTCGCTGCCGGCCGGGACGCGTGAGCAGCTCACGCGGCCGCGCAGCGCCGGGACTCACGATGCGACCGGGAGAGGACGAATGAGCGCGATGATCGGTGTCGACCTTGGCGCCACCACGATCTCCGGCGGGCTCGTCACGCGCGGCGGCGACGTCCTCCACGCCCGGCAGCTGCCGACGCGCGGGGGCTCCGCGTCCGTGACCGAGCGTCTCCTCGACCTGATCGACGAGCTAGTGCAGGAGGGCCGGACGCGGGGCCTGCCGGTGGACGGCGTCGGCGTCGGCGTGGCCGGCGCGGTGGATCCCGAGACCGGCACGATGCTGGCCCACCCCGGCAACGCCTTGCCCGAGCTCGCGCAGCTGCGCCTCGCCGACGAGATTCGACGCGTGACGGACGCGCCCGTCTTCATCGACAACGACGCGAACGCGCTCGCGCTGGCGGAGTGGACGTTCGGGCTGGGCCGCGGCGCCCAGTCACTTGCGCTCTTCGCGATCGGCACCCACGTCGGTGGGGGCATCATCCTCGGCGACACGCTGGTCCGCGGGCGCGCGGGCTGCGCGGGCGAGTTCTACGCGCTGCCGATCGACTTCGACGGTCCACCCTGTCCGCCGTTCGGACGCGGGTCCCTGGGCCACTACGTCGGCGGCCACGCGATCGCGGCTGAGGCGCGCCAGCAGGTGCTGACCGGCACCGGCGGCGCCCATCTGCTCGAGATGGCCGACGGCGACCCCGCGCGGATCACCTCGGAGCTGGTCTTTCAGGCCGCCACCACCGGCGATCCGGTCGCCAAGGCCATCGTCGACCGCGCGTGTGATGCGCTGGCCGCGGGCATTGCCGTTGTCGTCAATGCGCTGAACCCGGAGGTCGTGGTCGTGACGGGCGGCGTGGCGCGCTCGCTGGCGCCGCTGCAGGAGGATCTGCGGCGCCGCGCCGGAGCCTACACCCTGGAGTCGGCGCTCGCGGGCACGCGGCTGCACGTCGTGGCCGGCGAGAAGCGGGAGACCGTGCGCGGCGGCGCCGCCCTGGTCCGCTACGAGCTCGAGCGCGCGAGGCGCTCGGGCCGAGCCTGAGGGACGACGAGGAGAGCGCGATGTACGTCGATCGACCGGGCGCGAAGATCTTCTACCAGGTCACCGGCAGCGGGACCCACGACGTGTTCTTCCACGGCCCCAGTCAGCCGGTGGCCTACAGCCGCATGTGGAAGGGCCAGATCCCGTACCTGTCGCGGCACTTCCGGGTGACCGCGATCGACCCGCGCGGGAACGGGCGCTCCGATCGGCCCGCCACGGGCTACGACTTCGAGACCCGCTACGGGGACCTCGTGGCCGTCCTCGACGAGGCGATCCCCGGACCGTTCGCGTTCGTCGCCTTCACCTGCGCGGGCATGCTCGCCGTCCGCTACGCCCTCGAGCATCCCGAGCGCGTCTCCCACCTCATACTGCTGGGCGCGCAGTACGCCCAGTCGCTGCCGACGCCCTTCGAGGACAAGGTCGCGCGGGTCATCCGCGAGGACTTCGACGGCTGGCGCACGCGGCTCTTCACCAAGGCCACCCCGGAGCCCCATTCGCTGAAGGTGATCGAGGACTGCGTGGCGTGGGCGGGGGAGACGTCGCCCGCGGTCTTCGTCGAGGCGCTGCAGCGGATCGGCGAGGACAACGTCTACGACCTCCTCGGGCAGCTGCGGGTGCCGACGCTGCTCCTGCACGGCTCGAAGGATCCCGTGGTCCCGTACTCGCACGGGCAGAAGTTCGCGGCGGCGGTGCCCGGGGCCACGATGGTCGCCTTCCAGGACGGCGGCCACATGCTGAACGGCCGCGAGGTGGTGAAGGTGAACCATCTCATCCGCGACTTCGTCCTGGGACGTCCGGTGACCTCGCACGTCGTCCCGCCCACGGTCGAGCGCAAGCCGCCCGCCCGCGGCCGGCGCACCGAGCGGCGGGTGCTGTGGCTGTCGAGCCCGATCGGCCTCGGCCACATCCAGCGCGACATCGCGATCGCGCAGGCCCTGCGCGCAACCTACCCGGACGTGACGGTCGATTTCCTCGCGGCCGATCCGACCCGGCGCGTCGTCGAGCTCGCCGGCGAGCGGGTGCACCCCGCCACCGATCTCCTGATGAACGAGAGCGCTCACTTCGAGGGCTGGGCACGCGACCACGAGCTGCACGCCTTCAACGCGCTCTGGGACATGGACGAGATCCAGGCGGCGAACTTCATGGTCTTCTCCGACGTCGTCGAGCGGGAGCGCTACGACCTCTGGGTGGGCGACGAGGGATGGGACCTCGATTATTTCCTGCACGAGAACCCCGAGCTGAAGGCGGCACCCTACGCGTTCCTCACCGACTTCATCGGGATGCTGCCGATGCGGGACGACCCCGCCTCGACGGAGTTCCGGCGGGCGTGGGAAAAGAACGCCGAGAACATCGACCACCTCCGGCTGCACCCGGACGTGCGCGACCTGTCCCTGCTGGTGGGCGACGAGGACGACGTTCTCGACCGCGAGTTCGGGCCGGGGCTGCCGAACATGCGGCAGTGGGCCCGTGAGCACTTCCGGTTCTCGGGGTACACGTACCACTTCGACCCCCGCCACTACGCCGACCGGGCGGCGCTGCGGGCGGCGCTCGGATACCGCGAGGACGAGCGGGTGATCCTCGTCTCGGCGGGGGGCACGCGGGTCGGCCGCGGCCTCCTGCACAAGTGCGCGCGCGCGTTCTCGCTGATCGCCTCGCGGGTGCCGGACACGCGCTTGCTGCTGGTCGCCGGGCCGCGCCTGGATCCGGCCGAGCTCCCGCGGAGCCCCCAGATCGACGTCCGGCCGTTCGTGCCGCAGCTCTTCCGCCACCACGCTGCCGCAGACCTCGCCGTCGTGCAGGGCGGGCTCACGACGACCATGGAGCTGGCGGCCTTCCGGACGCCGTTCCTCTACTTCCCGCTGCGGAACCACTTCGAGCAGCAGTTCTTCGTCTCGCGCCGGCTCCAGCGGCTGGGCGCGGGCACGCGGCTGGACTACGACCGGACGACCGACGAGGACCTGGCCGCCGCGATGCTGGAGCACCTCGGCAAGCCGGCGTCGTGGGGCGAGGTGACGGCCGGCGGCACCGCGCGGGCGGCGGCGATGCTCGCGGAGCTGCTGGCGTGAGGACCCCGAGGCGAGGGGCCGGGGCATGAATCGGAGCTGAGCGAGACGGCCCCCGGGGCCGGAGGAGGACGTATGGCAGACATGATCAACGACGTCAACGTCGATGCGATGAAGGATCTCGACCGCAAGCTGCGTGACAACCCCGCGCTGGCGAGGCGGACGGTGAAGGTGCGCTCGTCCTGGCTCCGCGGAACGAAGACCATGGTGGAGATCGGTGAGCACCAGGTGGCCGGCGCGCGCGTGACGCCGCCGACGCGGAAGTTCGTCGTGACGGCCGACGCGCCCCCCGGCCTGGGCGGCGTGGACGCCGGGCCGGCCGCCGTCGAGGTTCTGCTGGCCGCGCTCACCGGGTGCCTGACCTCGGGCATCGCGGCCAACGCCGCCCTGTTCGACGTCCCGCTCGACGCCCTCGACATCGACCTCGAGGCGGACATCGACCTGCGCGGCGTGTTCGGCCACGACAAGACCGTGCGCAACGGCTTCAGCGCCATCCGGTACACGGTCACCATGCAGAGCCCCGCGGACGAGGCCAAGGTGCGGCGGTGCAAGGAGACGATCGACCGCAAGTCGCCCGTCCTCGACGTGCTGACCAAGCCGGTGACGGTCTCGTCGACGTTCGTGTACAAGCCCCGATGAGAGGCTGATGCCGGGGAACGCCGTCAACTGCATCTTCACGAAGGTGCTGGTCCCCTTCGTGGAGCGCGAGGTGGGCCCGGAGGGCGTGGCGGCGATCCTCAAGACCGCCGGGCGCTCGCGGGACCACCTCGTCGCGGATCACAACTGGCTGCCGCTGCCGCTCGCCAACGAGCTGGTCCGCGTCGCCATGCAGCTGATGGGCGAGACCGACGAGGAGCGCTGGGCCCGGCGGTACAGCGGGTACCTGATGGAGTGGCGGCCGTCGCGGAGCGACCGCCACTATCTCGGCACGTACTCGATGGCCCTCGGCGACCCGCAGCGCTACTTCCAGCGCTGTCACGTCGTCTGGGGCAACATCGCGCCTGGCCGGTTCGAGCCGGTCGAGGTCGCTCGGAGTCGGGCGCGCTTCCGGTTGACGCCAGAGCCCGGGACGGAGTCGCCTGCGTGGGTCCGCTCGATGCTCGCCGTCGGATTCGAGCTGGCGCCGACCGTGTGGGGCCTGCCGCCGGCGGTGGTGACGGCGATCGCAAGCCCGGAGGCCTGCGTCTACGACGTCAGGTGGACGAACCCCCCGCTCGGCCGTGCGTTCTGGGTGCCGACGGCCGTGGGGATCGCCGGCGGCGCCGCGGTGGGCACCCTGCTCGCGGTACCGGCAGCGCCGCTCGTCGCCGTCGGGGTGGCCGCGGGGATGACCGTGCTCGCCGGACTCGGGACGGGCTGGGCGCTCCTCGAGCGCGGACGCCGGCACGACGCGCAGCGCCTGCTGGACCTCCAATCGGAGGAGATCCTCTACTCGAACCGGGAGCTGGAGCGGAAGTTCCGCGACCTCGACGACAAGATCGAGCAGCTCTCGCTCCTGATCGATCTCAGCGCCGCCGTGAACGCCACCCTCGATGCCGAGAAGATCTACGAGCAGGCCGTGCAGCGTCTCGTCGACCGCATGGGCTACCAGTCGGCGCACTTTTTCCTGGTCGACCAGGCCCGCGGGGTGCTCCGGGGCCACCGCTCGGCCGGCCGGACGAGCGCGCGAGTCGAGACGACGGAGATGCCGCTCGACGCGACCACGAGCGCGGTCGGACGGGTGGCGATGACCGGCGTGCCCGTCCACGTCCAGGACGTGGAGACGACCGCGACGCCCCTGCACCTGCCGACGGCCCGCGCGCTCGGCGTGCGCTCGTTCGTCGCGGTGCCCCTCCGGGTGAAGCACCGGGTCATGGGCGTCCTCACGGTCTCGGCGAGCGAGCCCGACCGGTTCGCCGAGGCCGACCTGGAGCTGGTCTCGGCCGTGGCGAACCAGGTGGCGCTGGCCGTCGACCGCGCCGAGAGCTTCCACACGATCGAGGAGCTGACGCGGGGGCTCGAGGACAAGGTGCGGGTCCGGACCGAGCAGCTGCGGGCGGCCCACGAGGAGCTCCAGGCGGCGTATCGCGACCTGCAGGCGACGCAGGTGCAGCTCGTGCAGCGCGAGAAGATGGCGTCGGTGGGCCAGCTCGTCGCCGGTGTCGCCCACGAGCTCAACAACCCGATCGGGTTCGTCTTCTCGAACGTCACCACGCTCGACGACTTCGTCCGCCGGCTGCGCGCGATGCTGGACGCCTACGCTGCGGTCGAGCTCCCCGAGGCGGTGCGCGCGCGCATCGCCGAGCGGCGCGGCGAGCTCAAGGTCGACTACGCCCTGAAGTACCTCGACTCGATGATCCAGGGCATTCGTGAGGGCGCGGAGCGCGCGCGCAAGATCGTCCGCGACCTACGGGTCTTCGCGCGGAGCGAGGACGACGTCTGGCAGCCCGTCGATCTCCACGAGGAGCTGGAGTCGAGCCTGACCCTGTTGGGCCACCTGCTCCGGGATCGCATCGAGGTGCACCGGAAGTTCGGCGCGGTGCCCTCGGTCGAGTGCATCCGGTCGCAGATCGACCAGGTGTTCCTGAACCTGCTGGCCAACGCGGCGCAGGCGATCGTCGGCCCGGGCGCCATCACCATCGCCACCCGGTGCGAGGACGAGGCCGTCGTGGTCACCATCGCCGACACGGGGCCGGGGATTGCCCCGGCCATCGCCGGCCGCATCTTCGACCCCTTCTTCACGACGAAGCCGGTCGGGGAGGGCACGGGGCTCGGACTCTCCATCAGCTACGAGATCGTGAAGAAGCACGGCGGAGAGATCCGAGCCGACAGCCCGTCGGAGGGCGGCGCCGTGTTCACCGTCCGCCTGCCGCTGGCGCGGCGTCGCTGAGGGACGGCGTGGCCCGCATCCTCCTCGTCGACGACGAGCCCCGCGTGCTGGACTCCCTGGAGGCGCTCCTGGCGGCGGAGTACGAGGTGCTCCGCGCCGAGGAGCCGAAGGCGGCGCTGGCCGCGCTGGCCGAGACCGAGGTCGCGGTGATCGTGAGCGACCAGCGGATGCCGGGCATGAGCGGGGTCGAGCTCCTGGCTGAGAGCCGCCGGGTGGCGCCGGACACGGTGCGGATCCTCCTCACCGCGTTCACGGACGCGGACGCGCTCATGACCTCGATCAACGCCGCCAGCGTCTATCACTTCCTGCTGAAGCCCTGGGACCCCGGCGAGCTGCTGCACCTCGTGCGGCGCGCCGTCGAGCGCTACGAGCTGACGCAGGAGCGCGAGCGCCTGCTGCGCGACCTGTCCGCGCGGAACAGCGCGCTCGAGGCCGCCCTCGCCGAGCTGCGCACGACCCAGACGGGGCTCGTGCGCGAGGCCGCCCTCCGCGCGCAGCTCGAGCGCTACGTGTCGCCCCGCCTGGTGGAGGCCGCCGTCGCCAACCCCGAGCTGCTCGACCTGCCAGGCGACTGGCGTGAGGCGACGGTGCTCTTCGCCGACATCCGCGGCTTCACGCGGCTGATCGAGCGGACGCCGCCCGCCGTCGTCATCGGGCTCCTCGACGAGTACTTCGAGGCGATGGTGGGGATCGTGTTCCGGCACGAGGGGACGGTGGAGCAGCTGATCGGCGACGAGATCGTCGCGCTCTTCGGCGTGCACGAGGGCGAGGCGGGGGCGCCGGACCGGGCCGTCCGCGCCGCGCTCGAAATGACCACCGCCGTCGCCGCCCTGGCCGAGCGGTGGCGGGCGGCCGGGCTGCCCACGTTCGACATCGGGGTCGGCCTCTCGACGGGCCGGCTGATGGCGGGGACGATCGGCTCGCGCCGCCGGCGGGAGCTCATCGTGCTGGGCCGGCCGATGATCGCCGCCGCCCGCATCCAGCGCATGACACGGCTCTTCGGGGTGCGTATCATCGCCTGCGAGGATACGTTCCGTCACGTGAGCGACCACGTCCGGTCCCGGGAGCTCGGTCGGCCGAAGCTCAAGGGGCTGGCGCACCGTTCGACACTCCACGAGATCCTGGGCCGGGAGCCGGAGCCGGCCGGGGAGGCCCGGTGAACGAAGGCGCGGCGGGAGAGGACCTCGCGACGGTCCTCATCGTCGACGACGAGCCGCGCGTGCTCGACGCGCTGGAGGCGATCCTCGCCGCCGAGTTCCGGGTCGTGGCCGCCTCCAGCGGGGCGGCGGCGCTGGAGCTGCTCGAGCGTCAGGAGGTCGCCGTCATCGTCACCGACCACCGGATGCCGGGGATGACCGGCGTCGAGCTCCTGCGGCGCAGCCGGGAGGTCGTTCCCGACGCCATGCGCATCGTGCTGACCGCCTACACCGATGTCGAGAGCCTGATGGACGCGATCAACACGGGCGGGATCTACCACTTCATCGCCAAGCCCTGGGATCCCCACGAGCTGACCGTGGTGGTGCGGCGCGCCGCCGAGCGCCACCAGCTCGGCCGCGAGAACGCTCGCCTCAAGGACGATCTGGAGCTGGCCTACAACGCCCTCCGGCGGGAGGCGGCCGAGGAACGGGAGCGGCCGCTCTCCCTCGAGCGGCTCATCGGCGCCGACGCCGGGCTCAAGGCGCCGGTCGAGCTCGCCCGCCGTGTGCTCGAGGCCGACACCACCGTGCTCGTGACGGGGGAGACCGGGACCGGCAAGGAGCTGTTCGCCCGTCTCATCCACGAGAACGGGGCCCGGCGGCGCGGCAAGTTCGTCCCGCAGAATTGCGGCGCGCTGCCCGAGAACCTGCTCGAGTCGGAGCTGTTCGGCCACACGCGTGGCGCGTTCACGGGCGCGGTCGCCGACCGCCGGGGCCTGTTCGAGGAGGCGGACGGCGGCACCATCTTCCTCGACGAGGTCGGGGAGATGTCGCCGGCGATGCAGCTCCGCTTCCTGCGCGTGCTCCAGGAGGGCGAAGTGCGGCCCGTCGGCGCGTCGACGTCGCGCAAGGTGGACGTGCGGGTGATCGCCGCCACCAACGCCGACCTCGAGGCGGCCGTGCGCGCCCGGACGTTCCGCCAGGACCTCTACTACCGCCTGAACGTCTTCCCGATCCACCTGCCGCCGCTGCGCGAGCGGTCGGGCGACGTTCCCACTCTGGCCGAGCATTTTTTGAAGAAGTACCGCACCCGGGCCCGCCGCGCCGTGTCGGGGATCGCCCCGGACGCGCTCCGGTGCCTGCGGGCCTATCCGTTTCCCGGCAACGTGCGGGAGCTGGAGAACGAGATCGAGCGCGCCGTCATGCTGGCCGACGACGGCCAGCCCGTGCAGCTCGCCCACCTGTCCGCGCGCGTGCGCGGCGTCGCCGCGCCGGGCGCGGAGGCCCGCACCCTGAACGACGCGATCGAGGAGCTCAAGCGCCGGATGATCGAGGACGCGCTGCGCGAGTGCGGCTCGAAGACCCGCGCCGCCGAGCGGCTGGGCCTGACGCGCCAGAGCCTGCAGCAGATGCTCAGGCGGCGCCGGTGAGGGACGCGCGGTCTACTTGACGAACGTCAGGCTGCAGGGGCGGACCTCGACGCGCTCGCCGCTGCCGCGCATCTCGTCGAAGCGCGCGTCGACCCGGTAGGAGTAGGGCGAGCCCTTGGCCAGTCGCTTGATGGTGTTCCGAGGGTCCCCCGTCACGCCGCGGGCGTCGATGATGGCAGTGCCGTCGGGCTGGATCTTCCCCTTCAGGATCACCGAGCTCGGCTCGCCGGCGACGCCGTGTTGGCCCTGGAGCACGCCGTCCTTCACCTCGGCCTGGAAGCGCATGTTGTAGCCGTCCGCGGACTTGTGGGGCGGACACTGGATGATGACGTTCCAGATGCCGTCGAAGCGCGTCGGCCCGGGCGCCTGGCTCAGGCTCGCCAGCCGCTGCCGGGCCAGCTCGGCGAAGGTGCCGTCGGGGTACTGCCGGAGATAGGCCTGGAAGGCGGCGGGATCGTTCCCGTCCTTGATCGACGTCCAGAAGAGCGACTCGCGGTCGGGGGTCGGCGCGGGGGCCGGGAGCGCGGCGGTGGTGGTGACGTTGACGGTCACGTTGACGACCAGATCGCCGGTGAGCGAGGAGGACTCCCACGGCGTCTGGGCGCCCTTCGAGCGCTCCGTCACGGCGACCCGCACGCGCTTGAACACCTCCTCGACCTTGAGGCCGGGGACGCGCAGCGCCTGCAGCAGCTCCTCCGTGTAGAGGCCGTTGGCGCCGTCGCCGTCGGCCGCCACCGACCCGGGGGCGGTGGCGTACGCCACCAGCGTGCCGCGGGCGGCGTCGACGGCGGCCAGCCCGCGCGAGGCGCCGCGTAGCCGCCGCTCGAACGGGTTGTTGCGGCACGCGTCGAGGATCACGACGTTGACCCGATTCCTCGCCTCGGCCATCTGCTCGAGCAGCAGGTCGACGTCGACGGCGGCGACCCGCGTCATCGCCTCGGAGTCGATGTCGGCGTCGACGGGGACGAGGTAATTGCGCCCGCGCACCTGCAGCCCGTGCCCCGCGTAGTAGAAGAAGCCGACGCCGCCCTCCGCGAGCCGGCGCCCGAACTCGACGATCGCGCCCTCCATCGTGCGCTTGGAGGCGTTCTCGTGGGCGAGGACGGTGAAGCCCAGGTCGCGCAGCGTCCTCGTCATCGCGCGCGCGTCGTTCACCGGGTTCCGGAGCGGCGACTCCCGGTAGGTGCTGTTGCCGATGACCAGCGCGATGCGGGGCTCCTCGCGAGGCGCCTGGGCACGGGCCGTCGCGGCCGCGACCAGGACTCCCACGACGACGAGTGCGGCGAGGCGGGACAGCCGGCGGGCCCCGCCCACCTCAGCCGCGCGTCACGTGGGCCGACACCGCAAGCCAGCGGCCGCCCCGTCGCGCCCAGACGTCGGTGTACCGGCCGCCGGCGGCCCGGCCGTCCGGGAGCGTGTAGCTGGTCCGGGCATGGATGATCGCGACGTCGCCCAGGATGCGGACGAGCACGTCGCGCGCCTCGAGGTTCCTGATCGTCACCGGCCGCGCGGTCTGGGCCAGGAACGCGGCACGGTCGACGAGCGAGCCGTCGGGGTTCGAGCACAGGAAGTCGTCGGCGAGGATCTCGTCGAAGCGCTTCACGTCCGAGGTCTGCACCGAGGTGATGTAGTCGCGGTTGAGCTGCTGCAGGATCTCGAGGTCGGTCGCGGTCGCGGTGTCAGCGGGCATGGCTCTCGCCTCCATGGGTCGGGGCCGCGGCGGCGCGCGTGGCGCGCGTGGCGGCCTCGTCGACCTTGAGCGTGATGGGATCGATGACGACGCCGTGCTCGCGCCGGGCGTACGCGAGCGAGATCTTCTCGTCGCGGGCGTCCTCGGCCACGCGCTCGGGGTCGCGCGCGAGGGGATCGCCGTGGCCGCCGCCGCCCGGCTGCTCGTGGAGGATCACGTCGCCGCGCCGGAGCGTCGTCGCGAACTTGGCGGGCATCTCGCGGGCCTCGCCGTCGGGGTTGAGCACGTTGCGGGTGCCGCGGGCGGCGCCGCCGCCGGCCAGGCCGTAGGGCCGGTACCGCATGCGGTCGGAGCGCAGCTGCAGCGTGGCCTCGTCGTTCAGCAGCGTGTAGCGCCGGCGCAGGCCGAGGCCCCCGCGGAAGCGGCCGGGGCCGCACGAGTCGGGCACGAAGCCGTAGTCGTCCACGCGGATCGGGTGGTGGGCCTCCAGCACCTCGACCGGCGAGTTCGACATGTTCTGCGAGGGATTGGTCACCGCCTCCATCCCGTCCCGGTCGGGGCGGCCGCCCCAGGCGCCGGTGATCATGTCGACCAGGACGAACGGGCGCCGGTCGGCCGTGATCCCGCCCATCGAGAGCACGGTGTTGCCGCCCTCGCCGGCGGCGGGGACGCGCTCAGGCAGGGCCTGGGCGAGCGCGCCGAGGACGACGTCGAGCATGCGGTAGCCGGTGAGGGCGCGGGCCGCGCACGCCCCGGGCAGGCGCGGGTTGAGGATCGTGCCCTCGGGCGCGATCACGTCGATGCAGCGGAAGACGCCGGCGTTGTTCGGCACGTCCTGGCGCAGCACCGAGCGCACCGAGAGGTAGGTGCAGGACTTCGTGAACGACAGCGTCGAGTTCAGCGCGGCCTTCACCTGGGGCGCCGAGCCCGTCCAGTCGCAGGTGAGGTGGCCGTCGTCGTGCACGGTGATGGCCACGGTCAGCGGGACCGGCGCGTCGCTGAAGCCGTCGCTGTCGAGATAGTCGGTGAACCGGTAGGTGCCCCGGGGCCAGCGGGCGATCTCGGCGCGGGTGACGCGCTCGGCGTAGTCGAGCAGCGCGGCCAGGTAGCCGCGGATCGTCTCCCCTCCGTAGCGCGCGAAGAGTCGCGTCAGCTCCCGCTCGCCCACCTTGCACGCCGCGTACTCCGCGCCGATGTCGCCGAGTACGCGGTCGGGCACGCGGACGTTCTTCTCGATGATTCGCCGCACGGTCCGGCTGGGCACGCCGCGCTCGTAGAGCTTCACCGGCGGCAGACGCAGCCCCTCCTGGTAGACCTCCGTCGAGTCGCTGGCGTTGGAGCCCGGCACGCGCCCGCCCATGTCGGTCTGGTGGCCGATGACCACCGCGAACGCCTCCAGCGTGCCCTCGACGAAGATCGGCAGGAACAGGAAGACGTCGGGGATGTGCATGCCGCCCTCGTAGGGGTCGTTCATTACCACGACGTCGCCCGGGTGCAGGTCGCCGGCGAACTCGCGCCGCACGCTCTGCATGGCGTCGGGCACCGCGCCGAGGTGCTGGGCGATCGTCTTGGCCTGGGCGACGAGGCGCCCCTCGGCGTCGCAGAGGGCGGCCGAGTAATCCATCACGTCGCGGATGATCTCCGACCGCGCGGTGCGGATGACCGCGTAGGCCATCTCGTCGACGATGGCGTCGAGCGCGCTCTTGACCACCGCGAACGTGATGGGGTCGAGGGTCATGCCGGATAGTCTAGCGCGATCAGGAGGTTGCCGAAGGGGTCGCGGCGCACCGTGGCCTCCGGCGGCACCACCACGGTGGAGTCGTACTCCTCGACGATGAGCGGTCCGGGCATGGGCGCGGCCGTGACGCTCGTGCGGGCGACGACCGGCGTGTCGACGGCGGCGGCGCCCCGCGTGAAGTGGACGGCGCGGCGGCGCGCCGTGGCCGCCGGCTCCCCGACGACCGTCACGTCCCGGAAGTCCAGGCGCTGGTCACGCAGGCCCGTCGCCACCACCCGGACGTTCACGAGCTCGAGCGGCTCGTCGCTGGCGTAGCCGTAGGTCGCCGCGTACTCGCGGGCGAACGCCTCGCGCAGCGCGGCCCGCCCCTCGGCGCTCAGCCGGTGGTCCGGGAGCGGGATCACCAGCTCGGAGCCCTGGCCGGCGTAGCGGAGGTCGGCCTGCGCCGCGAGCCGCACGCGCGCGGCCGGATAGCCTTCGCCGTCGAGCGTCGCCAGCGCCTCCCGCCGGAGCTCGTCCAGCCGGGCCTCTGCGCGCGCGAGGGCGCCGTCGTCCTCGAGCGACCCTCCGGCGGCGCGCACGAAGTGGTGCTCGACGTCGCTGGCCAGCATGCCGACCGCGGTGAAGACGCCGGGCGAGAGGGGGACGAGCACGCGACGCACGTCGAGCGCCGCTGCCACGTCGCAGGCGTGGACCGGGCCGCTGCCGCCGAAGGCCACGAGCGTGAAGTCGCGCGGGTCGCGGCCGCGCTCGATGGTGACGGCGCGGATCGCGCGCGCCATGCTGGCGTTGGCGACGTCGCGGACGCCCCGCGCCGCGTCGATCAGCCCGAGCCCGAGTGGCCGCCCGACGTCGCGCTCGATCGCCTCGCGCGCGAGGTCGGCGCGCAGCGGCAGCTCGCCGCCCGCCAGGTGCGCGGGGTTCAGGTAGCCCAGCACCACGTTGGCGTCGGTGATCGTCGGCCGCGTGCCGCCGATGCCGTAGCTGGCTGGCCCCGGCCGCGCGCCGGCCGACTGCGGCCCGACGCGGAGCAGCCCGCCGGTGTCGATCCAGGCGATCGAGCCGGCGCCGGTACCGACCTCCGCGATGTCGATGGCCGGGACCTTGAGCATGTAGCCGCCGGCCTTGATGAAGCGGCTGGACGTGCTGATGCCCTCGCGAAACTCGTACTCCGTGGTGAGCGTCGGCGCCCCGGCCTCGACCAGCGAGGCCTTGGCGGTCGTCCCGCCCATGTCGAAGACGATGAGGTTCGCCTCGCCGAGGGCGTCACCGAGCCGGGCGGCGCCGGTGACGCCGGCGGCCGGCCCCGAGCCCACCGCGAAGGCCGGCCGCTCGCCCGCCTGCCGCGCGCCCACCACGCCGCCGTTGGAGGCGACGACGAGCAGCGGCGCCTCGATGTCGATGCGCCCGAGGTTGGCGGCGAGGTTGCCGAGGTAGCGTCGCATCACCGGTAGCAGGTAGCCGTTGACCACGGTGGTGCTGGTGCGCTCGTACTCCTTGATCTCCGGCAGGACGGCGTAGGAGGCGGTGACGTCGACGCCGGGGACGGCCTGGCGCACGAGCCGCTCGGCCGTCTGCTCGTGGGTCGGATTCGCGTAGCTGTTGATGAAGCAGATCGCGATCACCTGCGCGCCAGCCTCGACGAGCCGCTCGGCCGCGCGCACGACGCCGGCCTCGTCGAGCGGCCGCACCACGCTGCCGTCGGCGGCGATGCGCTCGTCGACCTCCAGGCGGAGGCGGCGCGGGACGAGGGGTGCCGGCTTCTCCCAGGTGAGGTCGTAGAGGTCGGGCGTGCGCACGCGCCCGATCTCCAGCACGTCGCGGAACCCGCGCGTGGTGAGGAGCCCGGTGACGGCGCCGGTCTTCTGGAGGATCGTGTTCGACGCCACCGTGGTGCCGTGGACGATCTCGACCACGTCGCGCGGCGCCACTCCCGCCGCCCGCAGCAGTGCGGCGAGGCCGTTCACGACCGCGAGCCCGGGGTCGTCGGGCGTCGAGGAGACCTTGCTGACACGCAGTGCCCCGTCGGGCAGCCGTAGAACGATGTCGGTGAAGGTGCCGCCGATGTCGACGCCGACCCGGAGGGCGGACGAGGGAGCGGACGAGCGAGCCACCCCGGCAGTGTACTAGAGCGCGGTCAGTCCCGGAGGGCGGGCAGGACCTCGGTGGTGAAGCGCTGCTCGGCCCGCTCGATCTCGGTGCGGTCGGCGTCGCGCGAGGGGCCCACGACGACGAAGCGCTCGATCCCCAGCTCGACGAGCCGGCGCAGGCGCTCGATGCAGTGGGCCGGTCGACCGAAGATCCCGAACTCGCGCGCGAACTCGCTGGTCAGGAGCGCGGCCTGCGGGGTGTGGCTGCGGCTGTGCACCGTCATGTCGTAAGCGTCGTGGATGCGCTCGAAGGTGCGCCGCGCCTCCGTGCTGCCGGGGCCGACGGCGGTGCCGTGCATGGCCGAGAAGCGCGCGAACAGCGAGAGCCCGCCCTCGCCGAGCCGGCGCCCGGTCTCGGGGTCGTCGTGCACGACCACGTTCACGTAGGCGCTCAGCCGCAGGCCCGTGGGGTCGAGCCCGGCGGCGACGCGGGCCGCGCGAGCCGTCTCGATGCCCCAGCGGACGCGGGCGGGGTCGGCGCCGACGGCGAACGACACCATGTCGCCGTGGGTGGCGCCGATGGCGATGACCCGGGGACCGGTGGCCGTCACGTCGACGGTCACTTTCGGATAGCGGCCCGGGCGGATCCACCCGATGCGGCTCGACGTTGGCTGGTTGGCCAGCCGTAGCTTCGCCAGGTCCCCGGCGGCGTCGAACGGCACCTCGTCGCCCGCGAGGTACGCCTGCAGCGTTCTCAGGTAATCGGCGAAGGCGTCGGGCGGCGCCGGCGCGTAGCCAAGGTGGGCCAGCGCGGAGTCGCCGCGCCCGATGCCGAGGTGCGCCCGCCCCTCGGACACGGCCTGCACGGTGGCGATGGCGCTCGCGGTGACGGCGGGGTGGCGCGTGAACGGATTCGTGACGCCAGTGCCCAGCTTGATGCGCGTCGTGGCCGCCGCCGCCATGGCGAGCGCGACGTAGCAGTCGCCGGAGAGGTTCTGCGAGTCGACGATCGTGATCCCGTCGAAGCCGGCGGCCTCGGCCCACCGGGCCCGTCGCACGAAGGCCTGGGGCAGGCCGGCGCCGTTCGTCCAGAACTCGGCCACGGGTGGCCCGTCAGCTCCCGAAGATCGCCTCGGGGATGAGCGCCGAGACGACGTAGTTCGGGACGTCGACCACGTTGCTGATGCGCAGGTCGGCGGCCACGCTGCAGAGCACGTAGGCCTGTTCGCGGCTCCAGCCGCGCTCCTGCAGCAGGTCGATCAGGTTGAGCAGCGCGTTCCGGCAGGCGAGCGTGAGGTTCTCGCCCTCGTTCACCCCGTCGTCCCGCAGCGGCATGCCCATCGCGGCGACGAACCCCCGCGGCGCCGCCCACTCCGGCGGCGCGAAGTAGCCGCCGTGCGAGAAGCGGGGGCCCCGCATCGCCTTGGTGGCCGACGTGCCCTTCAGCACGCGGAAGCGGACGGCGGCGGTGGCGCCCATCTCCACGGCGGTGACGCAGACCTCGCCGTCGCCCTGGGCGAAGTGGCCGTCGCCCGTCGAGAACAGGCCACCCTCGACGGCGACCGGCAGCAGCAGCTTGGAGCCCTTGGTGAGCTGCTTCACGTCGAAGTTGCCGCCGTTCTCGCGCGGCGGCAGGGTGCGGAGCCCCTCGGTCGCCGCCGGGCCGCGGCCGGGCACGGCGCCCGTCGCGTCGGGCGGGAAGACCATGCCGCCGCGCCCCAGCAGCTCGTTCTCCCGTGCCGTCCACGCCCGCACCTGGGCCGCCGAGGGCGCGACACCGGAGACGCCCATGAACGGCGCGCCGGGGATCCGCACCTTCGGCAGCTGGGGCGCCGTCGCCCAGCCGTCGCGGATCTCCCAGTGCACCAGGAACGGCGTGGTGAACATGTCGCGGAGGAAGCCGAGCCCGGGGAAGATCGCGGTGAACGCGTGCGGCTGGGGCACGATGTCGAGGAACTCGATCTCGAGGACGTCGCCGGGCCGGGCGCCCTTCACGAAGACAGGGCCGGTGAGCGGATGGATCGCGCCGGCCTCCATGGCCGCCATGTCGGCCTCGGTCGTGGATGGGCCGAGCTGCCCGTCGATGCCGTCGCGTGTGGCCAGCACGACCTCCTCACCCTCGTCGACGGTGAGGATCGGCGGGATGTCCGGATGGAACCGGTTGTGGCCCGTGGCGGGCTGGTCTTGCAGGCGCTTTTCGCGGTCGATCTCCACGCTCTTCATGGTGGCCTCCTGTACACTGCCCGCGACCGATTCCTCGACCATGCCAGAACGGGAGCCATCATGACCGACAAGCCCCAACGCGTCTACGTCATCCAGGGCCGCGGCCAGCGCGACTACGCCGACTGCCAGTCCGCACTCGACCGCGTCCCCGCCACGATGACCGCGCTGCCCTTCATCGGCACCGAGGACGAGCTGATCGCCAAGACCCGCGACGCCGACGGGCTGGTCACCTCGGCGTCACCGGTCACACGGGCCGTGATGAGCGCGCTCGAGGGGCTCAAGGTCGTCACCCGCACCGGCGTCGGCTACGACGTCATCGACGTCGTGGCCGCGACCGAGCTCGGGGTGGTGGTGGTCAACGTCCCCGACATCTGGGTGCGCGAGGTCGCCAACCACGCGCTCGCGCTGCTGCTCGCCTGGAACCGCAAGATCCTCACCCTCGACCGGCAGGTGCACGCCGGCACGTGGAGCGGCGGCGTGCCCGGCCCGTGGACGGGCTCGCTGCACGGCGAGACCGTGGGCATCGTGGGGCTGGGCAACATTGGCAGCGCGTTCGCGAAGCGCGTCGCCGCCTTCGAGACGAAGGTCATCGCCTGCGACCCCTACGTGGACGACGCGCGCTTCGCCGCCCTCGGCGTGGAGCGCGTGACGCTGGAGGCGCTGGCCGAGCGGTCCGACTACGTCTCCGTCCACACGCTGCTGAACGCGGGCACGCGCCACCTGATCGGCGAGGCCTTCTTCCGCCGCATGAAGCCCACGGCCCTTCTCATCAACACCTCGCGCGGCCCCGTGGTCGACGAAAAGGCGCTCTATCAGGCCCTCGTCGACAAGCGCCTCGCCGGCGCCGCCCTCGACGTCTGGGAGCACGAGCCCATCACCCCCGACAACCCCCTCCTCAAACTCGACAACATCATCGCCACCCCCCACGCCGCCTATTACTCGTCACCCGCAGTAGCCCAGGTCCCACGACGTTGCGGCGAAGAAGTGGCCCGCGTCCTGACGGGCCAACGTCCGCTGAACGTGGTGAACCCAGAGGTCTACGCCCCCGGAGCGGTTCGCCGAGCTCGCTGAAGAATCGTCTGCGGTCGCTCGAGAGGTGCGGTGACGCGGGGGGCCGACCGGCGGGGCCTGTCGTTCGGCCGCGCTTCATGGCGAGCCGTCGTCGCCGCGCTCGTTCGGCGGAGGACGAGCAAGCCGCCGACTGACGAAAGCCCTCGCGCGACCCCCGCCGGGGGATGGGGGGTCGCAGCGAGTCCTCCGCCGAACGAGCTGCGGCGTCCAGGCGAGCCATGCGCGCGGCCGGACGACAGGCCCCGCCGGTCGGCCCCCCGCGTCACCGCACCTCGAACGATCTACCGCAGTTGCTTGTGAGTGAACTCGGCGATCAGTTCCAGAGCGCGGTTGGACGCCGGTGACCCGGGCTTGCGCATGATGAAGCCCTGACCCTCGCCCTCGAACAGCTCGAGCTGCACGGTCCCGCCGGCCTTGCGGTACGCGCCGACGAAGCGGTCGAGGTGGGGCCGGGGATGCGCGAGGTCCTCCGTCCCCTGCAGATAGAGGACGGGCGGCAGCTGGACGAGCTCGCCCTTCTCCAGCGCGGTGGCGGGGCTGCCCTCGTCCATGGCGGCCTCGGTGCCCCAGTACTTGTCGTGGCACGGGATCAGCTCGTCGACCGCGAGCGGGTAGGGCTTCCCCTTGGCCTCGATGGCCTTGGCGTAGTGGTAGCGGCCAATCGGGTCGATGACCGGCGAGCACATGATGACGGCGCGCACGGTGGCGTCGCCGGTGGAGCCGGCCGGCTGCGGCAGCGCGCCGTAGCGGGCGTCGAACGCGCGCATCGCGAGCAGCATCGCCTGGTGGCCGCCGCTGGAGTTGCCCATCGAGCCCACGGCGTCGGCCCGGCCGCCCAGCTCGCCCGCCCGCGCCTTGAGCCAGCGGATGCCGTAGTGGATGTCCTGGAACGAGGCCGGATAGGGCGCGGCCGGGGGCTGCCGGAAGTCGAGCGAGGCCACGATGACTCCCGTCCTGGCGAGCGACTCGTGGATGAGCGTGTCGGCGAGCCGGTCCTGGCGGCACCACGCGCCACCGTGCAGCTCGACCATGATCGGGAACGGCCCCGCGCCCTGGGGACGGTACAGCCGCATGAGCTGCGGCTCGGCGCCGTGACGGATGTACTCGACGTCCTCGACCTTGATCTCGTAGCTCATGGTGGTCTCCTCTACCTGGTCTTCAGGAATTCCACGATACGCCGGGTGACGTCGCCGGGGCGCTCGACGTGGACGAAGTGCCCCGCGCCGGGATAGACCACCTTCTCGAGGCCCTTGAGAAAGAGGTCGTCCATGGTCTCGAACGCCTCGAGCCGGCCCGGCCGATCGCGCGTGCCGTGCAGCGCGAGCGTGGGGACGGCGGTCGGGGCGGTGCTGGCGCGCTCCTGCAACGCCTGGAGCGCCGGATCGCGGTTGGCCGGATGGAACGAGTGGCGGTAGTAGGCGAGCGCGGCGCCGACGACGCCGGGCTCGCGGAACGTGGCCTTCACGCGTTCGATGATCGGCGTCGGATCGTACTCGGGCGAGGCGTCGCGCCACCAGGCCTCGAGGTAGGCGAAGTCGTTGGCCGCCACGACCTGCTCGGCGAACGGCATCTGGAAGAAGTACGCGTGCCAGATGCCCTTGTGGCGCTCGTAGCTCGTGGCCAGCGGGCCGCGGAAGGCCGCGGGATGCGCGGCGCCGATGGTCACCAGGCGCGTGATCCGCTCGGGCGCCAGCGCGGAGGCGCCGTAGGCGGCCGTCGCGCCCCAGTCGTGGCCCACCACGCATGCCTGCTCGCGGCCGAGCGCCGTCACGAGCGCCAGCGCATCCTGCGCGAGCAGGACCGACTGGTAACGCCCGTCGGGAGCGGGTGAGGTGGGCGCGTACCCACGCATGAACGGCGCGACCGCGTGAAAGCCGGCCGCGGCCAGCGCCGGCAGCAGCGCGTCGTACGTGTGGGCGTTGTCAGGGAAGCCGTGCAGGCAGAGGACGAGCGGTCCCCGTCCGGCCTCGAGGTAGTGGAACGTGAGCCCGTTCGCCTCGATCCGGCCGGTCGTCACCGTCACGGCGCTACCCCAGGTGCGCGACGCGGGGCGCCACGCGCTCCATCAGCAGGCGCAGGCTCTCGTGGTCCCAGCCCGCGTCGTCCGAGTCGGTTGTGATCGCGAGCAACGTGCCGAAGCCACCGCTCTCCTCGTGCAACTGCTGGATCTGCTCGGCGACCTCCGACGGGTCGCCGACGATCCACACGTTGTCCATCAGGTAGTCGACCGTCACCGCCTCGTCGGGTAGGGCGGGGTCGAGCTTGGTCGACGTCATCTGGATGGTGCCGACGCGGTTCGGAAGCTGGTGGCGCTCGTAGTTGCGCCCCAGCACGGCGCGCGCCCGCTCGCGGGCCGCGGCCGGTGTGGGGCCGACGAGCACGTCGCGCGCGATGCGCCAGTGCGCGCGGTCGGCCTTGCGCCCGGCGCTCGCGGCGCCGGCCTCCACCAGCGCCCAGTGGTCGCGGAGGTACGTGCGCGACAGCAGCGAGCTCGACATCGGGATCCAGCCGCGCTGACCGGCCATCCGCATCGAGGCCGACTGCGGTGTGCTGGCGGCGACGGCGATGGGCGGGTGCGGCCGCTGGTAGGGTTTCATGTAGTACCCGCGGTCCTTCACGGGATCGAAGTCGGGGGTCTCGATGTCGAAGAACGTTCCGTGATACGTGAACCGGCCGTCGGCCTCCCAGAGCTTGAGGACGACGTCCAGCACCTCGGCCGAGCGCGCGCGCACCTCGGCGGGGTTGGCGGGGTCGAGCCCGAAGAGCGCCAGGTCGGTCGGGATCGCGCCGCCGCCGATGCCCCACTGGAAGCGACCGCGCGCCATGTGGTCGAGCATGGCGAGCCGATGCGCGAGGTAGACCGGGTTGTGCAGGGCCAGCAAGGTCACGCCCGTGCCGACCTTCACGGTCTTCGTCAGGGCCAGGGCCTGGGCCAGGAGCAGATCGGGGGCGGGGGCGTTCTCCCAGCGCTCGGTCAGGTGCTCGCCCACCCACGCCTCGAGAAAGCCGAGCCGATCGGCGAGGACGATCTGGTCGACGTCCCGCTGGTAGCTGTCGGCGAAGCTCCGATGGGGCGGGTGCAGGGGCATCATGAACAGGCCGAAGTGCATGGGTGATTCTAGACCGAAGCGCCGACCCTGTGCGCGGCGTTGAAATCGGCTACGATGCCGGGCACGGCTCGCGAGAGCCGCTCGACGGGAGGGTTTGGGTGATGGCCAAGGGCACGCTGATCGCGGCGATGGGCATCGGGCGCGTGGCCGAGGACGAGTTCCAGGACTGGTACGACACCGAGCACCTGCCCGAGCGCCAGCGCGTGCCGGGCTTCCTCGTCTGCGAGCGCTGGATCGGCGCCGCCGACTCGCGGGTCTCGGTCGCGACCTACGACCTCGAGACCGTCGGCGTGCTGAAGACGCCGCCGTACCTGGCGATCGGCGGCGAGAACCTGTCGCCGTGGTCCAAGCGCGTCACCAGCCGGGTCGACCGGCTGATGCGCTTCGAGGGCGACCAGATCCTCCCCGGCGACCAGCTCCCGCCGACGGGCGCCGGCGGCCTGCTCCTGAACGCGATGAACATCGCGCCCGAGCTCGAGGCGGAGTTCAACGACTGGTACGACAAGGAGCACATCCCGGCCCTGGCCGCCGTGCCCGGCGTCCTGTGCGCGCGGCGCTTCCGCGGCACCAGCGGCAACCGCAAGTACGTGGCGCTGTACCACCTCACGTCGCCCGACGTGGTGGAGTCCGCCGAGTGGAAGGAGGCGCGGCAGAGCGACTGGACCAGCCGCCTGCAGCCCAACTTCCGCGACCACCTGCGCCTCGTCCTCCGTCGCTACGCGCGCACCCGCTCGTGACGCGTGTGGTGAGTGGTGGCGCCGGGAGCGGGGCGCGCGGACCGGCGCCTGTCGCGCGGCCGCGCGCATGGCTCGCCTGCCGCCGTAACTCGCTCCGGACTCAGCTCGCTCGGGCCCCCCATCCGTCCATTGGACTGGGGGCCCCGAGATGGCCCCCAGTCCCCCAGGTCGCTCGGGGCGCCCCGGCGGAGCCGTGGCGCCCCTCGGGAACCCGCCGAATCGTCGTCGGCTCGCTCGCCGAGTCCTGCGCTCGAACGGCGGCGACGGCTCGCCATGAAGCGCGGCCGCACGACAGGCGCCGGTCCGCGCACCCCGCCCCCGTCGCCACCACCCATCACGAGCGCCAGTGAGGTGACCATGGACCGGGTTCGGTTGGCGGTCGTGGGGTGCGGCAACATTTCGCAGCTGAATGCGTCGGGGTATCTGCAGCATCCGCGGTGCGACGTGGTGGCGCTGTGTGACGTCGATCCGGAGCGGGCCAAGCGGCGGGCGCGGGACTGGGGGATCGCCCCGCGGATCTACTCGGAGCTCGCGCAGGTGCTGGATGACGACGGGATCGACGCCGTGGAGTTGCTCACGCCCACCTGGATGCACGCGGACCAGATCGTGGCGGCGCTGGACGCGGGCAAGCACGTCTCGGCGCAGAAGCCGCTGGCGGTGTCGATGGCCGAGGCCGACCGGATCGCGGCCGCCGTCGCGCAGGCGCGGACGACGTTCCGCGTCACCGAGAACTTCCTGTATTACCCGCCCATCCTGAAGGCCAAGGCGTTGCTCGACGCGGGCGTCATCGGCGAGCCGTCGCTGGTGCGGATCCACACCACGCGCGCTCAACACGCCACGGGGCTGGCGATGGAGCTCGATCCCGAGGCGCTGGTGTGGCGTCGGGACCCCGGGCGCAACCCCGGCGGGGCGCTCTACGACGACGGGGTGCACAAGTACGCGACGGCGGCGCTGTGGGTCGGCGAGATCGGCGACGTCTCGGCCATCGTCAGCCGCGGCGCCGACTTCATCCAGGAGACGCCGAGCGTCGCCACGTTCCGCTTCAAGGGCCGCGACTGTCTCGGGATCATCGACTACACCTACGCCCCCGAGATGACGATCCGCTCGCGCTACTACCGCGCCGACGAGTTCTTCGAGATCCACGGCAGCCGCGGCATCATCTGGGTCACCCGCTGCACGGGTGAGATGCTGGACATGCCGGCCGTGGTGGTGATCCGCGGCACCGAGACCGTCAGCTACCAGGTCCCGACCGACTGGCGCCTGGGCTTCGACGGCGCCGCCACCGACTTCATCGACGGCCTCCTCACCGGCCGCCAACCCGCCCAAGACATCCACGAAGCCCGCCGCATGCTACAGATCCCCCTCGCCATCTACGAAGCCGCCCGCACCGGCCGCAGCATCGCCCCCGACTCGATCGGAGCCTGACAATCGCGGCACGCTGAACACTCGCGGCGCGTGGGAGTGCCGGGGGTGTGAGCCTGGTCGTCTCTCGCGTTCGCGCTTCACGGCGAGCCGTCGTCGCCGCGCTCGTTCGGCGTGGGGCGAGCAAGCCGCCGACGGACGAATGCTCTCGCGCCAGCCCCCTTGGGGGATGGGGGGTCGCAGCGAGCCCCACGCCGAACGAGCTGCGGCGACAGGCGAGCCGTGCGCGCGAGCGCGAGAGACGACCGGGCCCACGCCCCCGGCACTCCCACGTGCCGCGAGTGTCGGGGGGTCAGCGCTTCTCGGCGGGGGTCGAGGTGGCCGGGCCGATGCCCCAGACCTGGATGATCACTTCCTCGTCCTTTGCGCCGTCGTAGTGGACCTTGCCGGCGTAGTGGACGACGTAGCTGCCGGCGGGGGCCGGCACCGTGGCGTTCGGGTCGAAGGTGGTGCCGGTGCCCATCCACCACGTGCCGGAGATGACGACGAAGAACCGGTCGTTGGGGTGGAAGTGCGGACGGCTCATGTTGCCCGGCAGCCACTTGATGCGCGCGACGTAAGGGCCGGGCTTGCTGGGGTCGCCGAAGAGCACCGCCTGCTCGTTGGTGCCGGCGGCGTTGCGCACCCACTTGATGTCGGCCGGCGCCGTGAAGTCCACCGCGGTGCGGTCGAGGTCCGCCCCGAGGCCGGCCGGCGGGACGACGAGGACGGCGAGCAGAACGAGGGCGAGCGTGCGGATCCAGAGGGTCATGGGGTCTCCTCTCGCGTCGAGCGCGCCCCGAGCCTACACCGGCGCCGCCGAAAAAACCGCGGCACCGGCACCGGTGCGGTGGCATCGTGAGGGGCCATGAACTTCGGACTCTTCTACTACTGCCAGGGCCGCGGCGCCCCGCACGACCAGGCCTACGCCGAGATGCTCGATCAGATCGCGCTCGCCGAGACGCTCGGCTTCGACGAGTGCTGGTTCGCCGAGCACCACTTCACGGATTACTCGCTCTTGCCGAGCCCGAACCTCATGATCGCCGCGGCGCTGCAGCGCACGCGGCGGATGCGCTTCGGCAACTACGTCAACGCCCTGTCGTTCCACCACCCGCTCCGGCTCGCCGCCGAGGCGGCGATGCTCGACAACATGGCGCGGGGCCGCTTCGACTTCGGAGTGGGCAAGGGGGTGCGCCCCGGCGAGTTCGCCCAGCTCGGTCTGAAGTTCGAGGACGGGGTGGCGATGACGGAGGAGTCGATCGAGGTCCTGCTCAAGGCGTGGACGAACGAGCGGGCCAGCCACACCGGCCGCTTCTGGAACTTCCCGGAGTTCAGCCTGCGTCCGCGGGTCTTCCAGCGGCCTCACCCGCCGCTGCACGAGGTGGCCAGCCGTCCCGCCTCGGTGGCGCGGGTCGGCGCCCGCGGCTGGCCGGTGGCCATGCACTTCACGCCGACCGAGGTCGTCGCGCGCAGCGTGGAGGACTATCACGCCGCGCTCGCGAAGCGACGGGAGCCCGCGGGGACCGGCCCCTACCGGCCGCGCCTGCTGCTGTGCCGCGAGACCTACGTGGCGGAGACGGCCGAGACCGCCCGGGCCGAGGGCGGGCTGGCGCTCCAGGGATTCTGGCACCTCTCGTCCCTGGCTCCGCCGCCGCCGCCCCCGACGTTCTCGGACGTGCGGCTCAAGGAGCTGACGGCCCGCGTGTGGGGCGGCCAGACCTACGACGAGCTGAACGCGATCGGCGGCTTCCTCATCGGGGCGCCCGACCAGGTCGCGGAGAGAGTGGCGGGCCTGAAGGCGATCGGGGTGGACACGCTGCTGCTCGTCTGCAGCTTCGGCAACCTCTCGCACGAGCAGGTGTGCCGCTCGCTCGAGCTGTTCGCCCGGGCGTCGATCAGCCGAGCAGCTTCATGAGGGCCTCGACGACCCGCGGCTCGTAGATGCCGCGCGTACAGCTCCGCCCGATCTCGTCCAGGGCGGCGTCGCGGGCGAGCGAGTCGCGGTACGGCCGCCACGACGTCAGCGCGTCGTAGGCGTCGGCGACGACGAGGATGCGCGAGCCGAACGGGATCTCATCCCCGCGCCGCCGCTCGGGATAGCCCGAGCCGTCCAGCAGCTCGTGGCTGGAGCGGATGATCGACAGCACGGTCTCGCTCGTGTAGCCCATCGTCCGCAGCAGCCGCTCGCCAGCGAGGGGATGCCGCTTGATCGCCTCGTACTCGGAGCCGGCCAGCGAGCCGCGCCGGTTCAGGAGGTGATGGGGCACGATCTCCATGCCGATGTCGGCCAGGTACCCGGCGCGCAGGATGTCCATGCGGTCGTGGTCGGGCAGGCCGAGGGCGTCGGCGATGGCGTACGAGAGCACGGCGACGGTCGTCGCATGCCCGATCCGCGAGTCGCGCGCCTCGATCGGCAGGATCAGGTCGGCCGGCACCTGGATGCGCTGCGCGACGTAGCGGTACTGGTTGTAGAAGCCCTCGGGGATCTTCTCGCGGTCCGTCAGCGGATCGCGCAGGCCGACGACCTCGAACGCCTCGACGCGCTTGCGCTTGCCCTTGACGCTGATGGTGCCGTTCGAGTCCAGGCGGAGCCGGGCCTCGGCGTAGGCGACCTTGAAGTGGGTGTGGGCGGGGTCGAGCCGGAGCGCGCGCTCGAAGTACTGCAGGGCCTCCACCGGCTCGTTCATCTCGTGGTGGAGCTGGCCGATGCGGTAGAAGCGCTCGGCGTCGGCGGCGCCGCCGGTCATCTGCTCGTGGAGCGCCTCCAGCCGCCGCTCCCGCTCGGCGTCCCGGATCTCGCGCAAGGGCAGGTCGCGCTTCTTCTGGGCCTCGACGAAGCGCGCCACGTCCTCGTAGGTGTAGCGGTCGATCAGGATCCGGCCCGGCGAGGCGAGCTTCTCCAGCCGGGAGGCGAGGTTTACCACGTCGCCGATGGCCGTGTAGGTCTGGCGCCGCGAGCCGATCATGCCGGTGATGGCCAGGCCGGAGGCGATGCCGATCCGCATCGTCCACGGATAGTCGCCGGCGGCGACGCGCTCCTGCATCTTGATCGCGGCGAGCACCGCCTGCAGACGATAGGCCTCGCTGTCGAGCGGCGCCCCGAACTCGACCATCGTCCCGTCGCCCATGTACTTGTCGATGTGGCCACGGTACGCCATGATGATCGGCTCGATCTCGGCCAGGTAGCGATTGAGGTCGCGGATCACGAGCTCGGGCGGCCGCTCCTCGGAGTAGGTGGTGAAGCCGCTGAGGTCGGAGAAGAGGACCGCGACGTTCCGCTTCTCGTTGCGCAGGCGCCCCTCGATGAGGAGGTTCGCGACCGAGGCATCCATCGTCGCGAAGAGCGTGTCCTCGACCTTCGCCTTCATCTCCTCGACCGCGCGCTTGGACTGTTCGAGCTCCTCGGTCCGCTCGCGAACCCGGATCTCGAGGTTCTCGCCGTAGGCCTGGAGGGTCTGGTTCAGCGCGGTGAGGTCCTGCTCGCGCTGCCGGAGCTCGTCGTTGAGGCTCGTCGTGGTCCGCACCTCGTCAGTGAGCTTCTCCTGCAGGCGGCCCACGACGGCGCCGGCCAGGATGAGAAAGCCGCCCCAGGTGGCCACGTAGGTGTAGACGTCGGTCGGCGACTGCCCGACCCGGAACGCCTCGGGGAAGAGGACCACGTAGATCGCCATCGTCAGCGTGCACAGCAGGGCCCCGAGCACAGCGCTGCGTCGGCCCAGGTAGTACCCGGCCAGGATGATCGGCAGAAAGTAGAAGTTGAGGAAGGCGAGCTTGGCCGGGACGAGATAGTTGACGACGACCGTGCTCACCAGGGTGATGAGCACAAAGAGGTGCTCGAAGTTCTCGAGCAGGTAGCGCTTGGCCCGGTCCACCGGCTATGTTCTCCCGCGACTCACACGAAGAGCTGGGAGTTCCCGGAGCGGTCGGCGCCCTGCTTGGGCGGTTGATGTCCGTTGGCCCGAACGTGTTCGCGGTGCTGCCACCACTCCTCGTACGTGTCGAGGGCGTTGCGCTGCCAGCGGAAGAAGAGGAGCGCGGCCCCGGCCATCGACAGCACGGCCCCGATGGCCCACGGCCGCCACCCCGACACCGTCGCCTTGACCACTCGCTGGACCATGACGTTGCCCCCCGATGTTCGCCGCGTGATCGCCACGCAGGCATGCGCTGTGGCAACCGTCGTGCCGGACCAGGAAGCCCCACGCTGGCATGGGCTTGCGCGACAGTGCTCGGGTGGACTGGTCAACCTCTCACCGCGTCCGCGAAATCGAGCGATCACGAACTGGTCAGTCGCGCTGCCCGTTACCACGAGCTGCGTGGTCACATCGTGGTCGAGGCCGGCGTTCACCGCCGTTCTGGTCGATCCCTAGTCGTGGCGACGAGGGATCATCCAGCCCGCGTTCGGCCACTCCGACATTCGTGCTTGCCTGACGGCCACTTGCCGGACGGGCGATCTGGCGCTCGGGTTGCACCGCCCGCTCGCCATGACTTCGGGGCTCACGATCCGGCTGCACGAGGCACTGAACAGCGCCATCGCGCCCGCGCTCTGCGCCGCCGCGCACGACGCGGCGGGCGGCCGCGACCATATCTGGCTCGATCTCGAGGACGTGAAGGTCACCGACGTCGTGGGCCTCGCGGCGACCTTGCAGTCGTGCCGCGTGCTGCAGGCTGGGGGCGCTCGCGTGTCGGTGATGCCGAGCGCCGCGGTCTACCGCGCGCTCCTGAGCGCGGCGATCCTCGAGGAGCTGCCGTTGGAGCCGCCCGGAGCGGGCCCCGCCGACGGCACGCCGGTCGTCGAGCTCGGCGCCGGCGACGCCCCCGCGGGCCCCGTCGCCTCCACCGCGCGCGTCGATGTGCGGCCGCCGGCGTGGGAAGAGCTCGATCTCCTCGCGCAGTGGGCGAGGGAGCCGCTGCTCGAGCAGATGGTCGGCAGCGCGCTGCTCTACATGTGCCGTCACCTGGGCCCGTTCCACCCCGACGTCGTCGCCCGTGCCCTGCACGACCCGACGGCACTCACGGTGCTCGTGCATCCGCGCGGGACGGCGCCTGCAGGCTTCGTGCGGCTCTACGGCGTGAACCTCAGCGAGGGCTTCGGCTTCCTCGAGACCGCCCTCGTCGACCGGCGGGCGCTCCGCGCTGGGCTCGGCATCGAGGCCTCGCGCCTCGTCGTCGCGTGGGCCATGGACGCGCTCGGGCTGCGGCGGGTCGAGGCGAAGGTCTACGCCTACAACGCGCTCAGCGTGAACTCGCTGCGCCGCAACGGCTTCGCCGAGGAGGGCGTGCTGCGCCGGGCCCGCACGTGGGAAGGCCAGCAGTGGGACATCTTCGTGTTCGCGATCCTCGAGGACGAGATGCAGCGCCAGCGCGCGCGGGAGGGTTTCCCGTACATGGGATTCTGGCCGCGCGATGACGGTCCATAAGCTCGTCCCGCTGCTCGCGCTCGGCCTGAACCTCCTGTTGCTCGGCAGCGCGCTCGCGGCCGACCGGCGGGGCGCCCGCAACGTCGTCTTCGCGTACCTGGCCGCGTGTCTCGCCCTGTGGAACCTCGCCGTCTTCGGGCTTCGCGGGACCACGGACGCCGCCACCGCGCTGCAGTGGCAGCGCATCCTCCACGTCGGTGTCATCCCGATCCCGGTGCTCTTCTATCACTACGTGCTCGTCTTCCTGGAGCTGCCGCGCCGCCGCCTGCTGGCGGTGGGCTACGCGCTGGGCGGCGGCTTCCTGGTCCTGAGCGCCACGCCGGCGTTCATGGGCGGCGTGCGCGAGACGGCGTGGGGTTTCGTGCCGGCCGCCGGTCCGCTGTACGCCGCGTTCTTCCTGTTCTTCCAGAGCTACCTCGTTCTCGGGCTCGTCCGGCTCGTGCTCGCGCACCGACGTCAGATCTCCAGCTTCCGGCGCAACCGCACGGTGCTGGTCATCGTGGGCACCGTGGTCAGCCTGCTCGGCGGCGCCGTCGACTTCGTGCGCTTCATCCTCGACTGGGGCTGGCTGTACCCCATCGGGATCCCGACCAACGCGTTCTTCGCCCTGGCCCTCGGCGTGGCGATCGTGCGCTACCGGCTGATGGACGTCGGCACGCTCGTGCGCCGGATCGTCCTCTACGTGGCGACGTCGGCCGCGCTGGCGCCGGTGCTCTTCCTGGGGCTCTATGTCGTCGACCATCTGCTCGTACGCCGGCCGCCGGCCGCCGGCGGCGAGCTCGGCCACCTCGTCCGAGACGGCCTCATGCTCCTGCTGGTGTTCACGGTCGCCCTGCCCCTGCTGCGCCGCCTGGAGCTCGCGCTCGAGCGGCTCATGTTCCGGCGCCAGCACGGCGTCCGCGACGTCCTGGTGGCGCTCGGCCGTGAGCTGCCGACCTTGCTCGACCCGGTCGTGCTCGCCCGCACGCTGACGGAGCGCCTGGTCGCCAGCGTGCCGGCCCGCCACGCCAGCCTGCACGTGCGCAACGCGGCGACGGGGGCGCTCGTCGAGGTGTGGTCGTCCACGTCGCGGTCCGCCGACGAGCCCGCGACGACCGTACCGCTGGAGGAGCCGGTTGCGGCCTGGCTCGCCATGTCCGGGCGGACGCTGATCGTCGAGGAGTCGAGCTTCCCGGGCCAGGCCCACGAGCGGCTCCGGCCGCCCGTGGCACGGCTCGAGCGCTCGCGGACGGCGCTGCTGATCCCACGGCTGCACGGTGGCGAGCTGTACGCGGTGCTGGCGCTGGGCGAGAAGCTGTCGGGTGAGATCTACGACGGCGCCGAGATCGACGTGCTCGAGACCCTCATGGGCGAGACCGTCGTCGCGCTCGAGAACGCGCGGCTCTACCAGGACCTCAAGACCCAGATGGACGCGACGCGGCGCACCCAGGAGCAGCTCTTCCAGACGGCCAAGCTCGCCGCCGTGGGCGAGATGGCGGCCAGCCTCGCCCACGAGCTGAACAACCCGCTCATGGTGATTCTCGGGCACAGCGGGCTCCTGCAGCGCGAGCTGCCGCCCGACTCGCGGGCCACCCACCGGGTCACCACGATCGTGTCCGAGGCGAACCGCGCGGGGAAGATCGTGCGAGACGTCCTCGACTTCGCCCGCCGGCGGGATCCCAACCGGGAGCCGCTGGCGCTCGACCAGCTCGTCGACCGCGCCCTGGCCCTCCTCGAGGGCCGCCTGCAACGGGGCCGGGTGGAGATCGCCCGCGTCTTCGACGGCGAGCCGCCACTGCTGGCCGGCGATCGCGACCAGCTCACGCAGGTGTTCATCAACCTCATCGGTAACGCCATCGACGCGATGCCGGAGGGCGGGGTGCTCACGATCGAGACGGGCCTGCACGGCCACAACGGCCGGCGCTACGCGGGCGTCGACGTCGTCGACAGCGGGGAGGGCATCGCACCCGAGGCCCTGTCCCAGATCTTCGAGCCCTTCTACACGACGAAGCCCGAGGGCGCCGGGACCGGGCTCGGCCTGCCGATCAGCCGTCGCATCGTCGAGGCCCACGGCGGGACGCTCGCGGCGGAGAGCACGCCTGGCCACGGCACCCGGATGAAGGTGCGCCTGCCGCTGACCTGAGGCTACGCGGCGGTGACGCCGCCGTCGACGGGCAGGGCGGCGCCTGTCACGAACGAGGCCTCGTCGGAGAGCAGGAAGAGCGCGGCGTTGGCGACCTCCTCGGGCCGTCCGGTACGACCCATCGGCACCGAGCCTCCGGCCCGCTTGCGCACGAGCTCCTCGGGATCCATCCCCGCCGTCGACTTCTGGTCGGGACGCGCCACGAACACACGCAGCATCGGCGTGTCGATCGGGCCCGGACAGATCGCGTTCACGCGGATCTTCTCCGGCGCCAGCCGCACGGCCAGGCTGCGCACGAAGCCCACGACCCCGAACTTGCACATCGAGTAGACCGGGCTGTACGACGAGCCCTGCAGCCCCGACGTGGACGCGGTGAACAGCAGGCTACCGCCGCCACGCGCGCGCATCTCGGGAATCGCGGCCTCGGTCGTGACCAGGACGGTCCTGAGGTTCAGGTCGATGGCGAGCTCGAACGCCTGCATGTCGATGCCCTCGACCGCCGCGGGGCCGGGATGACCCACGTGGTTCCAGACGAAGTCGAGCCCCTTGAAGCGGTCGCGGGCCTCCCAGACGATCCGGCGCGAGTCGTCGTCCCGCGTGAGATCGGCGGCGATGCCGTGCGCCGTGCCGCCCGCCGCGCTGATCTCGCGTACCACCTCCTCGACCCGGGGCGCGGCCACGTCGACGACGATGACCTTGGCTCCTTCGCGGGCGAAGCGGAGGGCGCCCGCACGCCCCATGCCGGACCCTGCCGCGGTGACGATGCCGATCTTCCCAGCCAGGCGCATACGGACCTCCTCCTCTTGGATTGGGGGCCCCGAGATGGCCCCCAAACCCCCCGTCACTCGTCGCGCCCCGGCGGAGCCGTGGCGCTCCTCGGTCACGCGCGAGACCAACGGGCTTCGACAGTTCGCGCGCCGGCCATGCTACCGCGGCCGGGGCGGGGGGACGAGATGCTAGGCGGGGACGCCGGCCGGGGCGGGCTCGGCCTCGGTGGTGGGCAGCTCGATGGCGAAGATCGCGCCGCAGCCAGGCGGGCTCTCGACGGTCAGGGTGCCGCCGTGCTCGCGGATGATGCCGTACGAGATGCTGAGGCCGAGGCCGGTGCCGTCGGCCTTGGTGGTGACGAACGGGTCGAAGACCTTGGCGATCACGTCGGCGGGGATGCCGGGGCCCGTGTCCTCGACCTCGATCCGGACCCGGGCGCCGCCGGCGCGCTGGACGGACAGCCGCAGCCGGCGCTCTCCCTCCACGTCGGCCATGGCCTGCTTGGCGTTCGTGATGAGGTTGACGAGGACCTGCTGGAGCTGGTGCCCGTCCCCCCACACGGCCGGCAGCTCCGGCGCGATGTCCTTGCGGACCTTCACCTCGGCGACGTGCAGCTCGCCGAAGGTGAGATCGAGCACCATCGCGGTGAGCTCGGCGAGGTCGACCCGCGTCTTCTGGAGCGGCATCTGCCGGCCGAAGGTGAGCAACCCGCGCACGACGTACTGCGCGGAGTTGATCGCCTCCTTCATGAGCCGTACATGACGCTGCAGCGCCTCCGGGGCCTCGAGCTCGATCATGTCGGCGGTGCCGGTGAGCACGGTGAGGGGGTTGTTGAGCTCGTGGGCGACACCGGCCACGAGCTCGCCGAGCGCCGACAGCTTGGCGGCCTGCAGCATCTGCTGCTGGGCGAGGGTCAGGCGCAGCTTCTGGTCCTCGACGACCTCCTCGAGCCGCTGGGCGGCGGCGCGGGCCTCCTCGAACAGCCGCGCGTTGTCCACGGCGTACGCGGTGTAGGTCATCAGCGCGTTGAGGAACTGCAGATCGGTGTGGGCGAAGGTCTGGGCCGGGACGCCGGGCGGGTTCTCCTTCTTGGCGAGGTTCACGACGCCGACGATGCGATCGCCCACCCGCAGCGGCATGCAGATGAAGGAGCCGCCGCCGTACTTCGGGTCGTTGACCTTCGCGAACCGGGGGTCCTTCTCGATGTCCTCGACCAGGACGGCCTCGCCCATCTGCACGACGCGTCCGGCGATGCCCTCGCCGACCTTGACCTCCACGTGGGGCCGCGAGGCGTCCGGCTCGCCCATGCCGCGGCCCACCGCGACCCGGAGCACCTGCCGCTCGCGGTCGAGGAGCATGATCGAGCCGATCGTGGCACTGACCGCGCGCATCGTCCGCTCGAGGACGTGCGCGAGCAGGTCCTCGATCTTCGGGATCCGCGCCGCCATCTCGACCATGTCGTTGAGGGTGCCGAGCTTGAAGACGAGATCCTCGAGCCGCTCGGTCGAGGCGCGCAGCTCGCGCAGCATGCCGCTGAAGGCCTGGGCGATGTCGCCGATCTCCGCGATCCGGCCGAGACCGGGCACCGTCGTCGACGGCTCCGGCACCGCCTCGACGGCGGTGCCGCGACTCTCCACGACGCGGTTGAGATCCAGGATGCGATCGGAGATCCGGTCGACCATCGAGCGGAAGATCACGAACCCGAGCAGCGCGATGATCAGGGCCAGCAGCACGCCGACCTGGGCGATCGTCTCGTTGAGACGGTCGAAGTGCCACATGAAGAAGACGAACAGGAGGAGGGGGAGGATGGAGATGAGCGCGAAGATCGTGTCCGCCGCTCGACGGAGACCCCAGGGCCGTTCCGACCGCATGTGGACTCTCCCCTCGTCGCCGCCCGCCAACCGGGCTTTCCCAGTCTAGACGAGCGCCTCTCAAAAGCGAAAAACTGCCGGTAAATCGAGGGCTCGCACGACGGTCCGGGGCCTCGAGCTGGAACAATAGGGGCGGACGCCGGGCGGGTCCGTCGCCGCGCCGGCCAACCTAACTCGCTGAAAAGTCTGAGGTAGCTAGGCGCGGAGGTCGTCGATGATGCGGTGGGCGATGTATCGGCCGAGCGCGTAGACCGTGTAGCACGGGTTCACGCCCAGGGACGTCGGCAGGATGGACGAGTCGGCGACGTACAGGCCGTCCACGTCCCAGGAGCGGCCGCGGGAGTCCACCACGTCGCGCCGCGCATCACCACCCAGCGCGCAGCCGCCCATGGGATGCCCGCTCGTGATCTGGATGCGCTCCTGGCGCACGAGGTCGAGCGTGAGCGTGTCGTCGATGTGCTCGGGCGCGTTCACGATGAGCGGCCGATGCGAGTTGAAGAAGACGCGCCGGGCCCCGGCGGCGAACATGATACGCGCACCGGTGCGGAGCGCGTCGAGCCACTGCGGCTGGTCCTCCTCAGCGAGCACGTACTCGAAGCCGTTGGGCGTGACGCGCCCGACCGGCCGATCACGGAACATGACCGCCAGCGTCATGGTCTGGTTGTAGCGCTTCATGAACGCCTGGAGGCCCTCCGGCGACTCGTACGGCACGAGCTGCGCGTGGGCGAGCGGGTGATTCAGCATGCCCTCGAGCGCATAGCGGATGTGGTCCCGAGCCGGGTCCGCCGTCGCCTGGTCCTCGACCTCGTACTTCTTCACGAAGTAGCCCATGGGCGGGGTGGCCTCGGAGGGGTAGAGGGGGCCGTCGAAGTCGGCGGCAAACGTGATCGTCGCGTGCGTGGAGAAGCGCTCGCCCACCGCGCGCTCCGCCCCGCGCGCGCGGCGCAGCGCGGGAAGGTCGCTGCGCATGAGGATGCGGGGCGAGCCGAAGGGGCCGGCCGCCAGCACCACGCGGCGCGCCCGGATCTCGACCCGCTGCCGGGCGTTCCCACGCGCGTCGACGAGGTGGGCCACGACGCCGGTCACCCGGTGCGGGCGGCCGTCGCGCCCGTCGCCGGGCAGCGGCTCGATCCGCAGCTCGTCCACCTGGCAGCCGGCCAGCACCTGGGCGCCGCGTCGCGCCGCGATGGGCAGCACCATGTTCAGCGGTGTGAGCTTGCGGTTGTAGCGGCAGCCGAGGTCGCAGTAGCCGCACCCGATGCACTGATGGGCGTTCCGCTGGGCGGGGCCGTGGTGCGGCAGCCCCAGCGCCTGCGCGCCGCGCCGCAGGGCCAGGTTGCTCCCCGCGATCTGCGACTCCGGCACCGGACCAATCCGGAGTAGCGTGCGGATGGCCTCGAGGTGGGGGACGAGGTCGTCGTACCCGAACTTGGCGCCGAGCTGCTCGCGCCAGTCGCGGATCACCGGCCGGGGCGGCTCGAAGGCCAGCGCGTGGTTGATCGTGGCGGAGCCGCCGACGAGCTTGCCGGTCACGACCGCGGTGGCGACCGTCGGGATCTCGCGGCCGAAGACCTGGACCACCGAGAACTCGGTGTCGAAGATGCGCGGCATCATGAGCCGCTCGCGCTGCAGGAACCCGGAAGGCTCGATGAAGTCGCCCTTCTCGAGGATCAGCACCCGCTGGTCGGTCTTCGCCGCGAGCTCGGCGGCGACGAACGAGCCGCCCGCGCCAGAGCCCACCACGACCACGTCGGTCTCCAGGACGAGCGGGTCGGTGCTCACGACCCGTGCCGCCTCGAGACCCGTGGCCAGCGCGCCCGGGGCCACGACGCGACGGCGCAGCGCGGCCACGTTGTCGTCCGTCTCCTTGGCCATGTCGAACGAGGTGGAGTGGAGGCGGTCCGCGTCCGGCTTGGCCGGATCGAGCAGCCATGGGCCCGGGTAGCGCATGAGCTTCCAGGTCACCCGCTCGTTCATGTAGATCGGTGCGGTGCCGATGAACCGCCCCCCGGTGAAGAGGTTGCGCAGCGGGCGGAGCTGGCTGTCGCGGAGGAAGAGGAAGTAGCGGCTGGCGTCGTCGGGGTGGAAGCGCCGGAGCGCGAACCGCGCGGGCAGGCCGTGCCGTGTCGAGAAGGTACGCGTGAAGGTCGGCAGCACGTCGAGGAAGTCGATCAGGAAGCGCATGTTCGCGAGGAACGCGTCGCCGTGGGCCGCGGCGAACTCCGCGTAGGCGTCGACCAGGTCGTAGTCCGGGTCCTCGCGCTCGATCCGCTGCCGGATCTCCGTGTCGGGTGGGTTGAAGGCGTCGATGATCTTGCCGACGACCTTCTGCTGGACCGACGTGAGGATCGGCGCCTCGTCGCCCAGCCGCCGCCGCTCGACCCGGCTCCGCACCGTCCCGCAGCCGAGGGGCGACCCCAGCAGGAGCGCGGCGCTCGACGCTCGAGTGAGCCGGGCGAGGAACTGCCGCCGGCTCATCGCCCGGGCGAGCTCGGCGTCGAACGCCTGCTGCGCGCTCACCGGGCCGTCCCCTCGCGCGGGTACCGGTGCGTGTTCACGATCTGGCCGTGCTCGGTCGTGCCCGTCCGGACGTGGCACAGCAGGCAGCGGTTCGCGAGGCCGGGAACCTGCATGGGGAAGTGACGCTCCCGTGCCTCGGTGTCGCCGTGGCAGCTGTAGCAGAACTTCTCCTGCCGCACGACGGCGAGGCCGAGGCGATGCTCGTCGTAGTGGCAGGCCGCGCACAGCCGACCGCCGAGCTCGCCCGAGGCGGAGTCGCCGACGAAGCGTCGGCCTCCCGACGGCGCCGGGGCGGTGAACCCGTCACGGCGGAGGGCCTGGCGGGCGGCCGGATCCCCGTCCAGCGCGCGCTGCTCCCGGGTCGGGAAGTGGATGCTGGCCAGCGTCTGCTGGTACTGGGCCTGGTGGCAGCCGCCGCAGGTGGCGTCCCGCACGGGAACGCTGAAGTTCGGATGCCCGGGCCCTGTGTGACATTGCCCGCAGCGGATGCCCTTCGCGGCATGGAGACTCGCGGCGTACTGTGTGTTGACCACCGCCGGATGGCAGGTCTGGCAGCCCTCGACGTAGAGGGCTGGCCCCGTGTCCGGCGGCGCCTGACCGCGGCCCCCCGGCAGCCACGACACCAGGAAGCAGCCGCCGAGCGCGAGCGCGATCAGGGCGGTGAGCGAGACCCGCGCGAACCAGGCGCTGAGCCGTCGATCCATGGGCGTCCCTTACGACGAGTCTAGCCGACGGTGCCAGTGCCGAACGGCCTCTTTCGGCCCCGCTTGGCCCCGCACGAGGCCCGTCGCCGCCGTTTGACTTGCGTCGAGCGCGGCGCAACCATCGCGAACGTGAAGCTGGGCACCCTCCGGGGCCGTGTGATCGTGCTGCTGCTCGCCCTGGGCCTGATCGGCCTGACGCTCACCGACGGGCGCGCGCAGCCGACCGGGCACCGCTCGCTGGCCGGATGGCTCCTCGTCGCGACGGACACCATGGGCGACTCGCGCTTCGCCCGCACCGTCATCTACATGGTGCGCCACACCGAGGCGGGGGCGCTGGGGTTCGTCATCAACGTCCCCCTCGGCGAGGTCCCGTTCGAGCGGGCGCTCCGCCCGTTCGGGCTCGAGGTGCCGCCGGGCAGCGGGACGGTGCGCGTCTACCACGGCGGGCCGGTGGACGAGCGCCGCGGCTTCCTCCTGCACACACCCGACTGGACGGGCGAGGGCACGACCGTGGTCGACGGCGGTTTCGCGCTCAGCGACGACCCGAAGGTCCTGCAGGCCCTCGCCCGCGGCGTCGGGCCGCGACGGGCGCTGTTCCTGCTGGGGTTCGCGGGGTGGGGCCGGGGCCAGCTCGACGCCGAGATGACGACCGGCGCGTGGGCCGTCGCCCCCGCCGACGAGCGGCTCGTCTTCGACGAGGACCCGACGCAGAAGTGGATCGAGGCGATGAGCCGGCGCCGGCTCGAGCTCTGAGTCCGGTCAGCGCCCGCGCGGCGGACGCGCGAGCCAGAAGCACAGCGAGCCCACCGCGCAGAAGCCGACCGCGATCAGGAACGCGAGACGATAGCTTCCCGTAACGTCGTGCACGAAGCCGCCGAACCACGGCGCCACGCCCCCGCCGATCCCGTTGCCCACGCTGAGGAAGCCGTAGATGGCGCCGAAGCGTCCGGGGAAGAGCTGCGAGGCCATGGCGGTGATGATCGGCCCGCGCGCCCCGAAGCCCAGGCCGAAGAGGATCGCGTACGCGTAGAGCGCGGCCACGTGCGGCCACGTCTCGAGCGAGAGCAGGCAGAGCGTGCCCAGCGCTGTGCAGCCGTAGGAGATGGTGGCCGAGGTGGCGCGGCCGATGCGATCGGCCGCGATGCCGAAGCCGATGCGGCCGACCACGGAGAGCAGGCCGGTGAGCCCGAAGATCCCGGCCACGAACAGCCGCGGGAAGCCGTGGTCGACCGCGAAGGCCACCTGGTGGGTCACCACCGAGAACACCGCCAGCGGCGTGCAGAAGTACGCGAAGAAGAGCGCCCAGAACGCGCGGGTGCGCAGCGCGTCGCCGACCTCCGCGCCCCACCGCGGGCTCTTCGCGGCGGTATCGCGCACCGGCGCCGGCCCGCCCGGGGTGTCGCGCACGCCGAGCCAGATGAGCGGCAGCAGCACGGCCAACGTGCCCAGGCCGAGCACGAGGTAGGCCGCGCGCCAGCCGTGCCCGGCGATGAGCCACTGGGCGAGCGGGCCCACCGCCAGCACGCCCGCCCCCATGCCCGAGAAGGCGACGCCCATCACGCTGCCCCGTCGCTCGGTGAACCAGCGCGCGATGAGCGCGCCCGTCGGCACCCAGCTCACCGCGCAGACGCCCGCCGCGGCCAGCACGCCGACGATGAGGTAGAGCGACCACAGCGAGTCGATCCGGCTCGACAGCACGCAGGCCACCCCGAGCACGAGGGCTCCGGTCAGCATCACCCGGCGTGGCCCGAGCCGGTCGACGAGTGTCCCCACCACCGGCGAGAGCAGCCCCTGGATCACCGCCGAGATCGAGAAGGCCGCCGCCGTGGCCCCGCGCGACCAGCCGAACTCCTCCAGCAGGGCGACGAAGAAGATCGGGAACGAGAAGTAGAGTCCCGAGGCGATCGCCAGCGTGATCCAGACCGCGCCGACGAGCACCCACGGATGGAGGGCCCCACGGCCCCGGAGCGAGACGGTCGACACCGGGCCATCATAAGCCGACGGAGGTACCTTTCCGGATCACCAGCAGGTCACGCATGGTCAGTGCGAAGCTTCCGACGGGCGGCCTCGGCGTTCGAGAAGGCAGGCGACTGGACGGGCATCCGCCCGTAGCGCTGCGTTCGCCTTGTGCCGGTCGACGGCGCGACCACTACGACGTGTGGTCGTCGTGACAGGTGCGTGACGAGCGCGGACAAAAACTTTGGATATTCCGCACCTTGGGCCGTAGCGTGCTGCCCACGGGAGGGATGTCCATGAGACGCTACGACATCGGGCTCACGCTCGTCGCCTCCGTCCTCTCGATCGTGAGCGCGGGCTGCGTCGCCACGCGGACGTGGACGCACGAGCTCGTCGCGAAGCAAGAGGTCGAGATCGACGAGCGCTTCGAGAAGGTGGAGACCGGCGTGCGCCAGCACGAGGAGCGGATCGACCGGGTCGAGGTCCGGGTCGGGCAGCTCGACACCGGGCTCTCGGAGGCGCGGGCCCTGCTGCGGGCCTCGCTGCCCCCGACCGCGCGCCCCGTGACGCCGCGCACGTCGCCGGCGGCGCCGACGCCGCCCCCGACGGCCCGCCGCACGCTGATCGGCGTGGTCCACGTGCCGTTCGCGTTCGACCGCGCCGACCTCGACGCCAGTGCCGAGGCGGCGCTGGCCATGATCCTGAAGGAGCTGCGGGAGCACCCGCACATGACGATCGATCTCGAGGGGACGACGGACCCGGTCGGCGGCCGCGATTACAACGTCAAGCTCAGCCAGCGGCGCGTGGAGACGGTCCGGCGCTGGCTCGTCGACAAGGGCGTGGATCGCGCGCGCATCGTCGGCTCGGCCGGGCGCGGGCCGTTGGCCGACGTCGCCGTGCAGAACAATCTCAAGCGGCGCGTCGTCGTGAAGCTGATGCGAGAGAGCTGAGCCGTCGGGAACCGGCCCCGGGTGCCCGGGGCCGGTTCCCTGGTGAGCTGGCTCACCGAGCCCGTTCGATGGCCTTCTTCTGGTGGGACGGGGCGCCGATCTTGAAGTTCTGCGAGTTGTTGTTGACGTTGTAGTTGGTCACGTCGCCGGTCGAGATGTAGTTCGTGTTGTTGGCGGTCGCCGTGTTCGTGTTGAAGTTCTCGTTGTTGTTCTTGTTCTTGAAGTCCACGTTGGCGTTGCCGCCGTCGCCGCCCTTGCCGACCCCGATGCCGAGGCCGATCGCGTTCTGCTTCTGCTTGTTCTTCAGGTCGGCGTCCAGCTTGTTCTTCACGTCCACGTCCTGCTTCTGCTTGTTCTTCTGGTCCTGGTTGTTGTCCTGGTGAGCCTTCGCCCGCGCATCGGCGTCGGCCTTCGCCGCTGCGAAGTCGATGTCCTTGCTCTTGCCGCCCTTGCCGTCGTGGACCTTGCGCTGGCCGTCCGGACTCGCGTCCTGGGCCAAGGCCGGCGCCGTCACCAACCCGATGACCGCCGCGAACGCCGCCCCGATCACGAACGCAGGAAGCTTCATAACTCCTCCAATGTGCTCAGCGACCTGTTCACTGCTCGCGAGCGCCCCCGTGGCGCCCGCCGTTGCGTCCGGGCCTCAGCGCCCGGGCGCGAGGTCGACCTTCGCTTCGACGTGCAGCGGCGAGGGACGGTACGGGAGCTCGACCCCGTACTTGCTCGCCGTCGCGCCCCATTGCTCGGGGCGACCCCACGCGAGCAGCCGACCGTCGGAGAAGAGGAACCAATAGAGCGCCTCGCCCGCCTCGTCGGCGAGCCCGACCTCGCTGACCTCGAGGCCTGCGCCGGTCGCAGACCGACCGGACGCCCGGAGCCGCATGCCCTGGATCTCGACGATCTTCTGGTCTTGCTTGGCAAACATGCTGCTGAAGTGACCGAACACCTGGTCCTTCGACTGACCGGCGCGCACGCGCGCCAGGCGCTGGACCGAGTGATACGCGACGTTCTTCGCCGGTGGGTCCGTGGGCGCCGGCGATGGCGCGGGCGCAGCTACGACGGGCGCTTTCGCCGCGGGGGCCGGCGCCGGCGCGGCGACGACGGGCTCGGTGACTGCGGGCGCGGGCACGGCCGGGGCGGCGACTGCCGGTGCGGCGGCAGCTGCGCTCGTCGGCGCGGCCGATTCGGCCTCACGCGAAGGGTCGGGGGTCGGCCGGGCCGCCGGCGTTGAACGCGTCGGCGCGACTTGCGTCGGCGCGACCTGCGCCGCCGCCTGCGCGACCGCGACCCGCGGCGCCGCGATCACGACGCGCGGGGCGGCCGACGGATCGTGCTCGTTCACCAGGGCGCCGGGGCCGGGCGTCACCGCGTCTTCGGTGGGCGTCGGGGTGACGGCGCTGGCCGCCGGCGAGGACGACGCGCCCGACTCGGTGGAGGCCAGCGGTGCCCCGCGCAGCGCCGTGAGCTGCACGACCACCTCGCCCTCCACCCGCTGATTCGACCAGCCGGTCCCGAATCCCAGGGTGGCGGCGATCGCGTACGGGTGCGCGCCCGCCGCGGGAAGCCCCGTCGCGCCGCCGGAGGAGCCGAACCCGAGACCGAACATGGTGTTCTTGGGGCGAACGTTGAACTCCACCAGGCCGACGGTCGCGCCCTTGCGGAGGGCACGGTAGGCCGCCTCGCACAGAGCAGCGAGGAACGGCCCGTCGGCCGTCTGCGCCATCGCCGTGCCGACGTAGTTCGACATCGTCAGCGCGACCGACGGGGGCGTCTCCGGCTTGACGGCGTAGAAGAGCTTGATGGAGGGCGTCTCACCGTCGCGCGAGCCGCCGTACCAGCTGCCCTTCGCGTCGCGGCAGCGCTTGGCGTCCTCCAGCGTCATCTCGGTCGGCAGAAACGGCGGATTGTTCACGAAGGCGTCCGGGCGGTACGGCTGGCTGAAGTTGCTCGGTGGCGAGATGATGCCCGGCAGCTGGGGCAGCGTCGTTCCGCCACCGATGTAGAGGCCCTGGTAGGGCTCGGAGCCCGCGTAGATCTCGAGCGAGCCGTTGTTCACTCCGGTGTTGCTGCCGGAGAGGAACTGCGAGTTGCTGTTCGCGTTCGTGTTGCTGCTACTGCCACCGGTGACGGTATTGGTGTTGCTCGGCGCCCCCTGGGCGGGGCGCGGTGGCGCCTGGGCGGCGACCTCGAGCGTCGCGCCCAGCATCACTCCGATTGTCAGCAACATCACGACGACCCGCATGCTCGCCCCCGTGGTTGGCGACCGTCCTCAACGCCACGATGCGCCAGGCCAGACGTTCACTCACCCGTTGACCCAGGGAACCCCGTACTCCTCAGCGGCCGCGATATCGTCGGCTCGTGCCCCCGTGGCCGATGCCGAACTGATCGGGGCGCAGCTGCTCCGGGGGCACGTTGCCGCTGCCGCGCGACGTCGACGGCTGGGGCGCCAGCTTGCCGCAGTCGAGATACGCGCGGTCCTCCCGGCCGGCGATGGGCGCACACCGGGCGCCGAGGTCAGCGGGGTTCTCGGGCCCCTTGCTGAGCCCCGTCTCTTCGGTGTCGCCCTGTACCACCAGCATCAGGAGCGCTGCGAGCGCGCCTCGCCTCATTGGTCCCATCACCCGGTCCGAACCGCGCGCACCGCTCCTCGTGGACACAGCGTCACGCGTCGCGTCTTTACGGCACGTTCTGTGCCACTAAGGGAAGGCGCACTGGCGGTCGATTGGACGAAAGGCTGGGAAATGGTTTTCCAGAAAACAAAGGCCGGCCACCGGATTCCGCACGGCGGCCTCCCACGGCGCGGCGACTCGAGCCGGCCTACGAGTTGGGGGAATCCAGGCCGTAGTGCTTGATCTTCTCGAGCAGCGTCTTGTAGCTGATCTGCAGCCGGTGGGCGGCCTCGGTGCGGCGCCAGTGCACCCGGGCCAAGGTCCGCTTCAGCGCCTCACGCTCGACGATCTCGACGGCCCGCCGGGTCATCTCCTTCAACCCCGGGGAATCGTCGGCCAGCAGGGCCTGGGCGGCCTCGGGGAGCGCCGTCGGCCCGTTCCCGGGCACCGCGGGAGGCGGCTCGGGATCGTCGAGCTCGGCGACGACATTCTCGGTGCCGAGCACGACGATGCGCTGGATGACGTTCTGCAGCTCGCGCACGTTGCCGGGCCACGCGTAGCGTTGCAGACGATCGAGCGCCCCCGGGGAGACCTTGTGGGGTCCGCCGCCGTGCTTCGTGCGGTACAGGGCGAGGAAGTGCTCGACGAGGACCGGGATCTCCTCCCGGCGCTCGCGCAGGGGCGGGACGCGCACGTGCACCACGTTGAGTCGATGGAAGAGATCCTCGCGGAAGCCACCCTGGGCGACGTAGCGGCCAAGGTCCCGGTTCGTCGCGGCCAGAACGCGGACGTCGACGCGGATGTCGTGATCGCTGCCCAGGCGGGAGAACTCGTGGTCCTGGAGGACCTGCAGCAGCTTCGCCTGCACGGACAGCGGCATCTCGCTGATCTCGTCGAGGAAGATGGTTCCCCGATGCGCCTGCTCGAACTTGCCGCGCTTCTGATGATCGGCGCCGGTGAACGCGCCGCGCTCGTAGCCGAAGAGCTCGCTCTCGAGCAACGTGAGGGGCAACGCGGCACAGTTGACCTTCACGAACGCGCGATCGCGTCGGCGAGAGCGCTGGTGGAGCATGCGCGCGACGAGCTCCTTGCCAACCCCGCTCTCACCCGAGATGAGCACAGTGACGTCGGTCGGTGCGACGCGCGTGACCGCCGCATCGATGAGACGCATGCTGGCGCTATTGACCAGCGCTTCATAACCGATCGGTGTGTCTTCGCTCGTAGCACCCACCCCCTTGCTGCTGTCGCGCATTCTCGGATACCGCCCTCCCGAGCCGGTAGCGGAAAAGCACTAAATCCGAGGGGGAAACGTTTACCCACGCGGCCGCGAACGTCCTGCGCGGGTGCCGAATCACGTCAGTACGAGGGAAACCGTCGGCGAGTGCCTCGTGCCACGAGGGCACGCGCGTCGATGTATCCTCGTAGACGACTTTTCGAAGCGCTTTCGTTCCGGCTAGATGGGACGGGCGCCGGGGCGAGCCGGGGGGCCGCGTCGCGCCGATCCCGGTGTCCCGACCTGCCCCCGAACGACGAGAAGGAGAGGTTCCCGTCATGGACGAGCAGATCATCGAGACCGCGACCGGGCTCGGCTACGTCGAGATCGTCGAGGGTACGGGGGCGCGGCCCAAGGCCGGCGACTCCGTGAGCGTGCACTACACGGGCTGGCTCAAGAGCGGTCAGAAGTTCGACTCGTCGCACGACCGTCGCGAGCCGCTGGAGTTCCAGATCGGGCGCGGCCAGGTCATCAAGGGCTGGGACGAGGGCGTGGGCACGATGCGCGTGGGCGGCAAGCGCAAGCTCATCATCCCGGCCCATCTCGGGTACGGCGCCCGCGGCGCCGGCGGCATCATCCCGCCGAACGCCACGCTGATCTTCGAGGTGGAGCTCGTCGGGATCAAGGGCGTCTAGAACGCTCAGCTCGCCGGGCGCACCGCCCAGCCAATCTCAGGGCGCAAGGCGAGCGTTGCATGGTCCTGGCGGACGCCGACGAAGCCTCCGAGGAACTCCATCGGGTGAGACTCGAAGCCGTACTCCCAGCGGAACGGCACCCGGGAGAGACCGCCGGGGAAAGCGTCGGAGCGGGGGCCCACGGTGGCACCGCCACTCGCGTCGGGCACACGCTCGGCCCACGGAGAGAGAATGTGCGCTCGGCGGAGGCTTGGCTCTAGAAGCCACTCGTTCTGCACTGTCGCCATTCCGTCGTGTCCCTTGAGATATGGAAAGAAGGCCATGATCCAGCCATCGGTGAATGGCCCTCCGCTGTGACCGTCGACTCGGCAGATCGACTTCCAGAACTGGCGGTCCGCCCGCCCACTCGCCGCCTCGACGAACTCATCCAGAATCGGCACGAGCGCGTCGATCCACCATCCCAGATCGAAGGTCGCGAGGTCGCGGGCACGACTGGCCACGCTGCGCCAGTCCGTAACGGTCCCTTCGAGCGCGATCGCAGGAATGCCGCAGAACGTGTAGAGCGTGTACTCGAAGTACGACTGCATCGCGTCCAGCAGCACGACGTCGGCCGCGGCGCGCTCAGCGGGGCCGGTGGTCGAGAACGTCGGCCGCAGCAGCGCATGAGCCTCCTCGCCGATGTGCGCTCCGATCTGCCGCGTGAATGCATCGAAGACCTCGGGCCAGGGATTCGTCGGCGAATTCTTCTCGAAATCGTCTCGGCGTACCCTCAGCTCGAGCTTTCCCGGGTGACGAACCAGCCGCGGGCGCAGCTTCTCAGCATTCGCATTGACGTGATTGGCGAACCCTTGGGCGATCAGCAGCCAGATCATGTCGGGCGAAAGTGTCAGCATCCGGTGATCGCTGAAGGCGATGGTCGTCGCGGCCACGACGGGGTGGTACTCGACGCGGGCGGCGAGACGCCCGTGGTACTGCGAGCACGCGGCGACCGGGCGATCAGGCCGCCGACCCGGTTGGCGATCCCATGGGTGTGAGGGTGGCATGAGCAGCGCTTCGACGGCGGTTGCGTACGAGACCTCGGGCAGCGGATCGGTTGCCGGCAGTACCTCGGAGACTGGGATTACGACACCGGCCGGACGGGACGGCACTTCGGCACGATCCGCCATGCCAGATCCTCCCTGGGCTGAGGACTCGATGGGTTCGACGAGCCTAGGCCAAGGCACGCCCAAGAACAAGCGAGCCCCTGGTTGCGGGACGATGACGTTTTCCTCACGCCTGGCCATCGCCGGGGCGTGGCGGTACGCTGAGCCCGAAGGAGGAAGAGTCATGGGCAATGCGTTCGTGCACGTGGAGCTGCACACGAACGATCTCGCACGAGCCCGGGAGTTCTACTCGAAGCTGTTCGACTGGAAGCTCGACGATGTCGCGATGCCGGGCGGCGGGTCGTACACGATGATCAACGTCGGCTCCGGCACCGGGGGCGGCATGATGGTCAACCAGGCGCCCGGCACGCCGCCGCACTGGCTGGCCTACGTCGGCGTCGACGACATCCGCGCGTCGACGCGAAAGGCGAAGGAGCTGGGCGCCAAGGTCGCGGTGGACGTGATGGACGTCGCCGAGTACGGCACGATGAGCGTGATCGTCGATCCCACCGGCGCCATGCTCGCGATGTGGCAGCCGAAGGGCGCGAAGAAGTAACAGCCCCTGCGCGACGCGCTCACTCCGTCAAGCGCGGGTCGAGCGCGTCGCGCAGTCCGTCGCCGAGCAGGTTCCAGCCCAGCACCGCCAGCGAGATCGCCACGCCGGGGGCGATCGCCACGTGGGCCGCGCTCGACATGAACGCACGCGCCTCGTTGAGCATCAGGCCCCAGCTCGGCGTCGGCGGCGGCGTGCCGATCCCGAGGAACGAGAGCCCCGCCTCGATGACCATCGCGTTCGCGAAGTTGACGGTGGCCTGGACCAAGAGCGCGGAGACGCAGTTCGGCATGATGTGCCGCAGCAGCACCCACCGGTCGCGCTGACCCAGCGCGTGGGCGGCCTGGACGTACTCCTGCGGCCGCTCGGCCAGGACCACGCCGCGCGTGAGGCGGGCGACGCCGGGCGTGTAGACGATGCCGATGGCCAGGGTGGTGCTGGTGCTGCCGGGCCCCATGATCGCCACGAGGCCGAGGGCGAGCAGCAGGGCAGGGAAGGCCAGCAGCGCGTCCATGCAGCGCATCAGCACGTTGTCGACGGCGCCGCCCGCGTAGCCCGACAGCGCGCCGATCGGCACCCCGACCGCCAGCGCGAGCGCCACGGCCACCGCCCCGATGCTGACCGACAGCCTCGCGCCCCACACCAGGCGCGCCAGCACGTCGCGCCCGAACTGGTCGGTGCCCAGCGGATGCGCGCGGCTCGGTCCCCTGAGGAGCGCGCCGAAGTCCATCGCCACGGGATCCGTGGTGACGAAGAACGGCGCCACGAGCCCGAGCAGCGCCGTGAGCCCCACGATCACCAGCCCGATGAGGGCCAGGCGGCTGCGGGCGAGCCGCCCGAGCGCGCGGTGGCGCCGCTCAGGAGAGGCGGAGGCGGGGGTCGAGGACGACATAGAGCGCGTCGACGGCCAGGTTCACGAGGGTGACGAGCAGGGCGACGGTGAGGATGACGCCCTGGAGCACCGGGTAGTCGCGGTTGACGATCGCGTTCACGGCGAGCTGGCCGACGCCGGGCCACGCGAAGATCTGCTCGGTGATGACCGCGCCGCCGATCAACACGCTGAACTGCACCCCCAGCACGGTGACGGCCGGGATCAGCGAGTTGCGGAGCGCGTGGCGCACGACGACGCCGGGCTCGCGCAGGCCCTTGCTGCGCGCGGTGCGCACGTAGTCGCGGCCGAGCTCCTGCAGCATCTGCGCCCGCACCTGGCGCGTCACCGACCCCGCCATCACGGAGCCCAGCGTGAGCGCGGGCAGGATCAGGTGGCGGAGCGCGGCCAGCGGATCGGTCGTGAGGCGCACGTAGCCGATGGCCGGGAGCCAGCCGAGCGTGAGGGCGAAGATCAGGATGAGCATGATCCCCGACCAGAAGCTGGGGATCGACACACCGAGCAGCGCTCCCACCATGGCGAGGAGATCGACGACCGTGTTGCGCTTCACCGCGGCGACGACGCCGGCGGGGAAGGCGATGAGCAGCGCGATGACGGCGGCGCTCGTCGTGAGCAGGAGCGTGGCCGGGAGCTTCTCGACGATGAGGTCGCGGACGGGCTGCTGGGCGCGGATCGAGCGGCCGAGGTCGCCCTGGGCCACCCGCCCGAGCCAGCCGACGTACTGCCGCCAGAGCGGCTGATCCAGCCCCAGCTCGCGGCGGAGCGCCTCGCGCGCGGATTGCTCGGCGTCCTGCCCGAGCATGGCGTCGATCGGGTCGCCCGGGATGAGGTAGACGATCGCGAAGACGACCAACGACATCAGGAACAGCATCGGGATGGCGCCGAGGAGACGGCCACCCAGGTAGGTGGCGACGCCGGCGGTCACGGATGCTCCACGGCGGGGAGTATACCGATGTATCGTTCTCGGGACGTTCCCAAGCGCCTCGTTCGAGGCTATATGCTGGCGATGGACAGGTCAAACCCGGAGGCGCACCATGGCAGTCGAGATGGCGGCGCCATCGTGCGCGTCCAGGGGCCGTCGCCCTCGCCGAAGATACGGGACCCCAGCCAGATCTGGCCACCCTCCGCCGCGACGCCGTGTCGTACAAGGATCGTGATGCGTGGGCGGAGGATGCGCTGTTCGTCGGAGAGCGTCGAGGTGCACCGTGGCCTCGGCCCTGACGGCTACGGCGACGTCCGTCTGGTGACCGGCGTGGCGATGCTGGCACCGCAGGCCTTCCCCGACGTCGAGCTGAGGACGGCCGACATCTTCGCCTGACCGCCCTCCTGCAGCGCTCGTCCGCCACGGATGCGGGCGACGATCGGAGACGCCTTCCGGACGCCGTGAGACCCGCTCGGCGCAATAGTCATCTTCATGGGCGCGGGTGCAGCGTGGTGACCCCGGAAGACGATCGATCAGCGACACACGCAGGAGGCAATCATGGCGAACGAGCAGAGCAGCCGACGTCAGGGTGACCGGGAGTCGACGGCGATCGAGCGTGCCGGCCGCGGCGAGCGCGGCCTGGCCACGCGACAGTACCAAGACCCGTTCTCGCTGTTCGACTCACTCTTCGAGCGGATGCAGCGCGACTTCTTCGGCACCTCGCTGCTGAACGCGCTCATCCCTGCGCGAAGCGCCGGCAGCGAAGAGATGCCGGCCGTCCGCATGCCGCGCGTGCAGATGCGCGACACCGGCGACGCGCTCGAGCTGACCGCGGAGATGCCCGGCATCGAGAACGACGACGTCTCGGTCCAGATCGAGGACGACGTCCTCACGATCAGCGGCGAGCAGCACACGGAAGAGCAGCGCGGCGAGGCCCGCACGGAGCGTCACATCGCCTTCCACCGCCAGATCCCGTTGCCCGACGGCGTCGACACCGAGCAGGCCCAGGCATCTTACCGCAACGGCATGCTGACCATCCGGTTCCCGAAGACCCGGGAGCGGAGCAGTGCCCGGCAGATCCCCGTCTCCACGGAGCAGCAGTCCGCGCAGCCGAAGAAGCAGGAGCGTGCCGCCTGACGGGGCGGGCGCCGCCGGACTCCCGGCGGCGCCCCCGCTCCGCCTGGCGGCCAGGCTTCGGTCACGGGTCAGGCCCGGTCGACGCCGACGAACTCGCTGAGGACGTCAGCGTGGCGCAGCTCGCCGGGCTGCAGCTCGCGCAGGATCGTGCCCTTCTGGATGAGCAGGACGCGCTTGGCGAGCTCCGCGATGAACTCGAGATTCTGCTCGACGATCACGATGGTCAGCGCCTGGGTCTGGTGAAGGCGCTGCAGGACGCCGACCAGCTCTTCGATGATCGAGGGCTGGATGCCCTCGGTCGGCTCGTCGAAAAGGATCAGCTTGGGGTTGCCCGCCAGGCAGCGGGCGATGGCGAGCAACTGCTGCTCGCCGCCGCTGAGCGCCCCCCCGCGGCGATCGAGCAGGGGGGTCAGGCGTGGAAAGGTCTGGAGGATCGCGTCGATCCGCTCCTCGACGCCGCGGCCAACGAATCCCATCCGGAGATTGTCACGAACGCTGAGGCCCGGAAAGATCTCACGCCCCTGCGGCACGTAGCCGAGGCCCCGGCGGGCTCGGGCGAACGGCGGCTCGTGGGTGACGTCGGCGCCGTCGAAGACGATCCGACCCTGCTGGGCGGGGACGAAGCCCATCACCGTCTTGAGCAGCGTGGTCTTGCCCATGCCGTTGTGGCCGAGGACCCCTACGAACTCGCCGGCGGCGACCTCCAGACGGATGCCGTTGAGGATCGGGATCCGTCCGTAGCGGGCGTGAAGATCGGTGACGCTCAGCACCGCCGGTCAGGACCCGCCGTGCTTGCCGAGGTAGACGTCGCGCACCGTCGCGTTCTTCATGATGTTCTCCATCGTGTCCTCGACCAGCACGGCGCCCTGGTGCAAGACGGTGACCGTGCGGGCGATCATCTTGACGAACTGCATGTCGTGCTCCACGACGATGAGGGCGTGGGTGCGGTTGATGTCGCGGACCAGCTCCGCCGTCCGTGCCACCTCATCGTGCGTCATGCCCGCCGCCGGCTCGTCGAGCAGGATCAGCTCGGGGTTGCCCGCCAGCACCGTCCCGAGCTCGACCCACTGCCGGAGCCCGTGAGACAGCTGCCCGACCGCCCCCTGTGCCAGCGACGTGAGGCCGATCCGCTCCAGGATCTCGTCCGCGATGGCCCGGGTCCGCTCGGGCGGGTTGGTGCGGCGGGCCGAGAGCCAGAGGTGCTCGCGAACGGTCAGGCCGTCGAAGAGACTCGGGACCTGCGTCTTGATGCCGATGCCTCGCCGCGCGATGGCGTGCGTGTGGTCGCCGGTGATGTCGTGGCCCCGGAACAGGATGCGCCCGGCCGTCGGCCTGAGCTGCCCGGTGAGCAGCTTGAACAGCGTGCTCTTGCCCGCGCCGTTGGGCCCGATGAGACAGCGCAGCTCACGCTCGGCCAGCGTGAAGTCGACGCCGCGCACGGCCTCGACCCCGCCGAAGCGGACCGACAGCCCGACCGTCTGTAAGATTGCGACGCTCATGCCAGGTCGCGCACGCGCGCGGGCGCCCCGGCGCGCGCCCCGAGGCGGCGGAGCGAGGGCACGATGCCGCGCGGCACCAGCAGCACGAAGCCCAAAAAGATGATGCCGAAGATCAGGTTGGTGTTGGCCAGCTGCTGGGTGCCGAGCGTCGTGGCCAGATACTGCATGATGAGGCAGCCGATGATGGGCCCGACCAGCGTGCCGAGGCCGCCGACGATGACCCAGATGATGATCTGCGAGGTCATGGTGAGGCTGAAGACGTTGGGGCTGACGAAGGCGCCCCAGTTGGCGAACAGGCAGCCGGCCAGGCCGGCGATGCCGCCGCCGATGGCGAAGACCAGGAGCTTGTGGAGCCGGACGTCGTAGCCGAGGAGCTCGCACCGCGTCTCGTTCTCCCGGATGGCCACCACCACGCGCCCGAAGTGGCTGGCGAGCAGCCCGTGCAGCCCCACGTACACGATCACCAGGAACGCCATGCCCACGTAGAACGTCTCGGTCGGGTCGAGGAGGCGGCCGGGATCCCCCGGCACGTTGAGCGTGGGCAGCGACGGCATGCCGTTGAAGCCGTTGAGCCGGGCCTTGCCGATGCGATACGCGTCCCCGGCGGTGCTGTTCATGAGGTTGAAGAAGATCAGCGTCACGCTCAGCGTGATCACGCCCAGGTAGACGTCGCTCAGCCGGCCGTAGAACATGAAGTAGCCGAGCAGGGCGGCGAACGCCGCCGGCACCACCACCGCCAGGACCGCGGCGACCGTGCTCTCGCCCATGTTGACCGCGGTCACGGCGTAGGTGTACGCGCCCAGCCCGAAGAAGGCCGACTGGCCGAAGCAGAGGATGCCGCCGTAGCCCCACACGAAGCCCAGGCTGAGGGCCAGGATGCACATGGCCGTGAAGACGGTGAGCTGCAGCAGCTCGAACTGGTCGACCACCTGAGGAACGCCGAGGCCGACCACGACCATCGCCGCCGTCGTCAGCACGACCCCGAGGCTCCAGCGGCGCGCGCTCACAGACTGCCCCGGAACAGCTTGCCGGTGATGCCGTGGGGCAAGATCCGCAGCAACAGGATGGCGGCGGCCAGGAGGCCGGCCTCGCCGATGACGGGGGTCGTGAAGTAGGTGAGGAGCTGATTGACCGAGCCGAAGAGGGCGGACGCGGACGCCGTGCCCGCCAGGATCGCCGTGCCCCCGCTGATCACGGTGATGAAGGCCTTGGCGACGTAGGCCGCGCCGACCGTCGGCAGGACGCCCGAGATCGGCGCGAGCAGGCCGCCGGCCAGCCCGGTGAGCGCGGCGCCGATGCCGAACGTCATGGCGTACACGCGCGGTGGGCTCACGCCGAGCGCGGCCGCCATGTTGGGGTTCTCCATCGTGCCCCGCGCGATGAGGCCCAGCCGCGTGTGCCGCAGCACGATGAAGATGACCATCAGGAGCGCCGCCGCGATGCCGACGAGGACCAGTCGATAGACGCTGATGTTGTACCGCCCGACTCCGACGCTGCCGAGCGGCGCGCCGATGCCGGCCACCGTGTTGCCGAAGATCGTGGTCACGATGCCGATGAAGAACAGGCTCAGGCCCCAGGTGGCGAGCAGCGTGTCGATCATCCGGCCATAGAGGACCCGGATGACGAGCCGCTCGGCGATCACGCCGATGACGCCGACGACGAGCGGCGCCACCACCAGCATCGCGACCCAGATATTCACGCCGTGGTTGGTGGCCACGATGGCGGCGTAGCCGCCCAGCATCAGGAACTCGCCGTGGGCCAGGTTGATGACGCGCATCATCCCGAAGATGATGGCGAGCCCGGCGCTGATGAGCACGAGGGTGGCGACGCCATTGAGAATTTCCAGCGTCAGAACGGCCGCGAGGTCCATCGCGCGCGCACTATAGACCTGGGCCGCGAGCGAGGCAAGGTGCGTCGGCCGTGACTGCGTCGTGAGCAGCGCGCGCGCCTTGACACCCCGAATTCCACGGGACTAGACTCAGGCCCTCGCAGCGCGGGCGAGTCAGTCCAACCCCTCACCCGGAGGTACCCATGAGGGCCGACCGTCGAAGATTCCTCAAGGTTGGCGGTGCCACGCTCGGCGCCGCGTCTCTTGCCCCGACCATCCTGCGTGAGGCGTTCGCGCAGGCCAACGTCATCAAGGTAGCGAGCATCCACGACCTGTCGGGTGGCCTCGACATCTACGGCCGGCCCATGGTCGACTGCCTGACCTACGCCGTCGAAGAGATCAACGCGGCCGGGGGGCTGCTCGGGCGTCAGATCCGGCTCATCAGCTACGACGCCCAGTCCAACATCCAGCTCTACACGCAGTTCGCCACCGAGGCGGCGACGAAGGAACGGGTCGCGGTGGTGCACGCCGGCATCACCTCGGCGTCGCGGGAGGCCATCCGCCCCGTGCTCAAGCGGTTCAACACGCTCTACTTCTACAACACGCAGTACGAGGGCGGCGTGTGCGACCGCAACTGCTTCTGCACCGGCTCCACGCCGACCCAGAACGTGGACAAGCTCGTGCCGTTCACGCTCAAGCGGTTCGGCAAGAAGGTCTACACGGTGGCGGCCGACTACAATTACGGCCACATCACGTCCAAGTGGGTCAAGAAGTTCGTCCAGGACAACGGCGGCGAGGTCCTGGCCACCGACTACTTCCCGCTCGAGGTCAGCGACTTCGGACCCGCCATCACGAAGATCCAGGCCGCCAAGCCAGACTTCGTCATGTCGGTGCTGGTGGGCGGCAACCACATCTCGTTCTATCGCCAGTGGGCCGCCTCCGGCATGAACAAGACCATCCCGGTCGCCTCGACGACGTTCGGCAACGGGCTCGAGCAGCAGGTCACGACGCCCGAGGAGCACAAGGGGTACATCGCCGCCCAGAGCTACTTCCAGGAGATCAACACCGAGGCGAACCAGGCATTCTTGAAGAAGTTCCTGCCGAAGTACGGCGCGACCAGCAAGTACGTCACGTCGCTGGCCATCCAGACCTATCACGGCATGCATCTGTGGGCGGCCGGGGTCCGGAAGGCCAACAGCATCGACCGCATGAAGGTGATCGAAGCGTTAGAGGGCAACCTCACCTTCAGCGGCCCCGCCGGCAAGACGGCCATCGATCCGAAGACCCACCACTGCAGCCTCGACGTCTACATCGCGGAGGCCCAGAACCGCGCGTTCAAGGTGCTGGAGAGCTATCCGCAACAGCCGCCGGCCGACACCGCGGCCGTCTGCGACCTCAAGAAGAACCCCAATGACAACCAGCAGTACGTGATCGACGTCAAGACATGAGGGCGAGGCGGGCGTAAACGAAGGAGGGATCCGTGGCCACCGCAAAGCTTCCCACTCCGGACGAGCTCAAGGCTGTCGGCCGACAACTGGGCATGACCCTGTCCGACGCCGACGTCGCGTTCTTCCTCGAGACCATGGCCGGCAACGTGGCCGCCTATCACGCCGTCGAGCACATGGCGGATCCCATGCCGCCGGTGAAGTACCCGCGCACCCCGGGTTATCGCCCCCAGGGCGCGGAGAACAAGTACAACGCCTGGTACTACAAGAGCGAGGTGCCGGGCGCGCCCTCCGGCAAGCTGAAGGGCAAGCGCATCGCGCTCAAGGACAACGTCTGCCTGGCCGGCGTGCCGATGATGAACGGTGCCTCGACGCTGGAGGGCTATGTGCCCGACGTTGACGCCACCATCGTCACCCGGATTCTCGACGCGGGCGGCACGATCATGGGCAAGGTCCACTGCGAGTACTTCTGCTTCTCGGGGGGCAGCCACACGAGCGCGGCCGGTCCGGTGCACAACCCGCGCAAGATGGGCTACTCGGCCGGTGGCTCCTCGTCGGGCAGCGGCGCCGTCGTCGCCGCCGGCGAGGTGGAGATGGCCATCGGTGGCGATCAGGGCGGCTCGATCCGGATGCCGTCCGCCTACTGCGGCGTCTACGGCCTGAAGCCGACACACGGGCTCGTGCCCTACACCGGCATCTTCCCCATCGAGAACACGCTCGACCACACGGGCCCGATGACGGCCACGGTGGCCGACAACGCGCTGCTGCTCGAGGTCCTGGCCGGGCCCGACGGCCTCGACCCCCGCCAGATGAACGTCAAGACGGCGGTGTACACCAACGCCCTCACGGCCGACGTCAAGGGCATGAAGATCGCCGTTGTGAAGGAGGGCTTCGGCCACGCCAACTCGGAGGCCGACGTCGACGCGCTCGTCCGCAAGGGCGCGGCCACGTTCCGGCAGCTCGGCGCGCAGGTCGACGAGGTGTCGATCCCGATGCATCTGGCCGGGATGGCGATCTGGACGCCGATCGCCGTCGAGGGCGCGACGTGGCAGATGATGAACGGCAACGGCTTCGGCTTCAACTGGAAGGGGCTCTACGTCACCAGCCTCATTGACGCCCACTCGGGGTGGCGCCAGCGCTCCGATGAGTTCTCGGACACGCTCAAGACCACAATCCTCTTCGGACAGTACGCGTTGAACAAGTACCGCGGCCACTACTACGCAAAGAGTCAGAACCTGGGTCGCACGCTGCGGGCCGCCTACGACACGGTGCTGAAGGACTACGACCTGCTGCTGATGCCGACCCTGCCGCTCAAGGCCACGCCGATCCCGAAGCCGGGTGCGCCCCGCATGGAGATCATCCAGCGCGCCTTCGAGATGCTCCCGAACACGGCGCCCTTCGACGTGACGGGACATCCGTCCATGAGCGTGCCGTGCGGCCTCAGCGACGGGCTGCCGGCCGGGATGATGCTGACGGCGAAGCACTTCGACGAGGTGGCGATCTACCGGGCGGCCTCTGCGTTCGAGAAGGCAGGAGACTGGACGGGCATTCGTCCGTAGCCGGGCGCCGGAGCACGCCGGGCCCGGCCCGGCGCGCTCCGACCAGGGCCCGTCAGCGGGGGCGGGCGCCGAGGGCGGCGATGACCTCGGCGGAGGTCGAGACCCACCCGAACTTGTGGGCGAAGTTCTTGAACACGGCGATCTGGAGATCTGGCGCGTAGGTCGACACGGCGTCGGAAATGATGGTCGTCTTGTAGCCGCGCTTCATGCTCTCCCGCGCCGTCTCCTCCACGCAGATCTGGGTGACGGTACCGGTCACCAGCACCGACTCGACGTGGCGCGCCTTCAAGAGGTCGTCGAGGTGGGTGTTGTGGAAGGCCCCGTAGCCGAACTTGTCGACGATGGGGTCGCCCGGCTCGGGATAGAGCTCGTCGATGATGTCCGAGCAGTCCAGCTCCTTGCCGACGTCCTCGTAGTGCCGCAGGAACCCTTTCCAGCAGCAGCAGACCGGCGGCTCCACCTGCGGCGACCACTGCCAGATGAGCGTCCGCTCCGGTCCCGCCAGCCACTTCGTGTAGATGATCGGGATCCCGCGCTCCCGGCAGGCGCCGAGCAGCTTCTGGTGCACGGGGATGGTCGGTCGCGCCTGCGGCACCTCCAGCGGCGCCCCGACCCGGACGAAGTCGTTCTGCATGTCCACGACGACCACCGCGGGGTGGGCCAGCCGATCGATCGCCATCGACGACCTCCAGACGAGAGTCGAGTGGCCTCCGTTGTAGCCCGGCCAGCGGTCGCACGCAACGCCGGTCGCCGGGACCGGCTAGCTCGCCCTCGGCGACTCCGTGACACCGTCGCTTGCCGCCCGGCGTGCGAGGGCCGTGACCCGCGCATGGGCCTCGGCGTCGCGTTTGGCGAGCGCCAGCGCGAGCGCGATATCGAAGGCGCGGGCGGCCACATCACGATCGCCGAGGTCGGCGAAGGCCCGACCTGCGAGCGCCACGCCGTCGGGATCGTGGTCCTCTCGCGCCTGAAGGAGGGCGAGTAGGAAGATCCGTCGTGCCTCCGCCGTTGTCGTCTGCCGATCGTGCGTGGTGTCGCCGATCTGCAGAGACAGGTGGCCGACGGCGAGCAGCCCGGCCGCCGTCCGCCTCTGGACCGCGTCACGGTACGCGTCCTCCCACAAGCGACGAGCCTCACCCGCATCGCCGACGGCCACGGCCGTCTGGGCGCGCTCGATGGCCGCCGGCCAGGACGCTTCTCGCCCACGGCCTGGCTCGCGTGCGACCAGCACCGTGACCCCGACAATCAAAAAGACCGCCGCGTAAGCGGCGATCCGCGCGCGCCCTGCCGGGCTCATGGCTCTGCCTCGGCGAGCTGCTCCAGCGCCATGCGGAGCGTGTTCAGGCGCGTCAGACCCTGCTCGTAGCGTGCGAGGACCTCCGAGCGCTGATGATCGTAGCGCATCCGATCCAGCGCCACTCCCGTGAGCACGCCGAGGCCCATGAGGTATAACCCCACACCGACACCGAGGGCGAGCCTGCGAGTCTCCACTGTCGCACCTCCTGGCCCGATGATGATGCGCGGGATCCGGGAGAGCAGCGGCCGTGCCACGCCACGTCGACGTGATTTCGTGGGGTTTTCGTGTGGTCAGGTGGTGAGCCGCCCGAGCCCCGGCCGGCGGATCGGGCGAAAAGTCCGTGCGGTGGACGTCTATCGCCGTCGGTGCGCGTGCGTCAGCACTGGCCTGGAAGGCTCGAGGTCTGCCAGCAGCCGCCGGGCCGCCTTCAGATCGGCGGTGTCCGAGCCCTCGGTGAACCAGCGACACAGCGGCGCCAGCAGGCGATGCGCTCGCACGCGCTGGCCGCGCGCCTGCCAGAGCCGGGCGAGGCTCGCGCCGGCGCGAAGCTCCAGGGACCGGGCCGAGCGTCGTCGAGCCGTTGCGATCGCCCGCCGGAAGCAGCGTTCCGCGTCGCCCGACGAGGTGTCGACCTGGAGCAGCAGCTCGCCTCGAACGCGGTGGATCTCGGGCTCCACGCATCGATTGCCCGTCCTGGCCGCCAGCGCCAGCGCTTCGTCGGCGGCCTGGAGTCCACTCTGGAGCTGTCCGGCGTCGCCGTGGACGTCGGCCAGGCGCGTCAGCAGGTGGGTCACCCCGACGACGGAGCCCGTCCGGCGATGGGCCTCGAGTCCCCGACACATCGCGACGGCGCCCTCCGTCGGATGGCCCTGCCGGGCCAGGACGAGGCCCGTGAACAGCTCGACCCAGCTCTGCCAGTACGGAAGCTCGTGCTCCCGGCAGACGACGGCCAGCTCGTCGACGAGCTCGGCGACCCGCGACACCTCGCCGCACAGATCGTGGACGATGCTGGCGTACCCGAGCGTGAACGCACGGTTGTGCGGGCGCGCGAGCGCTCTCGCCTCGGCGAGGGCCCGGCCACACAGCCGGCGCGCCTGGTCGGGATAGCCGGCCATCCACAGCCCCCACGCGACGTACGACGCGACGCGAGGGCGCTGGCTGGTCCGCACCCCGGCGGCCCGACGACGCCCGAGCGCCAGCGCCCGATCCAGATGCGCGAGCGCCGGGTCCAGCTCGCCGATGTGGAAGAGCGTCTCGCCGAGCGCGGCGTGCGCAACGCCGAGCAATCCTGGATCGCGCGCGGCCTTCGCCCGGGCCAGCAGCTCGGCCGCCAGCCTGCGGGCAGGGCCGAGCTCGGCGCGAATGAGATGGACGTTCCAGAGTCCACGGAGCGCCCGGCCGACCTCCTTCGCTTCACCGAGCTTTCGCGCCAGCGCGAGGGCGCGCGAATAGGTGCGCTCCACCTCCGCGGCGGCGTAGCCGCGGCTGACGATCCAGGCCGGTCCCAGCGCCAGATGCAGGCCGAGCTCCAGGCGCGAGCGCTGCACGCCCTCCGGAATCTCGTCGAGCGCGTCGAGGGCCCTCGAGAGGTGCACGATCGCCTCGGCGTGCGCCGCACGCCCCAGGGCGACCTCTCCGGCGAGTCCGTGGTACTGCACCGCGCGTCGCCACTCCCGCGCTCGCGCGAAATGCATGGCCAGCTCGGCCGCGCTGTCGCGCGCTCGCCTGGCGAAGGCCCGCTCCAGGCGCTCGGCGATGCGGCCGTGCAGCTGACAACGGTGGCCAGCCGGGATCCCCTCGTAGAGCACGTCGCGGTGCAGCGCGTGGAGGAATCCGTACGCGGCCGACGTCGTCCCGTCCGGCCAGTCGATCGCGCCTCGTGGCGCAAGGAACTGGCCGTGCCGCGCCAGGCGCGCACAGCGCTCCTCGACAGTGCCCGGGTCTTGCGCGAGCGCGGCGGCGAGCGCGGCCGCCGAGAACTCGATGCCCGCCACGCTGGCGGCCTCCAGCAGGCGCCGGTCGTCGTCGGCGAGACGCTGCGCTTGCTGCTCGATCAGCCGGCGCAGGGCGTCCGGCACGTCGCCAGGACGTTCGGCGGCCGCGTCCTCGAGGCTCCACTGGCCGCCGTGCTCGACGACGAGCGCACGGCCGACGAGATCGTCGGCCACCGTGACCATGAAGAGCGGATTGCCGTCGGTCATGCGATGGACGTGGCGGACGAGCCCGGCCGAGACCGGCTTGCCCGAGAGCCGGGCGGCGAGGTACTCGGCGACCGCGGACTCGGGCAGGCGCCCGAGCGTCATCTCACGGCCGTGTCGGTGGAGAACGAGCTCGTGGGTGAGGCGGGCCAGCGGCGGATCAGGCGCCAGCAGCTCCGTGGGCCGGTAGGTGCCCAGCAGCATCAGCTGAGCCCGCTCGGGCCGCTGGGCCAGAAAGGCGATGGCCTCCAGCGTCGAGTGGTCGGCCCAGTGGAGGTCTTCCAGCCACATCACCAGCACGCGCTCTCCCGCGAGCGCTTCGAGCACGGACGCCAGCTCCAGGAGCATGCGCTGTGAGGTCCAGCTGCTGAGCCGCTGCACGAGCGCGGCGTGCTCGTCGGGCTCGATGAGCGAGGGCAGCTGCATGAGCCACGCCGGGGCCGTCCGGCGCAGCAGCCCGACCAGTCGCTCGCCGCCGTCGCTCCGACAGAGACGTTCGAGGGCCGCGAGGATGGGCAGGTACGGCTCGCCGGCACCGTACTGCTCTACGCACTCGCCCTTCGTCCAGAGCAGATCGGGTCCGGTGAGGCCCGAGCGGAAGACCTCGATCAGGCTGGTCTTGCCGATCCCGGGCTCCCCGCTGACGAAGATCACCTGCCGCTCGCCATCACGGGCTCGCCCCAGGGCGGTGCCGAGCTCGTCCAGATCGGCCCTGCGTCCCACGAGCGGACGTCCGTTCGTTCCCGAGTCTGCCGCGCGGTCGCACGTCGGCTGGGCCGTGAGCGGAAGCACCGGCGCTAGGAACTGATATCCGCGGCCCGGCCGCGTCTCGATGAAGCGGGGCGCGTGGGCGTCGTCGCCGAGGGCGGCCCGGAGCTCCCGGACGCAGAGCCTGGGCATGACGTCGGTCACGGCGACGTGCGGCCAGACGGCACCCAGCAGCTCACCGGTGGAGACGAGGCGGCCCGGTCGTTCCGCGAGGTACCGCAGGACGGCGAACGTCTTTGGCCGGAGCCGGATCTCACACTCGCCCCGCCACAGGCGCTCGCCTGCCAGGTCGAGCCGGAAGGGAGGGAAGAGCACTTCCATCACGCCGCCCCCGAGGCCGACATCATACCCCGCTTGTACGGAACTTATACGTGCCCCGGGATCGACCTTCTGGCTTTCTGGCCAGGATCGATGGGGACCTGGAGCCGCGCGGAGGAACTGGCGATGACTGTCCCGACGGCCTCGGGAGCACACGGCGGCGGGCGCACCACCGCGGCACGGGCCGGCTGGCTCTGGCGGCTCGTGGCGGCCGGGCCCACGTTGCGCTGGCTGCCGCACCACGGCTCGCCATCACCCTGGGGAGAGGCGATTCACAGTCAGGAGACGGGATCGTTCACAGCGCGGTGCCTTCACCTGCGGGTGAGGGATCAGGGCTTCCTGGACGGAGGACATCCATGGTGAAGACGACGATTCGCCGGGCGCTGCCCTGGCTGTTGGTGCTGCTGGCGCTCGTGCTCGCCAGCGCGTGCGCGCATCCGCGTGAGCGCGGCTCGGCGGCGGCGGCCTCGCCGCCGAACCCGAGCCCGTGGGCGCTGCCGACCTCGACCATGCGGTGGAACGAGCACGCGTGCGAGTTGATCGCGCGCAATCAGGCCGGCCAGTTCCCCGCGGCCCGGACGCTGGCCTACACGAATCTCGCCATCAACAACGCGATCGTTCTGGCCCGTCAGCAGGGGCGCAAGCCGGACGGCGCGGCCGCCGGCGCGGCCGCCACCGTCCTGACGTTCGCGTTCCCCAAGGAGGAGCAGGCGCTCGCCACGCGGCTGGCGGGTGAGACGGCCGCGATCGGCGCCGACGCCCGCACGGATTTCGCCGCCGGTGTCGAGATCGGGCGGTCCGCCGCCAACGAGGTCATCGCGATGGCGAAGAGCGACCGCGCCGGGGCGGCCTGGACCGGGTCGCTGCCGACCGGGGCGGACAAGTGGGTGCCCCAGGACAAGCCGCCACGCCCGCCGCTCGGTCCACAGCTGGGCGGGATGCGCACGTTCTTCCTCGCGACGGGCTCGGAGTTCCGCCCGTCGTCACCGCCGGCCTACGACTCCGCGGCCTTCAAGGCCGCGGTGGCCGAGGTGCGCGCGGTCTCCGACCGGCGCACCAACGAGCAGCTGCGGATCGCCCAGTACTGGGAGAACCTCACAGGCTCGTTCGCGGCCGGCCTGTGGAACGAGGTCGGGCGCGGCGCGATCTCCGCCCGCGGCCTCGGTGAGCCGGAGTCAGCGCGCGTGCTGGCCATGTTCCACATGGTCGGGGTCGACGCGACCATCGCCAGCCACGACGCGAAGTACACGTACTGGGTGCCGCGGCCGACCCAGGCCGATCCGAACATCCGTCTGGCCATCGGCCTTCCGAATCACCCGTCGTATCCGAGCAACCACGCGGCCATCTCGGGCTCGATGGGCCTCGTCCTCGACGCACTGCTGCAGGACCAGAGCGGCCGCTACTTCGCCATGGGACGGCAGGCGGGCGAGTCGCGCATCTATGCCGGCATCCACTACCGCTTCGACGTCGACGACGGCTTCGCCCTCGCGCGGAAGGTGTCGGCGAAGGCAATCCAGGCCGGGATACCGAAAGACCGTCCGTTCACGCCGGTCGGGCGCTGACGCAGTGGGGCGACGCAGGGCCAGGCGGACGCCGGGCAGCGAGAGCGACGTGTATATACTGGCTATGGCGGTATCCGCCGTCGCCCAAGCGTAGTCGGGGGTACCGAGTCGGGGGTACCGGTGTTTGCTCCGAATCAGCGAGTGAAGGTGAACCTCGCGAACCTGACGATCCAGGGCATCCAGTTCAGTCAGAACGTCCAGGAGGCTCTTGGCACCGTCCTCGAGCAGACCTCGACCGTCCCGCCGACGTATCGGGTCGAACTCCTGTTCAGCTTCAAAGGCGTCAAGCGGGTGGAGGTGCCGGAAGAT
>Ga0209382_10000194_pt1 | contig 97600 bp, 83 predicted proteins | sample SoiMetdeltSBSDD5_FD_187599 | JGI IMG/M metagenome (GOLD analysis project Ga0209382, IMG submission 187599) | Bulk soil microbial communities from a Populus tree surrounding site in Tennessee, USA - Soil MetaG P. deltoides SBSDD5 (SPAdes) (version 2) | ecosystem: Environmental > Terrestrial >...
GCAGAATTGCCAGGCAGAAGCAGGCGAGCCGAGGCATGCGTGGAGTATCGCGACGGCTCTCTGAAGGCGGCGTGAACGAGCCTGCCTATTTCTTCTCCGGCTCGACGAATTCCTTCGGCTTCTGCGAGCCGCCGCCGAAGAAGAACTTCTCCATCTCCTCGACCAGGAACTTGCGCGCCTTCGGCTCGATCGGCGTCAGCCGGTATTCGTTGAGCAGCATCGTCTGGTGCTTGAGCCAGCGCTGCCAGCCTTCCTTGGACACGTTCTCGTAGATGCGCTGACCGAGCTCGCCCGGATACGGCACGTAGTCGAGGCCTTCCGCCTCGGCCCCCAGCACCACGCAGTTCACCGTTCTCGCCATGACGTCATTCAATCCCTGCGCGGCACGATGCGCAAGCGCGCCGTCGCGGTCGCGACCAGCACACCGTCGGCATCGCGCAGCTCGCCGGCGGTCTCGGCATTCCGTTCGTCACGGTTTACGAGCCTGCTGGTCGCGGTGAACGTGCCGAGCTTCGCCGGCTTCAAGAACGACACGTTGAGGTTTGCAGTGAGCGCAGTCGTCTCCGCGGGCAGCACTGCGTACAACGCCAGAGCAGTCGAAGAATCGAGCATCGCGCACAAGATCCCGCCCTGCACCGTGCCATGCCGATTCAGAAATTCGGGCAACGCGCGAAACTGCAGCACGGCACCGCCGTTCACCTGATCCACTTCCACGACCTCGCGGCCGAGCAACTTTCCCGCAGGCGGCACGTACGCGAGGATCTCGTCCTTCGTCATCGCGCCACTGCCCTGCCCCTGCGCAGCCACCCCTCGACCAGCAGCCAGTTCGGCACCCACGAGATCCAGGCGACGAGCGTGTACGCTGCCGGGAAACTCAGGCCGCCGACGATGATCAGCAACGGCAGCTCGATACGCAGCGTCGCCGCTCCGAATGTCAGCGCGTAGTTGCGCAGCATCCAGCGGCGGTGCTCCTGCACGTTGCCGCGTCTGATTGCGAGGTACGCCCGCGTGCCGCTGTAGAGCCAGAACACCGCGAGCGCCGCGAAGCCCGCACGTCCGACCATCCCGGCCGAGCTGACGGGTGCGAAGTACAACCCTGCCAGTCCGCCGGCAAGCACAGCGCTCAGATATGTCCGTCCCATCCAGACGTGCACCTTCGGCCACGACTTGCGGATGCCTGTAATCAGCTGGAACGGGCCGATCAACGCCGCGATGGCGCCGCCAAAGCCATGCGCATAGCCGGCAATCGCCGTTGCGAAGAAGCGCTCCTTGATCTCGGCCGATCCGTGCCCCTCGACGAACAGGAACATGACGGCGTTGCCCGCGGCGAATACGCCGCCAAGCAGGAGCAGGACCCATCCGACGCGCTTCCAGTTGCTGGTGGCGGCGGGAACAGTGAGTGCGGTTACATTCATAGTAGCGGGCTTTGACGCGGCATCGACGCTGCAGGTTGCGCGTCGAGCGCACGAATCAGCTCGACCGCCGGCTTGGCGAGCCCGATTCTCGCCGGTTGCCGCGGCTCGTACCAGCAGTAGCGATCTTCATCCGCGCCGGCCGGGACAGGCGCGGCCCGCACCAGGAGCGGATGCAGCGTCAGATCGAAATGCGTGAAGGAATGAGCGTAGGCCGGCAGGGCATCCGCATTGTCGCGGGTCGCGCGCTCGTCGATCCAGGCCTGCGCAGCCTGGCGTTCGTCGAACTGCGGCAGCGTCCAGAGGCCGCCCCAGATTCCGGCCGGCGGCCGGCGTTCCAACAGGACTGCGCCGTCGTCGCGAACCATCAGCACGACGTATGCAGACCGCTGCGGTCGGATCTTCTTCGGCCGCGGCCTGGGCAACGCCGATTGCCGGCCTTCGCTGCGGGCAACGCAATGCTCTGTCAACGGACAAGCAGCACACAACGGCCGCGAGCGCACGCAGAGCGTCGCACCGAGATCCATGATGGCTTGCGTGTAGTCGGCGACTCGCTCGGTGGGCGTGCACTCGTCCGCCAGCGACCACAGCGACTTCTCGACCTCGCGTTCGCCGGGGAATCCTTCGATGCCGAAATAGCGAGCGAGCACGCGCTTCACGTTGCCGTCGAGAATGGGATGGCGCTGCGCACGCGACAACGCGAGGATCGCGCCGGCAGTCGAGCGGCCGATGCCCGGGAGCGCCTGCACCGCTTCGATCGACTGCGGAAACTCGCCGCCGTGCTCGGTTACGACGAGCTGCGCCGCGCGATGCAGGTTTCTCGCGCGCGCGTAGTAGCCGAGGCCGGTCCACAGGTGCAGCACTTCATCGCCGGGCGCGGCAGCGAGCGCACGCACATCGGGAAAGCGCTGCATGAACCGCTGGTAGTAACCGATGACGGTCGCGACCTGCGTCTGCTGCAACATGATCTCCGACACCCACACCCGATATGGAGTCCGATCCTGTTGCCACGGCAGATGCTTGCGTCCCGCGCGATCGAACCACGCGAGCAGCGGCGCGGCGATCGACTTCACTCGCGACACACGTGCACGCGCGTCTGGCTGAAGTCGTTGACGAAGGAGGGTGCCAGCTCGACCATGCGCCGCGCCGTCCGCGTCAGGTGCGCCTGATCGTAGAAGCCGGTGCGCTGGGCGATTTCGGCGATCGTGGCGCGCCCATCGACAAGCTCCAGCGCGGCCATCAGTCGCCGCCACAGCACGTACTCGCGGATGCGCACGCCGAGCTCGGCCTTGAAGCGCCGCATCAGCGTGTAGCCCGACAACCCGACGCGACGACCCAGCTCGTCGGGAGTCGGCGTGTCGCTGACCTCGTCACGCAAGATTTGCAACACTTCTTCGATGCGCGCGTCGAGCTGGTGAGGCGGCGCGTCGATGCCGCCGAACGCCTGCAGAATCGCCTGCGCAGCGCGGCTCGCATCGCGGCAGTCGCAGGTGCCCTCGAACAGCGCGTCCCACGGTATCGACCGGTCGGCGAGCGCCGCAAGGTCGAGTTGCACGATCGGCTCGCCGCTCAGCATCGGCTTGATATAGCGAAACCACGGATGATCCGGGCCGATCAGCACCGTCACGATGGCCGCGTTGCGAGCGTCGATGCGATGCCATGCGTTCGGTGCGACGATTGCTGCCCGGCACACGATCGGCTCTGCCTCGCGCGACATAAGGGTGACGGGCGCTTCGGGTGCGACTGTGACGATGGCCCCAAAGTGGCGGTGACTGGAATTCTCGCGGCCCGGCCCGGCCGAAATCACCACACGATCGCATGCATAGATTTGTGTCTGCGCCAGTTTCATACAAGCAACGGCGAGGCCGGATTGCGCACAATGTTCGCGCCATGCACCACGGTGCACCCGCTGCAACCTTGCGGGCACCGCGCACGTCGTATGCTCTCAGGTAAACCCTTAGGCGAGACTTAGCATCGTAGTGCAGGCGTAGTTTACGGCCTTTCCTTCCCGGGGAGTTGTGTATGAGTTCGGTACGAGTCAAGGCGGCAGTGGCCGCAGCCGCGCTTTGGGCGGTGTCTGCCGGGGCAACTGCTCCGATTGATCACGTCGATAACTTCGCGCTGCTCGACCAGGCAGGCAAGTATCACGACCTTTACTACCTGTCGGACGCCAAGGCCGTCGTGCTGATGACGCACGACGACGAGTGCGCCGCCGTCAGCGACGCGCTACCCGCGCTGGAGCAGGCCAAGGCCAGCTATGCCGGCAAGGGCGTCGAGTTCCTGATGATCAACACGCAGGACGACCGCGATGCGGTTGCCGCGAAGCTCAAGGGCTCGACCGTCCCGGTGCTCATCGACGACACGCACCTGGTCAGCGAGTCGCTGCAGCTCACGCGCGCCGGCGAAGTGCTGGTGATCGATCCGAAGGGCTGGAAGATCGCGTATCGCGGTCCGCTGGACAAAGCCAAATCGGGCAATGCGCTGCTCACCGGCGCGCTCGATTCCGTGCTCGCCGGCAAGCCGGTGAAGCAGGCGAAAGTCGGCGTACGCGGTTGCGCGGTCAAGGTCGCGAAGGCGACGCACGCAGGCGCGAAGGTCTCGTACTCCGAGCAGATCGCGCCGATGCTGATCGACAACTGCGTCACCTGTCACCGCGCGGGCGGCATCGGCCCGTGGCAGATGACGAACTACGACATGATCAAAGGCTTCTCGCCGATGATCCGTGAAGTCGTGCGTACCAAGCGCATGCCGCCGTGGCACGCGGACCCGCACACCGGCGTCTGGAATGGCGACCGCTCGCTGTCGGTCGAGGAGAAGCAGACGCTGGTTCACTGGATCGAGGCCGGCGCGCCGCGCGGCAAGGGTCCGGATCCGCTGGCCGACCTGCACAAGACCTGGAGCGAATGGGCGTTCGGCAAGCCCGACATGGTGATCGAGGTGCCGGCGTTCGACGTTCCGGCGACCGGTATCGTCGACTACAAGCGCTACGTGGTCCCGAACACGCTGGGCCGCGACGTGTGGGTGCGCGCGACCGACATCATTCCGGGCGACCGTGCAGTCGTGCATCACGTCATCGTCGGCGTGTATGACCCGAAGATCCCGGACGAGCGGATGCGCATGATCAAGGCGTCCAGCCCGTCGCTCGGCGCCTATGTGCCGGGCAACGGTCCGACCCTGTATCCGCAGGACACGGGCGTGCTGGTGCGCAAGGATCAGGCCTTCGCGTTCCAGATGCACTACACCGTCTCGGGCAAGCCGTCGCACGATGTGACGCGCTTCGGGCTGTACTTCCGCGACGCGGCGCCGACGTACGAGTTCAAGACCGTCGCGCTGGCGAATCCGAACATCAAGATTCCGCCGAACACGAAGGAGCACTCGGAAACGATCGCGCAGCAGTTCCCGCGCGACATGATCATCTATCGGCTGACGCCGCACGCGCACTTCCGCGGCCATGCCTCGCAGTTCACCGCCGTCTATCCGGATGGTCGCGAAGAGCTGCTGCTGTCCGTGCCGAAGTACGACTTCAACTGGCAGACGACGTATACGTTTGCGACGCCGAAGCAGGTGCCGGCGGGCACTAAGATCGTGCACACGACGGTGTACGACAACTCGTCGCAGAACCCGGCGAACCCGGATCCGAACCGGACCGTGCCGTGGGGCGAGCAGTCGTTCGACGAGATGCTGTACGGCGTGGTGCAGTTCCGCGAGCTGACACCGATCGGAGCCGATCCCGTCAAGGTCTCCTCCGCCGGTCAGTAGCACCCCGTAGGTCGGGCTTCAGCCCGACTCCTCGGCAATCCAAGCGGCCAAGCGGCCAGCAACTCAGTTGCTGGCCGCTTTTTCTTCATCCTTCGCTTTCATCTCGACGTTCATGAACAGGTCCGTGGTCGCATCCTCGAGAGTGCGCAGCATCCAGCGTCGCCCCACGACCGAGGGAATCCAGAATCCGGGGGTGATGGCGGTGCTATAGCGCACCAGCGTGCTGCCGTGCTCACCCGGCGAGAGATGCAGGTGCGTCTCGCCGAACTTCACGTCGCTGCGGTTGGGATCGGCGGTCGCCGCCAGCGCGTGCTGCGATTCCTCCACGCGCTCGACCCGCGTGACGTTGCGACAAAACCATCCCATGCACACGCGCAGTGTCGTTTCGAGCATGGCGACGTTCGGCTCCGGGCGATCCGTCACGCGCGCTGCCAGGATGCGCGTGTCGAGCGCGGGATATTTCTCGTAGTCGCGCAGCACCGCCTCGACCTTGTCGAGCGGCGCATCCAGCTTGACGTTGAGATCGCACTGGTAGCGCCGGTTCGCGTACTTGGTCTCGCTGTGCTCGATCTCGAAAGCGGCGGCGGCGCCGGCCCAGAGCGAGGCGGCGGCGAGCAAGGCGAGCGCGAGACGTGAACGGGGCATGAATGAAACGGGCACGTTGAGCGAGGGTCCTGTCGGTACGTGCCTAACCAGACGCCCGGCGTTCATCCGGGTTCCTCGTGGGTCGGGCTTAGCCTGACTCAGCGCTTGAAAATATCCTTCAGCTTGTCCTTGAGCTTGTCCTCGACCTTCTTCTTGACCTCGCCCTTCAGGTAATTCTCCAGGTCCGGGCGCACCTTGGGGTCGTTCAGCGCGCCGGTCACCTTCACAGGAATCTGCGCGTCCACCATGTCCTGCATCTGTGCGGTGTCGGCGCCTTCGCGCGGCATCTTGAGTACGCTGGCGACCAGGCGGTAGTCGAGCGAATTGCGCGGCAGGTCGACATTCCCCTGCCCCGTCACCTTCAGGTACTGCATGGCGACGTTCAAGTCGTTGTTCGTCAACACGCCGTCCTTCATGTTGCCGGTGCCGGTGAGCGCGCTGAACGGCGTCCGCGGACGCCCGCTGGGCCGCTCCGGTACTGCCTGCTGCTTGAGCACGGCCCGGGCACGGCGGATCTCGTACCACAGGTCCGCACCTTCCAGCGCACCGTCGGCGACGCTGAAATCGACCGCGCCACTGAGCGTTTTCATGATGTCGTCGGTCGTGCGGCCGCTGCCGGCGAGCTTGATGTTCGCGCTGCCCTTGCCCGAGACGCGATCGCTCTCGAACAGATCCTTGAACAGCGGCGCGAAGTTCACACTGCTCACGTGCTCGTCGAGCGTGACGCGCGCGACTTTTCCAGTCGAGTCGATGCCGATGTCGCCGCGATACTGGCCGCCGTACATCGAGGCTTCGGACGGATAGAAGCGCGCCTTGCCCTCGCGCGCATTCACGCCGAGCCGCAGTTTCGAGAACTTCATGCCGGCGAAAATCGCCTCGCCGATCGAGAGCTGGCCGCGTGCGTTCAGCTTGCGCAGCATCTCGACCGGAATCTCCGTCGGCGGCTCTTTCGCATCCTTGGCTGCCGGCTTCTCGCTCGGCGGCGGCAGGTAGCGATCCGCGTTGATACGATCGACGTTCAGGTCGAAGCGCAGTGCCTTCGCTGCGAAATCGGCAACGCCGAGCATGCCGCGCATCGTCGTATCGTCGAGCTTCATCACGATGTCGGCGACCTCGACCGAAGCCTTCGTGAGCTTCACGTTGCCGGCGAAGCTGAGCTGCTTCAGCACGTTCGGGTCGGTCGTCCGGGGCGCGGCAACGCCGACTTTCGGCAGCCATTCGCGCAACGCCAGTGGATCGAGCTTGAGCGCGCCCTTGAACGAAGGCGCATCGAGGATCTCCGCACCGATGAGACTTCCGGTGACGTGCGCGCCGGCCGCATTGGCATCGAGGCCGCCGAGCTCCAGCGTCTGCGCCGCGAGATTCACGTTGCAATCCTTGGCGCTGAACGCGACCGGCACGCCAGCGGGCGGCAGGCCGTCGCTCTTCCAGGTCGTCTTGACCGTCAGCGTATCGAGCGAATACAGCTCCTTGGCGATATCCGCTTCGAGCGACTTGGCTCGCACCTCCACCGGCACGCCGTCGGCGGGATAGCCTGCGCCTGAGACGACGACGTCGATCTTCGGCTCGGCGAGGCGATGCACGTTGCGCGCGAGATCGGCAGTGACCTGCGCCGCGACTTTCACCTTCGCCGACAGCGACCGGTCCTGGTCGAGCACGAAGTCGGTCGCGAAGTCGAATGGCTCGCCCGAGGCCAGCCGGCCGGTCTTCAGGTTGAAGTCGCGCACTTCGCGCCGGCTCTTGTCCTGCCGGTTTTCCATGACCACGGCCGCGTCGGTGATTTCCAGGCTCGCGACCGTCGGCACTTCGGTGGCGCCGGCAGGCGCGGGCTTAGTCTCCGCGCCTTCGGTCTTGCCGAGGTCCGCCCAGTTGTCGCGTCCCTTCTCGTCGGTAATCAGGCGGATGCGCGCGCCGTCGAGGCGCACGTTACCGACTTCGATCTTGCCGCTCAGCAGCGGCAGCAGCCGCACGCCGAGGTGCGCTTGCCGGATCGAGACGAATGGCTCGGGGCCGAAGCCCGGCGCGTCGCCGAGCGAAGCCGGACCGCTCTCGATCGCGATCCACGGGAACACGGAGAGCTTGAGATCGCCGCTGAGCGTCAGCTCGCGTCCGGTCTTCGCCTCGACCCTCTTCTCGATTTCATCGCGATAGTCGTTCGGATCGACGAACGCGATCACGAGCACCAGCCCGATGACGATCAGGCCGATCAAGCCGGCCGCGACGTACGCGACGATCCGCAGGCTCCGCATGAGATTCCTCGAGGTCTAGTCCATCGGCCGGGCGGTAACGGTGTTCCGGCCGGCCGCTTTGCTGGCGTAGACACCCTCGTCGCAACGGGCGACGAGCGCGTCGAAGGTCGAGTTCTTCGGCACGTTGCCTTGCCAACCGGCAACGCCGAAGCTCGCGGTGACGGCGAGTCCGCCCGTCACTCCGGGAAAGGGTGTCGCCGCCACCTGCGCGCGCAGGTGCTCGGCCGCGATCGCGGCATTGGCAACGTTGGTCTCGGGCAGGACGATCAGAAATTCCTCGCCGCCGTAGCGCGCGACCCAGTCGCTCGCGCGCACGCCGGTCTGGAGCTGCGCGAAGAACCACTTCAGCACGTCGTCGCCGACCATGTGGCCCTGCGTGTCGTTGATACGCTTGAAGTGATCGACATCGCACATGACCGTTGCAAGATGGCGGCCATAGCGCGCGGCGCGTTCCATCTCCCGCGGCAGTTGCTCCGTCAGATGGCGACGGTTGTACGCGCCGGTCAGCGGATCGGTGATCGACAGCCGCCGGTTCTCCTCGTTCGCCGTGCGCAAGGAGCGTTCGAGGGTCACGATGCGCCGGCCGGTGCTGAGCCGCGCGATCAGCTCCGGCTCGATGACGGGCTTGGTGAGGTAGTCGTCGGCGCCCGACTGCAGGCCCGTCACGACGTGCTCGATCGCGTCCCGGGCAGTGAGCAGGATCGTATAGATGTAACCCTTACCGGGTGTGGCGCGCAGCTCGCGGCACAGGGCGATGCCGTCCATTTCCGGCATTTCCCAGTCCGTGATCATCAGGTGAAAGTCGCCGGCGGCGAGCTTCGCGAGCGCTTCGCGGCCGTTGCCCGCAACCTCGACGCTGTAGCCGGCGCGCTTGAGCAGCCGCGCCATGATCAGCCGCTGCGTAGGCTCATCGTCGACGAGCAGGATGCGCCAGGCTTCCTGCGACGTTGCGCTCGGTGAAACTGCGGGCTCGGTCATTGCGCTGCGGATCGTACCCGCAGCCCGTGCAGGGCGCCAATAGTGGCCGGCCAACGGCCCGATCGGTTCGCAGATCAGCGGTTGCAGATCTCCACGGTGCCGTTCAGCGCCTTGATCCGGATGCGGCCGTCGCCGTTGCCTTCCTTGAAGCGCAGCGCCGTGCCGGGGCCATATTCGCGCGTGCGGTGCGGCTTGGGCCCGAAGCAGTTGTCGATGTCGCCGTTGAAGGTCTCGATGTCGAACTCCGCATCGATGGCGCCGCGGAAGCGGAAGCGCAGGTCGCCGTTGATGCCTTCGGCATCGATGCGCACGTCGCGTGTCAGCGACGCCGCACGCAGCTCGAGATCGCCGTTCGTGGTCTTGATGCGCGCCCTCGACAGCTCCTGTGCCTGCACATTCATGTCGCCCGTCACGGTGTTGATCTCAATCTCGGGCCCGACGCGGTTCAGGCGCAGGTCGCCGCTCACGCTCGTCGCGCGCAGCGTGCCCTTGCCGCTGTGGCCGGTGACCGAGATCTCGCCGCTCACGTTCTTGAGCTCGATGTCCTCGTTCCACAGCTCCGTCTGGATCTCGCCGCTCACCGATTGCAGCCGTTGCATCCCGCGCACGTCCTTGATCGTCTGGTCGGCGCTCACGGTGTTGGTCGTGAGCGAGCTGTTGCGCGGCACGTGCACGACCAGGTCGGTCGAGCCGTGGTGGCTGCGGTTGCCTTTCGGCAGCACGACTTCGATCGTGGTGCGCGCACCGCTGGTCTTGAAGTCCAGCCGCTGCACGCCGTCCGACACGTCGGCGTTCACCTGCACCTCGTTGCGGTCCCAACCGGTCACCTGCACGTCGCCGGCGACGTTGACGATGACGACTTCGCCGCGCGGGTCGGCTTGCGCCCGCTTTTCGATTTCCTCCGCGCCGGCGGCTTGCGCCAGCAGGAGTGTCGCGGCGACTGCTACAGCCACTCTCATAGATCGGTCCTCATCGAGCCTGCGGTCGGCAGCTCGCTCACGTTCGCGAGCAACTGCAGCTCGCTCTGATAGGTGGACATCAACAGATCCTGCAGCAGCGGATCCGACGGATGCTCGGCCAGCGTCGCGGAAATCTCGGCCGCGGCGCGGCGCAGGTCCGCAAGGTTCTTCTCGACTTTCGCGCGGTCCGCCGGCGGCAGCGAAGCGACGCGCTCCTGGAATCGCTTGTCGAGCTCGGCGCGCGCGTTCGTGTAGCTGGCGCCGAGCCGATCGGGCCCGAAGCTGAAGCTCGCGGGCTGGCTGGTCACTTGCGGGGCCGGCAGGGCCTCGGGCGCATTCTGTGCGACCTGAGGCTGCATCGACTGCCGCGTGACGTAGTAAGTAACGAACGAAGTGGCGAGCACGAGCAGCACGGCCGCGGCGAGCCGAAACCAGTTCGACTGCAGCGGGCTCACGCGCGCAGCGATCGGCGTCTGGGCGATCTCCGCACGGATCTCCGACCACAGGTCGCGTTCCGGAGCTACGTCCCGGGGCAGCGAGGCCAGTGCCTCGTCCAGCGGGTCGCGCCCGCCCCTGTTTCCATTGTTGGATGATTCACTCATCGGCCGCCTCCGACAAATTGTTCTGGGGCAGACCCATACGCTCGCGCAACAAGCGGCGGCCGCGGTGCAATTGCGCCTTGCACGTGCCGACCGCGATGCCGAGCATGTCCGCAACTTCTTCGTGGCTGTAGCCGTAAACCGTCTGCAACACGACGACGTGACGCGAGCCCGGCGGCAGCGTCGCGAGCGCGCGCTCCACGTCCATCACTTCACCGGCGTCGTAGTCGCGGTGCGACTCGACCGGCGTGTCCTGCGCGTCGGCGACAGCGTCGTCGTCCGATTCCGCGCGCGTGCCGTGATTGCGCTGGTGCGTGAGGACTTCGTTGACTGCGATGCGGTGCAGCCACGTGCCGAAGGCACTGCGGCCCTCGAAGGCCGCGAGACTCCGCCAGGCACGAATGAAAGTCTGTTGCACGCAATCCTCCGCCACGTCGCGCCTGCGGGTCATGCGCAGGCACAGACCCATGACCTTGCCGCTATGAAGGCGATACAGGCGCTCGAAAGCCTTCATGTCGCCCTTGCGGGCCGCAGCCACTAACGCGCTGTCAGAGAGCGGCGAACGGTCCGCAGTCAGTGCCGAACTGTGGGTTCCGGCCCCGGTCGTCAAAGTCGCCTCTCTCCTTCGCGTTTGTTGTTTGGATGCCCGGCGGGGGGTGCAGGTTTAAGGCAAAAAGGGGCCGTTTGTCACGGATTTAAGGGCAGCGCCACTGGAAAGGCACCGCAATGACTCTCGCCAAGACGCCAAGAGCGCCAAGGTCCGGAGTCGGAGATTTCACAATTCTTCTTGGCGTTCTTGTCTTGGCGTTCTTGGCGTCTTGGCGAGAGCAATTTTCCGGCTCAGGCCTGGTTGGCGTTCCACTCGCGGACGGCGCGTTCCAGCGCGTCGCCGGGCATCGGGCGGCCGATGAAATAGCCCTGGGCGCGGTCGCATTCCACCGAGTCGAGGAAGTCCAGGACCTGCTGCGATTCCACGCCTTCGGCGCAGGCCGTCAGGCGCAGCTTGTGGGCCAGCAGCACCATCGTTTCCACCATCGTGCGGGCGTCCTCGTGCGCGAAGATGTCGCGCACGAACGAGGTGTCGATCTTCAGCTCGCTGAACGGCATCAGGTAGAGCTGCTTGAGCGAGGAATAGCCGGTGCCGAAGTCATCGATCGACAGGCCGAAGTTCTTCACGCGCATGCGCGTGAGCACGTCCATGGTCGTGCCGGGATCGAACATCGCTGCGCTTTCGGTCACCTCGAAGATGATCCGCCGCGCGTCGGCGCCGACTTGCGCCGCCATACGTGCGACCTGGTCCGGAAACGCGAGATCGTTCAGGAGCTGCGGCGACAGGTTGATCGCGACCGACAACTGCAGTCCCGCCGCGTCCCACTGGCGACACTGGGCCAGCGACATCTCCAGCACCTGCTCCGTCAGGCGGCGGATCAGGCCGTTCTTCTCCGCCAGCGGAATGAAGCGCGCCGGCGAGATGAACCCGAGCGAAGGATGGTGCCAGCGAGCGAGCGCTTCCACGCCTTCGACGATCCAGCGGTTCGGCGCGACGCGCGTCGCCTTCGGCTGGTAGTGAACTTCGATCTCGTGCGTATCGAGCGCTGCTTCGAGCACCGCGGGATTGATCGGCGAATCGGCGCGCAGACACTGCCGCAGCATCAATTCCAGGTCCGCGAGCAGGATCGGCTTCTGCAACGCGCCGAGCATCGTCAGGCCCTGGGCCTTGCCGATCTGCTGCGCCGTGGCGAGTACGCGCTGATCCATGCCGCTTGCGACCAGCACCTGCGCCTTGCTGCCGCGCTCGCCGAGATAGCGCAGCAGCTCGATGCCGTCGGCGCCGGGCATCTGCAGATCGAGCACCACGACCGTCGGCTGAAAATCCTGCACCGCCCGGCGGAACTCGTCCGGCTCCGTGACTGCGAGCGACTCGAAGCCGAGGCCGGTCGCGGCCTCGGAGATGAACTCGCACAGATCCGGCTGATCGTCGATCACCAGCAGCTTGTTCGCCGGCTCAGGCAACGCGCGCCTCCCGATCCAGCACGTGGCGGATGCGCGTGGCCAGATCCTCGTTGCGATACGGCTTCGTGATCACATCCGATGCTGTCAGGCCGGGCTGTCCGGCCAGTGCGCTGTTGTCCGCGTAGCCGGTCGTGAACAGGATTTCGATATCCGGCCGCATCTCACGCGCACGCGTCGCGAGCGCGGGGCCGAGCATGCCGCCCGGCATCATGATGTCCGTGAACAGCAGGTCGATGTGCTCCGTGCCCGCGAGAATACGCAGCGCCGCGTTGGCATTCGGCGCGGAGAGCGCGCGATAGCCGAGCTGCGACAGCGCAGTCACGACCGTCTCGCGCAGGTCCGCATCGTCCTCGACGACGAGGATCGTCTCGTTGCCGCCCGGCGCAATCTTCGTGACGATCGTGTCCTGCAGCGTCGTCTGCTCTTCCAGGCACCGGGGCAGCAGGATCGTCACTGTCGTGCCCTGGCCGACTGCGCTCTCGATCGTCGCAACGCCGCCGGCCTGCTCCGCAAAGCTGTCGACCATCGCGAGCCCGAGGCCGCTGCCGCGCCCGGATTCCTTGGTCGTGAAGAACGGCTCGAACACGCGCTTGAGCACGTCGGGCTCGATACCGACGCCGGTGTCGCTGACACTGATCGACACGAACTCGCCCGGCTCGATCTCCGGATGGTCGCTGCAGAAAATCGAATCGAGATAGACGTTGCGCGTGCGCACTGTCAGGCGGCCGCCCTCCGGCATCGCATCGCGCGCGTTGATCGCGAGATTGAGGATCGCGTTCTCGAACTGGCCCGCATCGACGCGCGTGTGCCAGAGGTCGTGCGCCTGCACCATGTGCACTTCGACCGACTCACCGAGCGTCCGCTGCATCAGCTCGGTCAGGCCCGACAACTGGCGGTTCGCATCGACGACGACCGGATCCAGGATCTGCCGGCGCGCGAACGCGAGCAGACGACGCGTCAGATCCGCGCCGCGCACTGCTGCGCGCATCGCCGTGTGCACCTTGCGCGCAAGCGTCGGGGTTTCGGACACGCTGCGCTCGAGAAGCTGCAGGTTGCCGATCACTACGCCGAGCAGATTGTTGAAGTCGTGCGCGATGCCGCCGGTGAGCTGGCCGATCGCTTCCATCTTTTGAGCCTGCAGCAGGCGCGCTTCGAGGCGCCGCTGTTCGGTGAGATCGTAGATGATCGAGAAGAAGCCGAGCACCGCGCCGCTCGCATCGACCTGCGGCACGTAGTGGTTTTGCCACTCGCGCATGATGCCGTGACGCATGGCCGTGTGCCGTGAGTGCACGCGCTCGCCCGCCATCACCTTGTCCACGTAAGGCATCACGACCGTGAACATGTCGGTCGGCAACAGCTCGCGCAGAGTCTTGCCGAGCATCTTCGTGGCCGAGACGCCGAGCCATTCCTCGAAGGCGCGATTCGCATACGTCATCACGAAGTCGCGATTGAAATAGTTGATCGGCGTCGGCACCGCGTTCAGCGTCAGCTCGAAGAAGTCGCGCGTCTCGCGCAGCTGGCGCTCGGCGACGACGCGATCGGTCACGTCCTGCAACGTGCCGTGCAGTCGCCCGATCTTGCCGTTGCGGCGCTCCGCCTTGATGATCATGCGCACCCAGAGCTGGCGGCCGCGCGCGCTGGTCAGGCGCAGGTGCAGGTCGCTGCTAGTGCCCGTGTCGACCGCGTGCTGCGAAGCTTCGATGACCTTCTTGCGATCCTCGGGATGGAACATGTTGCGGCTGGCTTCCAGCTCGACCGGCTGGCCGAACGGCAGGTCGTGGATCGCGTACAGCGCTTCGGTCCAGTGGATCTTGAGCGTCTCGACGTCGCATTCCCAACCGCCGATGCGCGCGGTCGTCTGCATGTCTTTCAGCAGGTTGTCGAGTCGCACGCGCTCGCCGACGTCGTGGAACACGAGCACCGTGCCGACGGTCGCGCCCTGCTCGGTGACCGGGACGATGCGGTATTCGACCGGACGGAACTGGCCGTTCTTACGACGCAGCAGCGCGCCTACGCCGCGCATGATGTCCGTCGTGTAGCGCACGCGGCGCACCGGGTCGGTCCGGTTGTCGTCGTCGCTCTGCGTGTTGATCAGGACGCGGTAGTCGAGGCCCGGCAGCTCTTCGATGTCATAGCCGAGCAGCTTCGCGGCCGCAGGATTCGCGTAACGCACCTGGCCGACGTTGTCGAGCTCGAGCACGCCCTCGCCCGCGCCTTCGACGATCGCCTGGTTGCGGCGATGAGTCGCGGCGGTATCGTTGCCACGCGACGGTCCGCTCTTGCGCGAGCCCCGCCCCAGCAGGAACCACGCGAGCGGCACGCCTGCGAGCAACAATCCGACGACGAGACCAGCGATCCCGGGTGCGGTGAGCAGTCCTTGCAGCGCTTCGGTCAAGGCTTTTGCCCGGGCTCCCGGCCCGCGTACCAGTTCACGGCGTACTGCATCAGCTGCGCCGACGTGCGCAGCGACAGCTTGCGCTTGATGCGCTGGCGGTGCGACTCGACGGTCTTGACGCTGAGGTTGAGCGCCTCCGCCGTCTGCCGCGTCGACAGCCCCTTCCCGATCATGTGCAGCACCTGCAGCTCGCGATTGGTCAGGCTGTCGACCGGGTTGGAGGAGATGTACGCGCCGCCGGACGCGAACTTCTCGATCATGCTGTTGCCGACCGCTTCGGAAACGTAGATGCCGCCGTCGAGCACGCGGCGCAGCGCCACCAGGAACTGATCCGAAGCCGCCTGCTTCATGATGTAGCCGTTCGCGCCGGCCGAGAGCATGCGCTCGGCATAGATCGCCTCATCGTGCATCGACAGGACGAGCAGCGGCAGCGACGGATAGTGCGCGCGCGCGTCCTTCACCAGCTCCAGTCCGTCGCCCTGCTTGAGCGACACGTCGACGATGACAGCGTCCGGCTCGAGCTCGCGGATCAGCGACTTCGCCTCGCGCGCCGTCTCGGCCTCGCCGCACACCTCGAGATCGGCTTCCGCCTCGATCAGGCGACGCAGGCCCTGCCGCACGATCGGATGATCGTCGACGATCAGCACGCGCCGCTTGCGGTCCTTCGACACACCGCTCCCCGAAGGTCGATGCGCGGGTTTGAACAGAGAGGGGCCAACGGTCATTGCATCACTCCTCAGCAATTAATTATTAGCCTGCTGCCGTGCTCAGCCGGCGCCGGCGCGTGCGCGGCGGGCGGGCTGGTTGTGCGAGAGGTTCCAGCGGACATTCGCAAACGATGCGCGTGCCTTGCGGCTCGACCCGCTCGAAGCGGACTTCGCCGCCGAGTATGCGCGCACGGTATTGCATTATCTTCAGCCCCATCCCGGCGGCGTCCACAGCGTCGGCCGGCATGCCAGTGCCGTCGTCGGTCACGGTCAGGCGCACCTTAGCGCGGGCCCCGTGCAAGTGCAGCCGTATAGTCCGTGCACGGCCGTGCCGGACCGCGTTACGCACGGCCTCCTGCGCGATTCGATAGAGATGGTTCGCCAGCTCGGCGCCGAGCGGACGGATCGTCTTGACCCGATGCGTGCAGACGATCTGCACTCCGTAGAGCTCCGCCGCATGCATGGCCAGGCCGTCGAGCGCATCCGACAGGCCGCCGCGTTCGAGGTTCACGGGCGATAAGCCGCGCGCGAGCGCACGAGTGCTTTCGATGGCGTTGTTCACGAGCCGCGTGATGCCTTCTATCTCGGGCAGGATCGGCGCGTACTCGCTTGCGAGCCGGCCCGCGACACCGCGCAGCATCAGGGCGATGCCGGTCAGTTCCTGGCCGAGGCCGTCGTGCAGATCGTTGCCGATGCGATATTGCTCGCGGTTCACGGCCTGCAGGATCGCGCGCTCGAGCTGCTTGCGCTCGCTCACATCCTGCAGCACCACGAGGCAGTGACTGCGGCCTGCCACGTCGAAACGCGACAGCAATCCGGCTGCGGCGAAGTGCGTGCCATCGCTGCGCAGGCCGTCGAACTCGACGCGCATCGAGCCCTGTCCCTGCGGATCGGATGCGAGCTGCTGCCAGCGCTCCGGCTGCTCGAACGGCCAGCCCGCGAGCTGCGTCATGGCGCGGCCGATGAGCTCGCCGCGGCGATAGCCGAACATCATGTCGAAAGCGGGATTCGTGATCTCGATGACGGCCTGCTCGCTCACCACGGCGACGCCTTCGAGCATCGACTCGATCATGCGCGCCTGCGTGGCGATGGCGCGCTCTGCGCGCACCTGCTCGGTGGTCTCGGAAGCGATCATCGTGATCGCGACCACCTGCTGCTGCGAGCGGATCGGGCTGATGCGGATGTCGAAGTGGCGCGACTCGCCGTCGTCGAGCATCGCGGAGTAGCCGTCGACCTGGCCGGTCGCGAGCACGCGATGCATCGCTGCGAGCGCCTGCGGGTGCAGGTCGTGCGGCAGGAATTCGGTGACCGAGAGGCCTTGCAGCTCACGCGCGCTGCGCCGGCCGACACCGCGGTTCGCGAGCAACACGCGCAAGCGACGGTCCAGCACCAGCACGTAGTCCGGAACCGACGCGATCAACTCGCGCAGCGGCTCGCTCGCCCAGGCTGCCGGGGAGGACAGGTCGCTCGTGGCGGAGGCGGCTGAGACCGCAGTTTTTTTCGTCGCAACGCTCAAAGGGGCCTGTACCGGCGCTCGGAAGTGACTGGGGCATGGTGTTGGAGGGCCTGTGTAGGGGATATCAGTTAATCCCTTAATGTCGTACGCGACGCGCACGTCTTCTGTACGGGATGTGCGCTGGGTCGCCTTCGTAAACCACGAGGCGAAACAAGACTTTGGCGTTGAGGGCGTCCGCTAGGGGTATTAGGCGGAACCCGTGCTCAAACCCGGTGCGCCGCCCCGGTCCGAGACCCACTGAGTGGCATAGCGGATCAGCTCGCTGGTCGAGCGCAGATTGAGCTTCTCGCGCATGTGACGGCGATGGGCGTCGACGGTCTTCATCGAGAGGTCCAGGCGCTGCGAGATCTCGCGCGTGCTGATGCCCTCGCCGATCAGACGAAACACTTCGAGCTCGCGCTCGGTGAGCGCTGACACGGGATCTTCATCTACGCCGGGAGTGCGCCCGCGCGCGACTTGCGTGAGCAGCCGTTCGCCCATCGCCGCGCTGACGTGGCGCTGGCCCCGAGCGACTTTTCGCAGTGCACCAAGGAAGTCCGTGCCCGCGACGTTCTTCATGACATAACCGCTGACTCCGAGTCGCAGCAGCCGCTCGGCGTAGAGCGCTTCGTCCTGCATCGACAGCACCAGCACGCGCACGTTCGGATGCGAGCTGCGGATCCAGCGCACGAGGTCGACACCGTCGTCCGCGCCCAGCGCGAGGTCTACGACGGCCACGTCGGGGTTTTGCGAGGTAATTGCCGTGCGGGCGTCCGCGATGGACGACGCCTCGGCGGCGAGCTGGAACTCGTTCTGGCCCGCCAGGAGCTGCTTCAGACCCTCGCGGACGAACGGATGGTCGTCGACGATTACGATGCGCGTCTGCTCGGCCATGCCCTTCCCTCTTGCATCCTCACCGGCCCGAGTCTTGCGGCGCCATCTGCGTGGGGCAATCCTCATTTTCCACAAGCGCTGCACAATGATAGCGTTGCTCCCGGTCACGGACGGAAGACTCGAAGCACGCTATGAAGAAAGGTACGGGCCCGCTGCGCTTCGTGCTGCTGGAGGACGACCCGAACGACGCCGAGCTGATCCAGTTGCAGCTCGCGAAGGACGGGATCGCGGTGGATTGGCGGCACGTGGTCGCCGAGCGCGACTTTCGCGAGGCGCTCGCGGGTGCGCCGCCCGACCTGGTGCTCGCCGATTACACGCTGCCGGGCTTCGACGGTCTCGCGGCGCTGAAGATCCTGCTGCAACACTCGCCCGATATTCCCTTCATCTTCGTCTCGGGCTCGCTCGGCGAGGAACGCGCCATCGAAGCGCTGAAGAGCGGCGCCACCGATTACGTGTTGAAGGATCGGTTGCAGCGTCTGCCGGCCGTCGTGATGCGTGCGTTGCTGGAAGCGCGCGAGCGCCGCGACCGTCGTGAAGCGCAGGCAGCGCTCGAAGGGCAGCGCGTGCTGCTCAGTACGCTGATCGACAGCCTGCCGGAGATCATCTACGCCGTCGACACGAACAATCGCGTGAAGGTCGTCAACAAGGCGCTGCTGGACACGCTCGGGCGGCGCCGCGACCAGGTGATCGGCCGCTCGCTTTCGGATATTTCCAGCGACGAGAACGTCACCGACATCGAGTCGCAGGCGGCGGCGACGATGCGGAACGGGCGCACGCTCACCGACCAGGAGCGTGCGTGGATCTCGGCCGACGGCACGGTGCGCTGGTTCAACTACACGCACGTGCCGTTGCGCGATCACGGCACGGTCTCAGGTCTCGTGTGCACGGTGCAGGAGGTGACGACGCGGCGCGAGCTGGAGCAGGAGATCCTGGAGATTTCCAACCGCGAGCAGCGCCGCCTCGGCAGCGACCTGCACGACGGTCTCGGCCAGGAACTCACCGGATTGTCGCTGCTGCTCAAAGGTCTCGAAGTGCAGCTCTCGCGCGAGTCGCCGCAGTACACGACGCACATCACCAAGATCACGGATTTGCTGGCGCACGCGATTCAAAGCACGCGCTCGCTCGCGCGCGGCCTCGCGCCGGTGAACCTCGAACGCGGCGGCTTGCCCGAAGCGCTCAAACACCTCGCTGCGCGCTGCACCGACATGTACAGCCTGCAGTGCACGTTCGGCAACGGCTCGCAGAAGCTGCCCGACCTCGAGGAAGGTGCGGCGACTCACCTGTATCGCATCGCCCAGGAAGCGACCACGAACGCTGCGCGTTACGCGCGGGCCAAGACGATTGCGATCGACCTGCGCTCGACGGGACGCAAGCTGCAGCTATCGATCGCGGACGACGGTATCGGCCTGTCCGCGGGCCTGGCGCAACGCCGCCCCGGCATGGGCCTGAAGATCATGGAATACCGCGCCCGCATGCTCGGCGGCACGATCAATTTCGAAGAGCCGAACCCGGGCACGCGCATCGTGCTGTCCGCGCCGCTGCATCTCTTGCGTCAATCCAAAGACAAGTTGCAGCGGGCTGTGTAATTGCGCTGTAGGTCGGGCTTCAACCCGACTCTTCTACTTCCTCATGACCGGCACCAGCGTGTGGTCCGCTCCGTTCCACACCTGGATGAAGTTCTCGATCTCCGCCGCCGGCATCGCCGAAGCGATGAAGTCGCCCTGCATCGCGTCGCACGCACTCTGGTCGAGGAATTCGAATATGTCGGGCTTCTCGATGCCTTCCGCGCACACTGTCAGCGACAGGTTGTGGGCGAGGTCGATGATCGCGCGCACGATCGTCGCTGCCGGCTTGGCTGTCGCGATCTCCGAGATCACCGTGCCGTCGATCTTCACTTCGCTGAACGGCATCTTGTAGAGCTGCGTCAGCGACGACGTGCCGGTGCCGAAGTCGTCGAGCGACAGGCCGACGCCCTTCACGCGCAGGCGCGTGAAGATGTCCATCACCAGCTCGGGATCGTCCAGCGACGCCGCTTCGGTCACTTCGAGCGTCAGCTGCTCGGGCGCGACTTCGAACTCGCGGAAGACGCGGGTCAGCCGGTCCGGGAATTCCAGGTCCTGCACCAGGCGCGGCGAGAGATTCACGGACGCGGCGAGATCGAGCCCGCGCTGCCGCCAGTGGCCGATCTGCCGGATCGCGTCCGTGAGCACGAAATCGGTCACGTCGACGATCAGGCCCGACTGCTCGGCCAGCGGCAGGAACTCGCCGGGATAGAGCAGGCCGAGGCGCGGATGGCGCCAGCGCACGAGCGCCTCGGCGCTGCGCACTTGCCAGTCGCCGCCGGCGCGCACGACTTTGGGTTGGTAGTGCACGATCAGCTCGTGCTCTTCGATGCCGCGACGCAGCTCCTCGACGGAAATGCGCGCGCCGGGTTCCAGGTGTTGCGTCAACAAGCTTTCGATCTCCTCGAGCATCGCCGGCTTCTGCAAGGTGCCGAGCATCTTCAGGCCGAGCGAGTCGCCGAGTTGGCGTGCGCTCGCCAGCACTCTCTGATCCATGCCGCTCGCGAGCAGAATACCGGATGTGACCCCCTGCCGCGCCAGGTAGCGCAGCGCCTCGATGCCATCCATGCCGGGCATCTGCAGGTCGAGGAGGATCAACGAGGGCTGGCGCCGCGCGAGCTGCTCGCGAAAGCTCGCGGCCGTGTCCGCGGTGATGACGTCGCAGCCTATCCCCAAGCCGATCTGCTCGATCAGCTCCAGAAAATCGGTCTCGTCGTCGACCGCCAGTAGCAGATTCCTCTCGCGCCGGGACACGCTCATCCTCCTGTGTGCGGGGCGACAGCGTACTCGCCCGGCGGCGTCTCGTCTCCATGCGACGCGGCACCCAGTGACGCAAGTCACGTTGCAGGTCGGGCTTTAGCCCGACAATCCGTGCGCGAACAAGAGTCGGGCGAAAGCCCGACCTGTTGATGTGCTACCGCGCGAGCCAGCCGCCGTCGACGGGAATGATCGTGCCGTGCACGTAGTCGGAAGCCGCCGACGCGAGGAACACGGCGGCGCCGCCGAGATCGGAAGGCTTGCCCCAGCGCCCGGCGGGAATGCGGCCGAGGATGTCGCGGTTACGCTGTTCGTCCGTGCGCAACGCCGCGGTGTTGTTGGTCTCGAAATAGCCGGGTGCGATCGCGTTCACGTTGATGCCGCGCGCCGCCCACTCGTTCGCGAGCAGCCGCGTGATGCCGGCGAGGCCGCTCTTGCTCGCCGTGTACGACGCCACGCGGATGCCGCCCTGGAAGGAGAGCATCGACGCGATGTTGATGATCTTCCCGCCGCGCCCGGCCTGCACCAGCGACTTCGCGACTGCCTGCGCCAGGAAGAACGGCACCTTGAGATTGAGGTTCAGCGCCGCGTCCCAGTCCTCTTCGCTGAAGGTGAGCGCGTCGTCGCGCCGGATGATGCCGGCGTTGTTCACGAGAATGTCGACGCGGCCGGCGACCTTGATCGACTGTGCCACGACACTGGCCGCTTCGTGCCGGCGTTCCAGGTCTGCGTGCAGCGCGTAGAACTTTCTTCCTGCCGCGGTGACGCCGCGCTCTGCGTCCGCTGTGCTGGAGCGTGCGACACCGACGACGTCGGCGCCCGCGTGAGCCAGCGCGATCGCGATGCCCTGTCCCAGCCCGGTACTGGCGCCGGTGACGAGCGCCACCTTGCCGTGGAGCGAGAACGGATTCGAAGGGTTCTGTGCGGTCATGAGTTCACTTGAGCTGGCAGATGTCCAGCACGTTCATGTCGGTGTAGTCGAGGTTCTCGCCGCCCATGGCCCAGATGAAGCTGTAGCTGCGAGTGCCCGCGCCCATGTGGATGGACCACGGCGGCGAAATCACGGCTTCTTCGTTCTGCAGCACCAGGCTGCGCGTCTCGTCGGGCTCGCCCATGAAGTGCATCACGCGCTGCGGGCTGTTGTCCTTGCCCGACGGATCTTCGAGATCGAAGTAGAAGTACACCTCGGAGCGGCGGTCGTGCAGATGCGGCGGCATCGTGTTCCAGACGCTGCCGGGCTTGAGCATCGTCAAGCCGAGCAGCAACTGCGCGGAGCGGCAGGTGGCGGGCACGATGTACTGATAGATCGTGCGCTCGTTCGACGTCTCCAGTGCGCCACGCTGCAGCGGCACGGCCTTGTCGATCGAAATCTGCATGGGCTCGAAGCGCGCGTGCGCGGGTGTGGACACGAGATAGAACTTCGCCGGCGTGCCCGCCGAGCGCGACTCGAACGTCACGTCCCTGGTGCCCATCGGCACGTACAGCCCATCGCGCGGCGCGAGGTCGAATGCCTTGCCGTCGAGCGTCACGCGACCGACCGACTTGCTGATGTTGATGACGCCGAGCTCGCGCCGCTCCAGGAAAGGCTTGCCCGCTGCCGACGCGGGCTCGGTCTGATCGGGCAGGCGCACTGCGCGCGTCGCGGCCATGACGCCGCCGATCACGAAACGCTCGTAGTGCGCGTAGTTGAGAACGACCGCGTCGGCCGCGAACAGCCCTTCGACCACGTAGCGGTCGCGGAGCTGCTGGGTGCTGGCGCCGGCCATCATGTCCGGATGCGTTGCGTGATAGGTCTTCTTGAACACGAGGCGGGTCCCTGTCGTACAGCTCAGAGTTTGTAGGCTTGCTTGGGCAGACGATACGCAAGATCGACGGCGATCTCAGCAGCTTCGCCTTCTTCGAGACGATGCTCCACGACCAGCCGCGCAAGGAAGCTGCAATCCACGCGGCGGGCCAGGTCATGCCGTGCCGGGATCGACAGGAACGCCCGCGTGTCGTCGTTGAAACCGACGGTGTTGTAGAAGCCGGCGGTCTCGGTGGTCTGTTCGCGAAACCGCCGCATGCCTTCGGGGCTGTCGTGGAACCACCAGGCCGGGCCGAGCTTCAGGATCGGATAGTGGCCGGCCAGCGGCGCCAGCTCACGGCTGTACGATGTCTCGTCGAGCGTGAACAGGATCAGCGTCAGCTCACGCTCGTTCCCATAGCGATCGAGCAACGGCCGCAATGCATGCACGTACTCGGTCCGTTGCGGCACGTCGGCGCCTTTGTCGCGACCGTAGTGCGTGAACAGCCAGTGGTTGTGATTGCGGAACGCGCCGGGATGCAGTTGCATGACCAGGCCGTCTTCCAGGCTCATGCGCGCCATCTCGACGAGCATCGACGCGCGAAACAGTTCGGCATCGGTCTGCGAAAAATTTCCGGAAGTGACGCGCGCGAACAGTCGCTCGGCCTCGCGGCTCGACAGGTCGGCCGTCGCAGCAGTCGGATGGCCATGATCGGTCGACGTCGCGCCCGCCTTCGCGAATACCGCGCGACGCTTGCGATGCGCTTCCAGGTAACCGCTCCAGGAAAGCACATCTTCGTTTGTCAGCTCGCCGAAGCGCTCGAGCGAGGCAGTGAACCCCTCGTGCTCGGGATCGATGACGGCGTCAGGACGATACGCGGTGATCACGCGTCCCTTCCAGCCGCTGCTGGCGATAGCGCGATGCGCGTCGAGCGTGTCGACCGGCGACTCGGTAGTCGCCAGCACCTGGATGTTGAAGCGCTCGAACAAGCGGCGCGGCCGGAAAGCATCCTGCGCGAGCTTTTCGCCGATGACGTTGAAGTAGTAGTCGGCGGTGTCGGCGTCGAGCGCGACTTTCAGCTCGAATACTTTCGCGAACACGTAGTTCAGCCACAGCGCGGAGGGCGTGCCGCGAAACAAGTGAAACCGCTCCGCAAGCATGCGCCATGCAGCGCGTGGATCGGCGGGAGACGCACCTTTGCGTGAAGCCACGCCGAGCGCGTCGAGATCGACGCCCTGGCTGTACAGCATCCGGTAGAGGTAGTGGTCCGGCGCCAGCAGCAACTCAGTCGCGTTCGTGAACGGCTCGTTCCGGGCGAACCACTGCGGGTCGGTATGGCCGTGCGGACTCAGGATCGGCAGGTCGGCCACTTCGTGGTACAGGCGTTGTGCCACACCACGCGTGGCGGTGTCGGCGGGAAACAGCCTGTCGTCGTGCAGTTGAAGTGCTCTTGCCATGCGGGGCCGATGTTGCAGTGCATTGCGCCCTGTGCGCGCGCGAGCCGCCAGATTGTCCCGCGATGGTAACCGGTGTCATGGCCCGAGCCAAGCAAAGAAACGGCGAGCGCCAGCGAGGCTTACTTGCGGGGCGGGCCGGAGGACTCGCGCACGACCAGGTGGGGCAGCACAGTGGTGGCGGCAATGGCGGGGCTCTCGGCCAGGCCCGAGATCTTCGCCACGAGCTTTTCCGCGGCCATGCGGCCCATGTCGCGGATCGGTTGCCGCATGGTCGTCAGCGACGGGCACAGCCGCGAGGCGAGCGGGCTGTCATCGAAGCCGATCACCGTCAGGTCGTCTGGAATCTTTACGCCGCGCAGGTAAGCCGTGCGATACACGCCGGCGGCCGTTTCGTCGTTGCCCGCGAATATCGCCGTGGGGCGTGGCGAGCGCGCCAGCAGCGCGTCGGCGCACGCGGCGCCCGACTCGAACGTGTACAGACCCTCGGCGACGAATTCCGGCGGCAGCGACAGGCCGCGATCCGCCAGCGCGTTGGAAAATCCTTCCAGACGCTCGATCGACGAGCGGTAGGTGCGCGGGCCGATGATCATCGCGATACGCCGGTGGCCGAGCTTCGCGAGATGGTCTGCGACCTCGGCCGCAGACTGGCGATCCATCGACATCACCAGGTTCTTCGTGTCGTCGAGCGCTGCGGCGATCACACGAATGTACGGGCATTCCAGCTTGCGCAGCATCTCCGCGAGCGTCGAATTCTCCGAGACCGGCGGCAGCATCATGACGCCGTCGAGCTTCTGGCGCGTGATGAAGCGGCGGATATCGGTGAGGAATTCCTCGCTGTGCCGGTCGCACGGATGTACGACCAGCTCGTAGCCGACCCGGCGCAGCGCACCGAGCGCGCCCTCCTGGAAATTGATCACGTACGGCGCGTTCGGGTTGTCGTAGATCAGCCCGATCAGGAACGAGCGGCGGAAGGCCAGCGCGCGCGCCTGCGGATCAGGCGTGAAGCCGACGCGTTTGATGATCTCCGTGATGCGCGCGCGCGTTTCCTCGCGTACGAACGGCGACTCGTTGATGACGCGCGAAACAGTCTTCTTCGAGACGTTCGCGAGCCGTGCGATGTCGTTGATCGTGTGCTTGCGCTCCGGCTCGGGAACGGCAGTCGGCTGCGGCCGGGCGCGCGGCTCGGCGGTTGCCTTGGGCTGGAGTCGGGCGATTTTCGTGGCGGGTTTCTTGGGCATGCGCAGCTGGATTGTAATGCCAACGATGGCCGCGCGGAGGACAATCTGACACCGGTTTCCTGCGGCGGTAAGATGCCCTATGGACCGCGCTGCTCCGCCCCTGCCGCCGTGCTACCGCATCTCAGCGCGGGACGACGTAGCCATCGCGTTACGCGATCTCGCAGCGGGCGAGGCGGTCGTCCTGGATACCCTCACGATCGAGCTGCTCGATGCCATCCCGCGCGGGCACAAGTTCGCTCTGCGGTCGGTGAGCGCCGGCGAGTCGATCCGCAAATACGGCCAGGTGATCGGCCGCGCGACCGCCCAGATAGCGCGCGGCGCGCACGTCCACACGCACAACCTGGCCACGCTGCTCGCAGGTGTGGACGAGTATCGATTCGCCCCGCGCACCGCGAGTGCGATCCCGACGGGTGCGGAGCCGTTGTCGTTCATGGGCTATCGACGTGCGAACGGACGCGTCGGCACGCGCAACGAGATCTGGATCCTGTGCACCGTCGGCTGCGTCGGCCGCACCGCCGAGCGCATCGCGCGACTCGCCGCAGAGCGCTGCAAAGACCGCGTCGATGGCGTGTACGCGTTCCCGCATCAGTTCGGATGCTCGCAACTCGGCGGCGATCTCGAGCGCACTCGCAAGCTGATCGCTGCGCTCGCGCGCCATCCCAATGCCGGCGGCGTGCTGATCCTCGGGCTCGGCTGCGAGTCGAACCAGCTCGAGCCCCTGCTGCAGGAAATCCCCGAGTCGCAGCGCGCGCACATCCGCACATTCGCAGCGCAGTCTGCGCCGGATGAAGTCGAAGAAGGATTGCGCCTGGTCGATGAGCTCGCGGACATCGCTGCGCGCGTCGAGCGCGAGCCCTGCCCCATCGCCGCACTCACCGTCGGTTTGAAATGCGGCGGCTCGGACGGCCTCAGCGGCATCACCGCCAATCCGCTCCTCGGCCGCATCGCCGATCGTGTCACGAGCGCCGGCGGCACTGCGATCCTGACCGAGATCCCGGAGATCTTCGGCGCGGAGAAGCTGCTGATGGAGCGAGCCGCGGACGAGCAGGTGTTCGCCGGCATCGCGGCGATCGTCAACGACTTCAAGCGCTACTTCCTCGAGAACGATCAGCCGGTGCACGAGAATCCCTCGCCCGGCAACATCGCCGGCGGCATCACGACGCTGGAAGAGAAATCGCTCGGCGCCGTGCAGAAGGGCGGACATGCAACCGTGACGCAGGTGCTGCGCTACGGCGAGCAGAGCGCGCGTCCGGGCCTTGCATTGCTGGAAGCGCCCGGCAATGACGGGATCTCGTCGACTGCGCTGGTTGCAGCCGGCGCCACGATCGTGCTGTTCACGACCGGCCGCGGCACACCGCTCGGCTTCCCGGCACCGACGTTGAAGATCAGCTCGAATTCGCCGCTCGCGCACAACAAGCCGCATTGGATCGACTTCGATGCGGGCCGCATGCTGACCGGCGATCCGGCGGCGCTGGCGGAAGACTTCATGCGCTTGATCGTCGACGTTGCTTCGGGCCGCGCGGCCCGCAACGAGCTCAACGAAGAGCGCGAGATCGCCATCTGGAAGGATGGCGTGACGCTGTGACGGCGTCGATACGCGCCGCTACTTCAGCACGGCCGGCAGCCACAGCGAGAGCTGCGGCACGTACGCGACGATCAGCAGCACGATGAACGACGCGATGTAGAACGGCCAGATCGACTTCAGCGTGTCGGTAACGCTGATGTTGCCGATCGCGGTACCGACGAACAGCACCGAGCCGATCGGCGGACTGATCAAGCCGATGCCGCCTTTCAGGATCAGGATGATGCCGAAGTGCACCGGATCGATGCCGAAGGCCTTCGCCACGGGCAGGAAGATCGGCGTGCAGATGATGATCATCGGCGCCAGGTCCATGAACGTGCCGATGACCAGCAGCACGACGATCATCACCAGCAGCGCGCTGTACTTGTTGTCCGCCACTGCAGTGAGCACTTCGACGGCGCCGGCGGGAACCTGCAGGTAGGCGAGCAACCAGCCGAATGACGCCGCGGACCCGATGACGAAGAGGATCAGTCCCGTGGTGCGCACCGCGCCGGCGCAGGTTTCCAGAAACACCTCGCGCGTCAGTCGTCGGTAGATGAGACCAGTGACCAGGATCGCGTACAGCACTGCGATGGCCGCGCTCTCGACGGCCGTGAACACGCCGGCGCGAATGCCGATGAAGATCAGCGCGACGAGCAGCAGGCCGGGCAGTGACGCGACCAGCCGTACCAGCACTTCACGCCAGCCGGGGAACGCCTCGACTGCATAGCCGCGGCGCCGCGCGATCCACCAGCCTGTGACCATCAATGTGACTGTCAGCAACAGCGCGGGCACGATGCCCGCCGCGAACAGATCCGCGATCGAAATCGATCCGCCCGCGGAGGCCGAATACAGGATCAGGTTGTGCGACGGCGGGACCAGCAAAGCGACGAGCGCCGCGGTGATCGAAACGTTCACGGCGAAATCGCGATCGAAGCCGCGCTTCACCATCTGCGGAATCATCGTGCCGCCGATCGCCGAGACGTCGGCGATTGCCGAGCCGGACACCCCGCCGAAGAACAGCGACGCCAGCACGTTGACCTGACCGAGACCGCCGCGCAGATGCCCGACCAGCGACGAAGCGAACGCGATCAGCCGTTCGGAAATCCCGCCGCGCATCATCAATTCGCCGGCGAAAATGAACAACGGAATCGCGATGAGCGAGGTGGTGTTCGCGCCCGCGGCGGTCTGTTGCACGACGACGATGGCCGGCAGGTCGAGCCACAGCACCGTCGCCAGCGAGGATGCGAGCAGCGCGAAGCCCACCGGCACGCCGATGAACAGCAGCAGGATCAGGACGCCGAAGAGGATCGCGATCGCCATAGGTGTATGAGCTGCTCGATGGAAAAGATCGCGATCAGGGCGCCGCCGAGGCACAGCGGCACGAACATGATCCCCTGCGGCAACGGCGCGCCCGCGATCTCGTAGTCCCAGGCGTCGATCATCATTTCGCCGCCCCACAACGCGAACAGGATTCCGACGAGGGCCGCGATGAGTCGCGCAACGAGTTGCATGAGCCGTCGCAGTGTCGGGCGCGCGTGCTCCACTACGATGAAGAAACCGAAGTGCCGTCCCGCATGCACGCCGGCGGCGGCGCCGAACATCAGCGTCGTGCTCATGCACAGCAAGGCGAGGGGTTCGGTCCAGCTCGGAGGATCATCGAGGACGTAACGCGCGAACACCTGCCACGCCTGGATTCCCGCCATCGCGACGAGCGCTACGCCGGCGACGGCGATAGTGACGCGTGCCAGAGGTGCTAGCGAGCTGCTCACGCCAGACCTCGGATGCTGTCGAACAGATCGCGCAGCGATGAGTCGCCAAGAAAGCGCTCATGGATCGGCGCAGCGGCTTTGCGGAATGCCGGAACATCCACGTCGTTCGCCTTGATGCCGGCCGCGAGAACCACCGCGCGCGACTCCGCTTCCATCTTGTCCCACAACGTGCGCATGTACGGCACGCTGTCGCGCGCGGCTTCGACGACGACTTCCCGATCGCGCGGCGACAGCGCATCGTAAGTCCGCCTCGACAGCAGCAACGCTTCGGGCGAGTACGAGTGATCGCTCTGCGACCAGTAGTGCGCGACTTCGAACTGCCGGCTGGTGTGGAACGTGCGCCAGTTGTTCTCCGCGCCTTCGATCAGGTGCGTCTGCATCGCCGAATAGACTTCGCCGAATGGCAGCGGCGTCGGGTTGCCACCGAGCGCGGCGATGGCCGCGATGAAAATGTCTGACGGCGGCACGCGGATCTTCAGTCCGTGCAGATCGCCGGGCTCGTGCACCGGGCGCCGCACGTTGTAGAACGAGCGCGAGCCGGCGTCGTAGATCGCCAGCCCGATCAGCTCGCGCCGCTGGAACTGCTCGAGCACCTGCGCGCCGGGCTTGCCATCGACCGCGCGACGCATGTGCTCGACGGAATGGAAGACGTAGGGCAGCGAGAACACGCGCGTCGCCGGAAACGCATTGTTCAGCGGCGCAAAGTTGACGCGCGTGATATCGAGGGCGCCAAAGCGCGCGAGATCCACGGTGTCGGATTCGCGGCCCAGCTGACCCGCGTGATAGACGCGAATACGCAGGCGGCCATCGGTCTGCGCAGCGATGCGATCGCTCATCCAGCGCACGGCTTGCACGGTCGGATAGCCGTCGACGTGCACGTCTGCCGCGGTCATCAAGCCCTCGGCACTCAATGCCGCCGCCGTGCGCGAGTGCGCGGCACACAGCGCACCGAGGCCGATGAGCGCGTCGCGCCGATTCATCCGCATGCAGACCTCATGCGGACTTCGCATGCGGTGTGGCGCGAACCACGCGGCATCCAACTTCGCCGAGGCCCTCGAACACGTGGCGCGAGCGCTGACCGGGACGGATGTCGTGCACGCCCGTGATCATGCCGGTGGAGATCACCGCGCCTGCCTGCAGCGGACGACCGCGTCGCGCGCATTTGCCGAGGGTGAAAGCGAGCGCAGCGAGCGGGCCCTGGCGGATCGAAGTGACGCCACGGCCGACAAATTCGTCGTCGATGAAGCTGCGGGCCGTGACTTCATAGAGGCCGCGCCAGTCGCTCACCGCAGTGCCCACGACCACGCCCCAGTTGTTGCCGAAATCCGCGACGACCGCACCGGCGCCGAGATCGTTCAGGGTCGCGAGCGGGCTGCTCGCGATCTCGATGCCGATGCACAGCTCGCCGACGTAATCCGCTGCTTCATCGAGCGTCCACTCGACTTTGTTGGGCGGTGCATCGCGGCCGACGCAGATCACGATCTCCGCTTCGACCGCGGCAAAGCCGCCTTCGAACACCGGGCAGTCGATCGTGCGCCCGGGCGCATCGACCCGGATGTTCGGCGCGAAGACCGGGCCGATCAGACGCTCTTCGGCGTATTGGGCCTGCTGCGCTGGAGGAACGCGCGCAACCTTCCAACCCGCGACCGGGTCCGGCCAGCACGCGAGCGCGAGATCCTGGCAGCGATATGCAGTCTCGAGATTTGGCGGAACAGTGCCGGGATATCGCGGCAGCGAGCGTGCCGCCAGACGCGCACGCACGAATTGCTCGGCGATGCCGGCGACGTCGTTCGAGGCAGGCGTTGGCGATTGCTTGAGCACCGGATGGCTCGCAATGTTCTGGCACAATGATTTGCTGGGGTATTGTATAGAGGAAACCGGTGTCATTTACAATGATCGCCACCACCGGATGAGGGGTCGGCAATGAGACTGAGCATTCATCTGCTCGCGATTGTGTTGTTGAACGCGGTGCTTCCGGCCGCACTGGCGGCGGACGATCTGCTCGCTTTTCCCGAAGCGCAAGGTGCAGCCGCACGCACGCCGGGCGGGCGCGGCGGCAAGATCCTGCGCGTGACGACGCTCGCACCGAGCGGGCCGGGCTCGCTGCTCGCGGCGCTCGAAGCGGACGGTCCGCGCATCGTCGTCTTCGAAGTCGGCGGCGTCATCGACTTCGCACGACAGGAAATCAAGATCACCAGGCCGTATCTCACGGTCGCGGGCCAGACGGCGCCGTCGCCGGGTATAACGCTGATTCGCACCGGCATCGATGTGCTGACGCACGACGTAGTACTGCAGCACATGCGCGTGCGCACGGGCTCTGCCGAGGCGCCGAAGCGTGGCGGCTGGGAACCCGATGCATTCTCCACGCAGGCTGCGCACGACGTGATCGTCGATCACTGCTCGATGACGTGGGCCATCGACGAGAACCTGTCGGCGTCCGGTCCGCGCTTCTCGGGCAAGACGCCGGATGAATGGCGCCGCGGCACGTCGTACCGCGTCACGTTCAGCAACAACATCATCGCGGAGGGGTTGCGCTACTCGACGCACTCGAAGGGCGAGCACTCCAAGGGCTCGCTGATCCACGACAACGCCTCGGACATCCTGATCGTCGGCAATCTCTATGCGCACAACCACGAGCGCAGTCCGCTGTTCAAGGGCGGCGTGCGCGGCATGGTGATCAATAACCTGATCTACAACCCGGGTCCGCGCGCCGTGCACTACAACCTGATCGCCGAGGAATGGCGCGATCAGCCGTACCAGGTGGGCCAGATGGCGCTCATCGGCAACGTGCTGCGCGGCGGCCCGTCGACGCCTCCCGGCCTCGCCCTGTTCATGCTCGGCGGCTCCGGCGACATCGAGGTCTACGAGGACGACAACATCGCCGTGGACTGGGTCGGGCGGCCGCTGGAAAAGTTCGGGCGTTACACGACCTCGAGCGCGCGCATCGTGGCGATGGCTCGCCCGTCTCTGCCGTCCAACGTGAAGCTGCAGCGCGCGGCGGACGTGCAGGACGCGGTGATCCGCAGCGTCGGCGCACGGCCGTGGGATCGCGACCCGATCGACGCGCGCATCGTCGCGGACACGATCGAGGGTCGCGGCGAGATCATCGACGACCAGGCGCAGGTCGGCGGCTATCCGCAGTACAAAGAAACGCGGCAGCCGTTCAACGAGAGCGAGTGGGACCTGCGGTTCATGACGCGCAAGGCGAAGTGACGGAAGTTACTGGGCCGCGGGCGGATACGCGACGATCAGCACCAGCTCCTCGTCGCCTTCCTGCCAGATGCCCACGTCTGCGCCTTCGTGCATGAACACTGCCGTGTTCGGCCCGACTTCGACTTGTCGATCGTCGACGCGCAGCTTGCCGCGACCGCTCACGACGTAATACACCTCGTCGTGCGTCAGCACGTGCATGCCGATCGCGGAGCCCGGGTGCAGGGCGCGTTTGCGAAAGATCACGCGAGCATCGGGGACGTCGTCGAAGTAGCGGTAAGCGGTGGAATCGCCGCCGCCATCGTGGGGCGCGGGCTCGACCTTGGATACTGCCGCATCCTCGCGCACGAAGAAGCGATTGCGAACGTGTCGCGATGCTTCCGCCGCTGTGGGCTCGGGGGCGCGCGTGCACGCGAGCGCCGCCAGTACGGCGAGCGCGCACGACACGGCAGCGACGCGAATCAACGGAACGGGCCCGCGAACAGCGGCACCAGCAACGGCGTCGTCCACGCCGGCAGCAGCTCGAAGTTCAACGTCGGCGTCCAGCCGGCGTTGAAGCCCAGGTCCGGATCGTTGACCGCATTCCACGCCGAGATCACGTCCACCGGGTTGCGCACGCGCGGCCCGACGATGAGCGTTCCCGAGGCCGACAGCGTCGTGCCGTTGAAGCGATCGATGATCTGCTCGACCGTGAAGCTGCGATCGGCGAGGAAGAAGTTCTCCTCCGCGAAGATCGCCGACTCGATGCCCACGCCCCAGCTATAGACGTAGTTCGGCGTCGCGCGCACGTCGTAGAAGTTGTTGTACAGGTGAACCTGCCCGAAGCGCACGCGCGGCGCGCGCTGGCCGATCTTGTCGAACAGATTGTGATGCAGCGTCACGCGCAGCTTGCCGCGGTCAGCGGCAGCGGTGTCGGACGAGCCGATCAGCATCGTCTTGTCATGGTTGCGGAACTTGTTCCACGACACGGTGACCAGATCGGACGCGTTGGTGATGTCGACCAGGCCGTCGTGCACCTGGAAGATCACGCCGAAGTACAACGGCAGCGTCTCGTCAGCAGTCGTGCGATCTTCGAACGTGTTGTGGTCGATCCAGACGTTGTTGGTGTCGCGGGTCGAAATCGAGTCGTACTGCGAGTTCCACGCGCCGAGCGCGCCGTCGGTCGGCGCCCACGCCGGGAAGCAGTCGAACGTGTCCTGGAACGTGAGGTTGCGGACGATGATGTTCGTGCGGCTGTTGGCGACACCAGCCGTGCCGCGGATGTCGAACCATGCGCCGCGAATGGTCGCGTCGCGGCCGAGGCCGACGATCGTGGTGTTCGAGCCGAGGCGGATGCGCACGCGCGCCTGCTGTGCCTGCTGTGAAGCCACGCGCGCAGCTTCGACGGGACCGGTGATCGGACCGCGACCCCACACGGCCGGGTCGTACGTCGCGAGGAACTGCTCGATGGTGAAACCGTTGCGGTAGTAATCGGTACACGCCAGCGGCGCATTCGCGTCGTCGACGTTCGCGTCGATCGTGCCCTGCACGTAGATGATCTTCGGCTCGTTGGACGGATTCGACGGCGAAGTGGCTGAGAACACGCCATTGTTCAGAGCTGCGATCAGCTCCGCGCGATTCGTAACGGTGTAAACCTGCGCATCGACTGCTGCCGATCCGCCGGTGACGCCGCTGCCGCTGGCGGCCCAGCCATTGTCCGAGCGCAGCGTCTCGCGTCCCAGATCGCGTTGGCCGTGAGCGTGGGCTGCAACGCCGGCGAGCAGGCAGGCGGCGCCCAGGAAAATCGTTTTTGTACGCACGATCAATCCCTCGATTAGCAGAAGAAGTGCGCCGGGTCCTGGAGGACCCGGCGCGAAGCCGTTGGGGGGCTCAGAACTTGTAGCGGGCGCCGAGCAGCAACTGGCGGCCCTGGTGGTGGTAGTACGAGAGGCGATCGCCTGCCGCGCCTACGTACTGGTCCTGGAACTCGTCGGTGAGATTCAGTGCCTCGAGCGTGATGTCGAGGGCCGGCATCACCGTCCACGTCGCCGAGAAGTCCAGGTTCAGCGTCTTGATGGTGCCTTCGACATCGTTGTTGTTACGACCGGGTACTGTCGTCAGATAGTCGTCGCGGTACGCCGCAGAGATGCGCGCGCCGAACACGTCGTTCTCCCAGTACAGGGTCGCGTTGTATGCGCTCTTCGACAGACCAGTCAGGTCCTCCTGCACAGTGCCCTGCGGCAGCGGCACGTTGTTGACGATCACTGGCGGCGCGAAGTACGTGATCTCGGACTCCACGCCGGTGTAGTTCAGGATCAGGCCGAAGTGGCTGAAGAAGCCCGGCAGGAAGCTGAAGGGCTGCTGATAGCTGATCTCGAAGCCCTTCACCTCGCCACCGTCGGTGTTGGTCGGCACGCTGAACTGCCAGTTGTCGAGACACGCCGCCGCGGGAACCGTGGGGCCGCACGTGTTGAGCGCGACGATATCCGGCAGCCCCTGCGTGTTGTTGGAGAAGTTGTCGGTGGAACGGATGATCTGCACGAAGCTGCCGATGTCCTTGTAGAACAGGGCCAGCGACAGCAGCGAGTCCTCGGCGAAGTACCACTCGAACGCGAGGTCGTACGACTTCGCTCGATACGGATTGAGGTCCGGGTTGCCCGCTTGCACCGTCTTGTTGGCGCCACTGATCTGGACCGTCGCGCCCGGCGAGAGGATGCCGAGGCCGGTGGCCTGACCGCCGCCGTTCGGCCGCGCCATGACCTTCGATGCAGCCGCGCGCACCAGAAACGAATCCGTCACTTCCACGACGAGATTGAGGGCCGGCAAAGTGTCGCTGTACGTGCGGTTTACCGTGGTCAGCACCGGCGAGCCGGACGTGAACACGTAACCGGACGAGGTCTGGTCGGTCTCGACGTAGCGCACGCCGAGGTTGCCGCGCACCGGCAGGCCCAGCACCTCTGTCTTGAAGTCTGCCTGCACGAAGCCGCCGATGTCCTCTTCCTCGACGAAGTAGTTGTTGCTCAGCGCCACCTCGGGTCCGAGCCGGAAGACGTTCGGGTCGTAGAGACCGAACAACTGCGCGGCGCGATCCAGATCCGGAATCAGCCAACTCCGCGTGGCCGCGGCCGGCGCATCGAGGTTGCTGCTGATCGAAATGATGCGGCTGTAATCCGCGATCGGCGTCGCCCGGACGTTCGGCGGAATCTGCGTTTCCTGGTTGGTCGTCGTGCCGTTCGAGCGCTGCAGCGACTCGGTCTGGAACTCGAACTTCTTGTACTGCGGGCCGGCCTTCAGCGTGATGGCATCCGCGACATCCCAGGCGAGCTCGAACGAGGCGGTGCGGAATTCGTTGGTCGACTGTTGCGGGCGCAGGCGAATCTGCGACAACGTCCAGGTGGCCGGATTGGTCACGTCGACAGTGCCGTAGGTGATGACCGGCAGACGGCTGTTGCCGCGGTAGTCGAAGCTATAGCCATCGACGTCGGCGGCATCGAACAGCAGCGTGGTCTGGACCGGATTGTCGTGCTCGGCTTCCGAATAGCCGACCAGCGCATGCAGTCGCAGCGTGTCGGAAAATTCGTGGCTGCCGTCCAGCGTAATGTGCGTGAAGTCGGTGCGCAGCTCGTCGAAACGCGCCTCGGAGCGGATGTCGACATTGTCGAACACGCCGTAGACGAGCGTGTTGGTGGAGTCGATGAACGCGTCGCGCGGCTGCACATTCTGGATGTTCGCCGCGCCGGTCGCGCTGAACACCGGAGCTTCCAGGAAGGTCTCGCTGCGCTCGGCATCGAACCGAGCGAACAGTCCGTCGAGGGTGAGGAGCGTCGAGTCCGCGACCTGCCACTGCAGGGAAGCAGTGATGCCGGTTCGCTCCTGTTCGTGCTCGTAGATGTCGTAGCGCGGAATGCGCGGGCGAAACGCGGCGTTGAGCTGATCGATCGTCGGGCCCGTTGCAGTGGGATATCCCGTGCCCAGCGGACCGAACTCGGCTGTCGCGAGCCGCGTGCCGTCGGTGTTGCGCGAATCCTGCCAGCGCACGGTGCTCGCGCCTTCGTCGAGCAACTTGCGCTTGGTGTACGCGGCAGAGATCAACGCGCCGAACTTGCCGTCGGCGAACGTGTTGCTGATGAGCAGCGCGCCGCGCGGATCCAGGTCCTCGCTGATGTCGTTGTAGCTGCCCTGCACGCTCGTGACGACCGTGAAGCCGTCATAGTCGAACGGCCGCGCCGAGCGCAGGTCGACGGTCGCGCCGAGCGATCCTTCTTCGGTCTCCGCCGCCGCGGACTTGCGGATCGTCACCTGGTTGAACAGCTCCGAGGCGAACGTGTTGAAGTCGAACGAGCGGTCGCGATTGGTGCCGCCGGCGGCGTCGGTGCCGCCGTTCGCACTCATCGCTTCCATGCCGTTGATGCGGACCCGCGTGAACTGCGGACCGAGGCCGCGGACGCTGATCTGCCGCCCTTCGCCCCCGTCGCGGGCGATCGAGACGCCTGGCACGCGTTGGATGGATTCGGCCAGGTTCAGGTCCGGAAAATCGGCGATGTCCTCGGCCACGATCGCGTCGATCGAGCCGGCTGCGGCGCGCTTCTCGTCGAGGGCGACGCTCAGGCTCTGGCGAAAGCCGGTGACCACGATCTCTTCCAGCGATTCCTGAGCCGGCGCGTTTTGCGCCAGGACTGCCGGGACGGCCGAAAGCGACACCACGCCAAGGATTGCCTGCACCGTCAGGCGAAGGCTGCGATTGCGATCTGACAGCATGTGAATGACTCCCCCAAATCGCGAAACCTGTTCTGTTCTGACACCGGTAGCATCGTGCGGGTACAGCATGACACCGGTGACAATCGAAGGCTAGCAGAGCACGATAGTCACGGGCAAGACGCCGCGAACCGGGTATCGCCTTGCAACAATCGCCCCCCTCCGACGGACATGACACGGCGCGACCCGAGGTAATCTTCGAGACCATGAGCGCAACTGTCCTTTGCTTCGGGGAAATTCTGCTGCGGCTGTCCTCGCCCAATAAGGAGTTGCTGCTGCAGTCGGCCCGCTTCGACACCCAGGTCGGCGGCGCCGAGGCAAACGTCGCGGTGTCATTGAGCAAGCTCGGCCACGCGGCCGCGATGGTGAGCACCCTGCCGGATTCGCCGCTCGGGCGCGCTTGCGCAGGCGAGTTGCAACGTCACGGCGTGCGGACGGACATGCTTCGCTTCCGCGACGGCCGCATGGGCCTGTATTTCCTGACGCATGGCGCCGGGCATCGGCCGGCCGAGGTGCTGTACGACCGCGCGGGATCAGCGTTCGCCAGTGCGAACGCGGACACGTACGACTGGAACGCACTGCTTGCCGGCTGCAATTGGTTGCACGTTTCCGGCATAACACCTGCAGTCAGTGACGCCGCCGGTGAAGCTGCGATGCGCGCGATGGCCGCGGCGCGGCAGCGCGGCGTGAAGATCTCTTTCGATTGCAATTTCCGCGCACGCGTCTGGGGCGCGCGTGCGAAGGACGCGCCCGCGATCCTGCGCAAACTCTGCGAGCAGGCCGATCTCATCTTCGGCGACGAGCGCGATTTCGCTTTCATGCTCGGCGGCACGGCGGCCGCGGCATTCGAGAGCTTCAAGCAGCTCCAGTTCATCGCTTGCACCAGTCGCGCACGACACAGCGTGGACGTGCAGCAGCTCTCGGGCCATCTGCAAAGCAGGCGGGACACCTACACGACGCGTCCCTACGCTCTTTACGGAATCGTCGATCGCATCGGCGCGGGCGATGCCTTTGCGGCCGGCGTGCTGCACGGCCTGATCCACAGTTTCGATCCGCAGAAAACCATCGACTTCGCGACCGCCGCCGCGTGCCTCAAACACTCGATTCCCGGGGATTTCAACCTGGCGAGCGTCGCGGACATCGAGCTGCTGCTGTCGGAACAGCAGACCGACGTGCGTCGCTGATATCATTCGCCTCCCGCCTGCGGAGGATTCCCCATGTACGATTTCAGAAAGTTTTTCATCGACGGTGCGTGGGTGAGCCCCGCGGGACGCCGCGAGCTCGACGTCATCAATCCTGCGACGGAGCAGGCTGTCGGCAAGATCCTGCTCGGCACTGCCGAGGACGTCGATGCGGCAGTGAAGGCCGCGCGTGCTGCATTCGAAACGTTCGCGCAGACGTCTCGGGAAGAGCGCGTCGCGCTGCTCGAGCGCATCGTCACTGTCTACAAGGCTCGCATGCAGGACATCGCCGTCGCGATCTCGGATGAGATGGGCGCGCCGATGAAGCTGGCGGTGAACGCGCAGGCGGCCAGCGGCCTGGGTCACTTGCTGACCACGTTGAAAGTGCTCAAGACGTTCGAGTTCGAGGAACAGATCGGCACGACGCAAGTGCGCCGCGAGCCGGTGGGCGTCTGCGGACTGATCACGCCGTGGAATTGGCCGATCAACCAGATCAGCTGCAAGGTCGCACCGGCGCTCGCCGCGGGCTGCACGGTCGTGCTCAAGCCCAGCGAGATCGCGCCGCTCAGCGCACATTTGTTCGCCGAAGTGCTCGCCGAGGCCGGCGTGCCGAAAGGCGTGTTCAATCTCGTGGATGGCGACGGTCCGACAGTCGGCGAGGCGATTTCGCGCCACCCGGACGTCGACATGGTGTCGTTCACGGGCTCGACGCGCGCCGGCGTGCTCGTCGCCAAGGCAGCGGCGGAGACGGTGAAGCGTGTTTCCCAGGAGCTGGGCGGCAAGTCCGCGAACATCATCCTCGAAGACGCGGATCTCAACGCCGCCGTGAAGACCGGCGTGCTGTCGATGATGTCGAACACTGGCCAGTCATGTAACGCGCCCTCGCGCATGCTGGTCCCCGCGAAGATGTACGACGAAGCCGTGAAGATCGCGAAGGCCGTCGCGGAGAAGCCGGTCGTCGGCGATCCCAAGGCCGAAGGCGTGACGATGGGGCCGGTCGCCAACAAGACGCAGTTCGAGAAGATCCAGCGCCTGCTGCAGAAGGGTATCGACGAAGGCGCCACCGTCGTGATCGGCGGCACGGGCCGCCCCAGCGGACTCGACAAAGGTTACTTCGTGCGTCCCACGGTGTTCGCGAACGTCAACAACTCGATGACGATCGCGCGCGAAGAAATCTTCGGACCGGTGCTCGTCATGATCCCGTATCGCGACGAAGAGGAAGCAATCCGCATCGCCAATGACACGGTGTACGGCCTGTCGGGCTACGTGTACTCCGGCAACATCGACAATGCGCGGCGCGTTGCGCGCCGGCTGCGCACGGGCATGGTCCATCTCAACGGGGCAGCGACGGACAACAACGCGCCGTTCGGCGGTTACAAGCAGTCGGGCAACGGCCGCGAGTGGGGTCGCGAGGGCTTGAAAGAGTTCCTCGAGACCAAGGCCGTGATGGGCTACTCGAGCGCCGCCTAGAACCAGGTCACTTCACCGGGCCCGCCGCCGGATCGGGCGGCGGCGGCGTCACGGTCATGCGGTCGAACACGCGCCGGATTTTCATGCCGTCGAGCTCGCTGTCGCCGGACCACTTCATCTCGTATTCGAGCTGCCCGGTCTTCGGCGCGAGCCGGTATTTCTCGAGCACGCGCGGACCGCCGCGCACCCTGCGATCGATCACGAGCCATTGGCCGTCCCAGCCGACGCTCGAATCGGCCAGCTCGCCCTCGGGCAACGACACCTGCGTGCGCGAGCCGGGGACTACGCGCCGCGAATCAACGGCGGACACGATGTCGATGGTCGAGCTTTCCTGCCGGATTGTGAGCGTGTCCGAGATCGCCAGCATCTTGTAGAGATTCTCTTGGTGGCGCTTCATCGAGGCACGCCGCGCCGCGCTCGGCTCGCGCGCTGGACCCGGTGCGTCGATGTCGATCGGCGGTGCGCCGGGCGGGTACGACGCCTTCTCCTGCCGCCTGCGCCACTGGATGTATCGCTCCCACTCCTCGCGCTGACGCTTCTCGAGCATGTGCTCGGCGTCGTCGCTGAGCGCTGCGTTCAACTTCCAGCTTCCGCTCAGATCGACGCCGCGGGCGGGAACGGCCTCGAGCGCCGCAGTAGCGGACGCTGCGCAGCTCGACAGCAGGAATGCGAGGAGGCGGAGGCGAATGGACACGCGGCTGGAACTGTAGCACTCTCGCCCCAGGATCGGCAGGTCGCACCGGGGTGGCGACCTATGCGACAAGAAGAAGACGAGCCCATCACGGAGCTCCTGTCGCAGTGGAGCGCCGGCAACCAGCAAGCCCTCGAACGGCTCACGCCGCTCGTTTATGGGGAGCTGAAGCGTCTCGCGGAACGTATGTTCCGCGGCGAATCCGCGGGCCACACACTCCAACCCACTGCATTGGTCAACGAAGCGTTCGAGGCGCTGGTGCGCATGGACGTCTCGTTCCAGGACCGCACGCACTTCTTCGCACTCTCGGCGCGCCTGATGCGCCGCATCCTCGTCAACCACGCGAACGCACGGCGTGCCGGCAAGCGCGGCGGCAACGATCTGCGCGTCACGCTCAACGAGGAAGTTGCGCCGGCGGGTGGCGGGCCCGACGACGACATTCTCGCGCTCGATGCCGCGCTCACCGAGCTCGCGCAATCGGACGCGCGCCGCGCGGAAGTGGTGGAGCTGCATTACTTCGGCGGTCTCACTTATCCGCAGATCGCGACTGCACTGTCGTTGTCGCCGAGCACCGTTCACGAGGATCTGCGCAACGCGAAGGCCTGGTTGCTCGAACGGCTGAGCACCAGCGCCTGAGGACGCAGCATGACCGAGGCATGGGATCGACTGGATGAGCGGCTGCGTCGCGCGATCGGCAGTGCAGCCGGCGAGCTGGCGGAGAGCGGCAACGTCGATTGGCGCGGCCGCATGCTCGGCAACTACTGCATCGAGGAGCGCATCGCAGCCGGCGGCATGGGTGTCGTGTTCCGCGCGCGGCGCTCGGATGCGCAATTCGAGCGCAAGGTCGCGGTCAAGCTGCTGAACAGCCCGCTCGCTTCGGACGATGCGCGGCGCCGCTTCCGCGCCGAGCGCCAGATCCTGGCCGATCTCAATCATCCGAACATCGCGCAGCTTCTCGATGGCGGCACGACCGACGAGGGCATCCCTTATCTTGTGATGGAACACATCGAGGGGTTGCCGATCGACGACTACTGCAGGGCCAACGGCCTGACGATCGCCCAGCGCCTGCGCTTGTTCGTGCAGGTGTGCGCCGCGGTTCAGTACTCGCATCAGCACCTCATTGTGCATCGGGACATCAAGGCCTCGAACATCCTCGTTACCGTGGATGGCGCGCCGAAGCTGCTGGATTTCGGGATCGCGAAGTTGCTCGAGACGGACGCGGGTCAGGCTGCGGCGAACCTGACGGTCGCGGATGCGCGCCTGCTGACGCCGCGCAACGCAAGCCCGGAGCAGGTACGCGGTGCGACGATCACGACTGCGAGCGACATCTACAGCCTCGGTGTTCTTCTCTATGAGCTGCTCGCCGAGCGACAGCCGTACGAAGTAACGAGTCTCACGCCGCTCGATCTGCAACGCGCGATCTGCGAGACGATGCCGCCGCCGCCGAGCCGCACGCGCGCCGAGCTCGCCGGCGACCTGGACATCATCGTCCTCACTGCGATGCGCAAGGAGCCAGAGCGTCGTTACGCCACGGCTCGCCAGCTCGCGGACGATATCGAGAGTCATCTCGAACATCGTCCGATCGTGGCCCATGCCGATACCTGGACCTATCGCACCGGCAAGTTTCTGCGGCGTCACGCGTTGGGCGTCGCGGCCGCGTTCGGCGTTGTGCTCATGATCGGCGGACTGGTCGCGTTCTACACCGTGCAGCTCGCACAGGAGCGGGACCGGCTCGCACGCGCCAGCGCGACAGCCGAAGAAGTCTCCGCGTTCCTGGTCGGCCTGTTCGAGGATGCGAACCCGAGTCTCGCGCGGCCCGACATCACGGCGCGGCAAGTGCTCGAAGATGGCGCCGAGCGCATCGAACATTTGCGTGCGGCTCAACCGCTGGTCGCCGCGCGCCTGATGATCACGATGTCGCGCGCCTATGCCGGTCTCGGTCTATACGACCGGTCCCAGGAACTGGCGCGCGATGCGCTCGGCGTGCGCCAAAGGCTGCTTCCCGAGGGCGATCCGCGCATCGCCGAAGCTCTGCACCATGTGGGTTTGACGCAGGGCGAGCTGCGCCAGCACGCCGAGGCGCTCGCGACTTTGCAGGAAGCGCTTCGTCTGCGCGAAGCCGCGTTGGGTCCGGACGCATTGCCGGTCGGCGAGACGCTGTATCGCATCGGGTTCGTCCAGCATCGGCTCGGCGACTATCCGGCGATGGGAGCCACGCTCAAGCGTGCGCTGCCGATTCACGAGCAGGCGCTGGGCGCGAACAACGCGGCCACGGCGGAAGTGCGCCGGATGCTCGGCATCTACTACTACCTCGTGTCGGATCACGCAGCGTCGCTCGATTCGCTGCAACAGGCACTGCAGGTCCTCGAGCAGACGCATGGCAAGGACAGCATCCGGATCGTCGATACGCTGCAGGCTCTCGGCCGGCTGCATTGGCAACTCGGCGAGTTTCCGCGGGCCATCGAAATCTACTCGCGCGCACTCGCGATCAAGGAAGCTCACCTCGGACCCGAGCATCCGGATCTCGGCCCCACGCTCTACGGCATTGCCGTCAGCAACAAGGATGCCGGCGCGCTCAGCGAATCCGGCAAGTACTACGACCGCGTGATAGCGCTGCAGGAAAAGGTGCTGGGCCCCGACGACTTCTACCTCGCGCTGAGCCTGTCGGGCTACGGTTTCCTGCACCTGGAGCTCGGCAACCTGGACCGGGCGCGTGCGGCGCTGACGCGCTCCCTGGCGATCGCCGAGAAAAAATGGGGACCGCGACATCCCGATCTGCGCGCGCCGCTGGCCGGGCTGGCCAAAGTGCTGATCGAGCAACGCGACTTCGCGACTGCGCAAGCGCACCTGGAACGCGCGCTGGCGATCGTCGAAGCGCAGTTTCCGCCCGATCACGTCGACGTGCTGCGCACGCTGAGCTCGATCGCGACCCTCAATCGCCGCCGTGGCGAGCATGCAATCGCGCGCAAGCAGTTCGAAGAAGTGCTGGCGCGGTTCGAGCGCAGCGTCGGCGTGAAGCATCCGTTTGCGACCGAAGCACTGCTCGGCATGGGCGAGACACTGAAAGCCGCCGGCGAGCTGGAGCGTGCGGAGCCGTTCTACCGGGCGGCACTCGACAATCAGAGAGGAGAGTACGTCGAGCGGCGCGTGATCATGGCCGAGTGCCTGGAAGGCTACGCTGATCTCCTACGCCGCCGCGGACGACCCGAAGAAGCTGCCGCGATCGCCGTACGCGCGTCCAGAGTACGCGCGTACCTGCATGCAGAACTGATCAAGACCAACGAAGCCTGACCTGCAGATCGCGCCCGGCGCCGACGCAAACTTTTGCAAAGTCGCTCGTAGCGAGCATTGCGCCGGCGCTATGTATTGCGTTGTCAACGGCACGCGCCGGCGGCGTTGACCGCAGACGTTCCGTTCCGATTTGCGGAACGCGCGCAACGAAGAATTGCAGGGGGATCGCGACGAGCTTGACGGCTGCACCGGTCGGTGCCGGCCATTTCCATCTTTCAATGCCACGACCTCGCTTCCGTACGCGGGATGCTTATAGGGGGACTGTCGTATGTCGTTTTCGCAAGTCGACCGCTCACTGACGCTGGCTGCCGCCATCTCGCTCACGTTGTGGAGTGCGCAACTCGCGGCGCAGGACGCCACCCGGGCCGAGCTCGAAGAAGTCGTGGTCACCGGTTCGTTCATCCGCGGCACGCCCGAGGACACCGCGGTGCCCGTCGAGGTCGTCAGCTTCGAAGAGATCCAGAGGATGGGTCGGCCGTCGAACCTGGACCTGGTCAAGCTGATGTCGGAATCCGGGGGCGTGGCAGGCGAGAACAATCGCGCCAACTTCTATCCCGTCGGCGCAGCCACGATCAACCTGCGCAGCCTCGGCTCGCGCTTCACCACGGTCGTGTTCAACGGCCGGCGCTTCCCCGAGCAGTTCTCGGTGAACACCGGGCGCTTCAACAACATCACGTGGATTCCCAACGCCGCGGTCGGCAGCGTCGAAACGCTGAAAGCCGGCGGCGCGGCAACGTATGGCGCCGACGCCGTCGCCGGAGTCGTCAACTACGTCACGCGCAAGGGCTTCGAAGGCCTCGAGTTGAACGGTGACTATCGCTACATCGACGATAGCGACGGCGACTACGGCATCGATGCGCTGTGGGGCACGAACCTGGGCGCGGGCGGTGAGCTGATGGTTTCGCTGAGCTATCAGCATCGCAGCGCGCTGAACGAGATCGATCGCGACTGGGCGCAGCTCCACTTGCTGGAAAGCCCGAATAGCTGGCAAAGCCTGACGTCGGCCATCTCGAACCCCGGCTCGGTCGTATTCCAGCGCCCGCTCGCAGGCGTGCAGACCTCGTTCACGCCCACGCAGGTGCCGCTCAATCTGTTGCACATGAGCGCGGGCGGCACGATGCGCGACGTGGGCTGTGCCGAGATCGGCGGATTCCGCGGCTGGACCAACACGCCTACGCCGGGCTGCTACACGAACACGGCGGAAACCGAAGAGCTCGTGACCGAGCAGAACAGCTACAACCTGTACATCGAGCACAACCTCGAAGCCGGCGGCCTGAAGTTCCACACCGAGGCGCTGGTCTATCGCCAGGACATTCCGAACATCGCGCTCGCCGGCACGTTCGTAAACAATCCGGATGCGTGGCCGCTCGCGCCGAGCGTCAATGGCGCGCCGCAGGTACAACAGAACATCAACGGCACGAACGCATACTTCGTACCCGGCACGAATCCAGCGGTCGCGAACCTGCTCAGCGACCTGCGCAATCCCGACGGCTCGACTGCATTCACCGCTGCGCAGATCGCAGCGATCACGAACCCGGCGAATCCGGGCCGTGTCGGCTTGCAGAACTTCCTGTGGAAGCCGTTCGGCAACGGCGGCTCGCCGCGCGGCGACGTGGATCGCCAGGAAGGACACCTGCAGATGTATCGCATCACCGAGGCCATCGGCGGCGACCTGCCCGAGTTCTGGGGCACGAGTCTGGAATGGGAAGTCGCGCTGACGTACAGCTACACCGAGGACCGCAAGGAAGCCGAGGACATCCTGGTCACTAACATGCAGGCCGCACTCAACGGCTTCGGCGGGCCGAACTGCGCGGGCCCGACGCCCGGCACGAACGGCTGCATGTGGTTCAACCCGTTCTCGTCCGCGCTGGAGCGCAATGTCTTCACGGGCGCGACGAATCCGTACTTCGAGCCGACGCTCGCCAACAGCCGCGAGCTCGTCGACTGGCTGTACAACCCGGTGTGGTTCAAGCGCGTGTACAAGAACTACGTGGTCGATCCGATCGTGCGCGGCGACACCGGCATCCAGTTGCCGGGCGGTCCGATCAAGATCGCGTTCGGCGGCCAGTTCCGCCGGCAGGACGAGAAAGTCACGATGGATGACATCAGCAATCGCCACAACAATCCCTGCACTGAGATCGGCATCACGACCTGCGACGCGACGGCGCAAGGCGGCGTTTGGCTGTTCGATCGTCAGCAGACCGTGTTCGGCGCTGCCGCCAATGAGTTCAAGCCGGACGCGCGCCACTTCCCCGTCATCGCGGGGTTCCTCGAGACGCAGTTACCGCTGCTCAACACTGTCGATTTGAATCTCGCCGGCCGCTACGAGAAGTTCTACTCCGACGTGACCGACGTCGACAACGACATCTTCGTGCCGGCGGCCGCGATCAAGTGGCAACCGCTCGAATGGCTGGGCGTGCGCACGTCGGCGGGCAGAACGTTCTCGCAGGTCAATCCGCCGCGCGAGCGCGACCCGATCTTCGCGAATTCGGCCGGCAGCACGCGTTACATCGGCCTCGGCAGCGGCACGCTGCCGGACAACAGCGGGCCAGCGACGTACAGCACGTTCGATTTCCCGAACATCGACGTCAAGCCGGAGCGGGGCGAGTACTTCACCGTCGGCTTCCTGCTCAACGCCGGCGGCTTCATGGCGAACGTCGACTACTACGACATCAAGATCAGCGACTACACGCGGACCATGACCGTCGCCAACGTCGTCGACACGCTCGCCGCGGAGGTGCCGTCGGTCGCGACGCCGGCGGGCTCGGTGCTGATGAACTGCGACAGCGCTTCGCTCACGCAGGGAATCACGTCTCTCGGCGGACGGCCGCTGGTCGAGTTGAGGTCGCCGTGCGTGCCGGGCCAGACGTCGATGCTCGGGCTGGTCGGCGGCCGCGTGAACTACTTCGCCGGCAACGGCCAGACCAACTCCGGCGAGCTGAAGACGCGCGGCATCGATGTGTCGATGAGCTACCGCTTCGAGATCGGCGCGCTCGCCATCACGCCCTCGGTCGACTACTCACGCATCTTCGAATGGGAGCTCGGCGACTTCATCATCAACGGCGTGAAGGTCGCTAACGGCTACGACGGCCTCGGCTTCGTCAACGCCTCCACCGGCCGCATCAACCAGTCGGTCGCCAAGTACCGGGCGAACGCCGGCCTGGTGTTCCAGCTTGGCCGCCACATGCTGAACATTCAGAGCCAGTACGTGCCGGAAATCATCAACGAGGATCTGACGCTGTTCACGGCCATCAACAATCGCAACGCCAACATCGGCGACGCCAATGGCATATCGCCGAGCGGCGCGACTTGCACGGCCTCCGGCCCGCTGACGTCGAACCGCGAAGGCGTGCCGACCGGCGCGGGCTCAGGGCAGTTCTCGTCGAATGCGGCAGTCGTCGGTGCGCCTCGCGGCTTCTGCGCCGCGCAGAACACGGCGACGCTGGCCGGGCAGAAGGTCGACGCGCTGTTCAACGTCGACCTGATCTATCGCGTGCAACTCCCGTCGGAGATCGCAGCGACGCTGACGGTCGGCAACGTGTTCGACAAGGATCCGTCGTTCTACCGCGCCACGATTCCGTACAACACCGCGTACGGCAGCCCGCTAGGTCGCACTTTCAAGTTCGGCGTGACGAAGCGCTTCTAGGGGGTCTGCAGACGCTCGATCAGCGGCGCGAGCCAGCGTTCATAAGGAGCCCATTTCGGCCGGTCACGCACCTGAACGCTGTTGCGCACCTGCACTGCACTCGCGGTGACGACCGAGCGTCGCCGCGAGTCGGAATCGAGCATGGCAGGCTCGAACGACAAGCCGCAGAAGTCCGCGACGCGGCGCAGCTCGATCTGCGGTTGCGCGACGAGCTTCGCGTAGTCCACGTTCAGGATCCGTCCGGGAAATCGCGCGTGCCAGTGCTTCATCAGCGCGCTGTAGAGTCGATGGTAGTGCGCCATCTCTGCGAGGTCGTAGCTGTACGCGTTCGCCTCCGAGAACAGCTCGCGCAGGTTGGAGAAGCACGTTTCCACGGGATCGCGAACCATGTGCAGGATCCTCGCCTGCGGCAGCGCGTGCGCAATGAATCCGACATTGAGGAAGTTCGACGGCAGCTTGTCGGTGAAGCAGCGCTGACCCTCCAGTCGCCACGCGATGCCGTCCAGGTAGCGCCGGCCGGCAGCACCGAGATCGACGTTGCCGCTGCGTGCGACCAGCGTCGCATCGATCACTCCTTTGCAGTGATGATCGGTGGCGTGACGCATGGCACTCGTGAAGTCGTACAGCTCGCCGAGTGCCTTCACGTCGGAATGCCCGGCCAGCATGTGCTCCAGCAACGTCGTTCCGGATCGATGCAGCCCGACGATGAAGATCGGCATCGCAGCGGATTCGATTCCTGCGCCCGCGGTCTGCGCAGCCGCCGGTTCGAATGCCATCAGCGAGTCGAATAGCTGCTGCGTCTGCCCACTGTCGTAGTTCAAGCGCGAACGCTTCGCGCGACACGCCTCGACCAGAGCCAGCCACGCGTCTTCGTACTGCTCCAGGTCGTCGAGCTCCTTGTGCAGGGCGAACGACAGCAGCGCCACGTCTTCCGGAGTGCGACCGGAACGTTGCAGCTCACGCTTGATCGCATCGACGTGATTGCGGTCCGAGGTTTGCCGCCGCAGTCCTGCCTGCAGCCAGTAGCCCTGCGCGATCTCCGGTGCTCTGCGCAGCGCCCGAGCGACGTCCTCCTCGGCGTCGTCGAAACGCCCCAGGTACGTGAGCACTTGCGTGCGCGCCAGCAGAGTCGCCGGATAGTCGGGGTCGGCGCGACGGGCTTCGTCGAGAAATTCGACGGCACGCTCCGGCAGGTTGACGTAGGTCAACTGAGCGGCGGCGGCGATCAACAACGGTATGGACATCCGCGCCATCGGCATCGCCCGCTCGATGCACGCCACCATCTGTTGAACCTGATTGAACGTCCGCAGACGCGGCAGCAGCTCGGCGAGGATCTTCGGATCGGTCGTGCCTGTGCGCGCCGCACTCATCGCGAAATCCGCAGCCCGGCGATAATCGCCGCGCAGCGAATACATGTAAGAGAGCTGCACCAGCGTGTAGGGCTCGTTCGGTACGTGCACGAGCAGCTTTTCATACGCAGCGATTGCGCCGTCCCAGTTCTTCTGCGACGCGAGCAACTCTGCGTTCGACAGCAGCGGCTGCAGAGAGGACGGAATGCGCGATTCCGCGGCCATCATGCACTCAGCCGCGCGTGCAGCGGCTCCAACTGCTGTGCGTAGCGCTTCCAGGCGCCGACGCCTCGAGCATGGATATTCTCCCGCACCTGGCTGCTGCTCGCGGTGGAGACAGGGGCTGTGTTGCGCGTGATTTCACTGAGTCCGCCTTGCAGCTCCAGCCCGAGAAATTCGAGCACGGCGGCGATGGCTGCATCCGGATCTTCGACGATGTCCTCGTAGTCCACGATCCGGACTGAGTGGGACGCCGCGCCTTGCCAATGGTCCATCCACCTTCGCACACGCAGGCAGTGATCGGCGAGCTCGTCCAGCGCGTAGCTGTAAGGATAGGCATCGCCCTGGAACAGCTCCTTCAGATTGGAGAAGCACGCATCCATCGGGTCGCGCCGCAAGCACAGGATGCGCGCCTGCGGCAGGGCTTGCAGGATGATCGGGATGCTGAACAGGTTCTGCGGATTCTTGTCGATCACGTAACGTGCCTGGGGTGCCAGCAGCCGCAGGCGCTGCAGATACAGATCCCCGGCTTTGGCGAAATCCAGTTGCGTCAGCAGCTCGCGAGGATCCGCGTGCAGCGTAGAGCGGAAGAAGCGCCCCCACGTCTCGCTCACCGCGGCCGCAAGATCGTTGCGCTCGCCGAGCGATCTGACCAGCGAGTGATTGCCCAGAATTCGGTCCAGCAGCGTCGTCCCTGTGCGTGGCATCCCGAGGATGAAGACGGGGACTGGCAAGGCATTGGACTCAGGGCGCAGCGCCGCAACGGCACAGCGCATCAATGCCTCCATCCGCTCGGTTTCGCGCTCCGGATCGAAGACGAGCCGTCCTCTCATGATGGCTGCTCCCTGCCACAGCGCGGACCAGGCCTCGTCGATCTCATCTGCGGCATCGTATTCACGGAATAGCGCGTAGAACAGATGAGCCTGTTCCAGTCCGGCATCCGGAGCATGGTTCAACGCCTCGCGGATCCGCGCAACACGCGCCAGCGGCGGCTGAGCCATAGCGTGCGTGGCAAGCGCCCAATGCGCGTCTGCAAAGTTCGGTGACAGGCTCAGGCATACCTCATACGCGCGCTCGGCTCCCGTCATGTCGCCGAGATAGCGAAGTACGTTTGCCCGAGTGAACGACAACAAATGATGGGCCGGCACGCGAGTGGCTACTGCATCGAGGAAGCGCAGAGCGTCCTCGTAGCGACCGGCGAGCCAGAGATGTTGCGCCAGGACCGGCGACTGGCGGATGACCTCGGGGTCCGACCAATCGAGCGACAGGATGAGCGAGGCGACCTCGCCTTCCTCGGCAAATTCCAGCAGGCGCGCGGTGACGTACCCGATCACTTGCATGCCGTGCCGCTCACGGATCGCAGACGCGGCCCGGCTCAGGTGCTGCTTCGCTGCAAGATAGCAATCTGCGGACTGCTCGAAGCGGGACATGCGGAGCCGCGCCGGAACATGCAGCGGCTCGCTCGCGAGGATCGCCTCGTACAGCGAACGCGCCTGGTCCCAGCTTCCCTGCGCTTCAAGCTGCCGCGCGCGATTCCAGCTTTCGGAGACGGATTGCATCGACGAAGGATAACGCCCCTCCATAAAAAACGGCCGCCTTGCGGCGGCCGTCAAAGGAGGAAGTCCGGACCCTCTCGCTCAGAAGTCGTACTGGACCGAGAACTGGAAGTAACGCGGTGCCTGGAACGCACGCGGCACCAGGTAGCTCGGCGCCGGCACGCCGGTGGCAGGATCTTCCGCACGATCCTCCACCGCCACGATCTCCTGCTTGTTGAACAGGTTGAACACGTCCATCTTCGCGGTCAGTCCGGTCGCCCAACGCGGCGTGTAAGCCACGCTCAGGTCGACCGACCAGGTCCAGGGCATGCGACCTGCCGTGCCGCGCGGCTTGACCTCCACAGGGCCCGTCCCGCCGGCCGCCGTCGTTCCGCAACGGAAGAACGACGAGCCGTAGGGATGAATGCCGCCGTGGAACGGGAACAGGATGCCCAGGCAGTTCTTCGGTCGCCCGGACTGGGCCAGCAGGTTGGTGCCAACCGCCAGCTCGTCGGTGATCGAGTAGCTGCCGAAGATCTTGAACGCATGACGACGATCGTTCGGCAGATAGCCGTCCGAATCGACGGCCAGCTCCTTGTAATCGAAGTCCTGCGTGACGTTCGTGTCGCTCTGACCGATGTCGGACTTGACGCCGCCCTCGGTGTTGCCTTCGCTGTACGCAAGCGTGTACGACGCCTGCACGAACGTCTTGTCCCAGCTGCCGTCCCAGAACAGCTCGAGCGCCTTGTAGGTGCGCTTGGCCTTCGGCGAGAGCAGGTCGGCCTGAATCGTCGTCTCGGTCAGCGTGCCGTTGTCCGCGAAATCCGTCAGGAAGACGGCGTCTTCGCCCGGATTGAACATGCGGCAGTAGGGGAAGCCGGCGCCCGGCAGCACGATGTCATCCGGATCGATACCGGCCGCGACGCCCGCGTCCAGGATCGGCACGTAGTCGCAGTTGTCGTCGATGGCCGCCTTCAGCTCGCGATAGATCGCACGGGCACCCACGTTCTGGTGCGGCGTGACCGCCATCTGCCCGCCGAGGATGAACTCGTCCTGGTACATCGGATCGAGGTTCTTCGATGCGATCGTCCTCGCATCCTTCGGCTCGCCGAACTCGCCGTTGATGAAGGTGAGCGGGCCACGCGAGGTCAACCCCAGAGGCGCACCCGTGACCGGATCGACGCTGGTGAAGTTGAAGTTCTGGCGCGTGAACAACGAGGCGCTCGCGCCGCGGACCGCAACGCTCGCGGTCAGAGGCAGAGCATAGCGACCGGCGTTGCCGTAGATCTTCAGCGACGAGTCGCCGCGGGCGTCCCAGGAGAAGCCGAGGCGCGGGCCGAACTGGTTCTTGATCTCGACGTAGGTGTCGCCCTGGCCGTTGATGTTCTCGAAGCTGTCCCAGCGCAGACCGGCGCTGAACAGGAACGTGTCGGTGATGTTCCAGTTGTCTTCGATGTAGAACGCGCGCTGCTTTACTTCGACGGTCGAGCCCTGGTTGACGATCTGCTCGCGCACGATGTCCTGACCGGTGGCCAGCGTCGAATAGCGCCACGTACGACCGCCTTCGATCGAGGTGCCCGCTACGGACTCGTAGTCATCGAGGTCATAACCTGCGCGCAGCAGGTGCGCGCCGAGCTGATACTCGGCATCGATGCGCGCCTGGTCGCGCGTATCGCCAGCGTCCTGACGATCGATGGCGCCGAGGTTGGGTAGCGTAGCCGTGATATTGCAGGTACTTGCGAATGTTCCCGTTGCGGCTCGTCGAGCGGCAGAACGAGCATCGGTGATGACCGGACAGCCGGTCGCCGGCGTGTTGAGATCGCCGGTATAGGCAACCCGCAAGCCGCTCGCCGTCTTCAGGTGAACGCCGCGCGAGAACTCGCCGTGACCGTACAGCGCCGAGACCGTGAGGTCATCGGTGATGTAGCTGGTCCATTTGCCCACGTAGTTCTGGCCGCCGTTCTCTTCGTACTGAGTACCGATCAGGCCCAGCCGGTCCGCCGCACCCAAGGTGTTGAGGTAGACCTTGCTGGTCGTCTCCTCTTCGTCCGAGAAGGCCGTCACCTCGAAGGTGTTGGACTCGTTGATGTTCCAGTCCAGCTTCACCAGCCACTGCGGCGTTTCCGTCGTGTCGTTGGTGTTGTTGCGCGTCGTGATGTTGCCCCAGCGGTCCTCTTCGTGCTCCGTGTAACCGATCAACGCGAAGGCGAACAGCTTGTCCTTGACGATCGGGCCGCCGGCCCAGATGTTCGCCGTCCACTCGGAGGTCTCTTCCTCGGCGTTGATGGAACGCACGGTGCCGAAGGAACTCGGCTCGAGCGGATTCGAGTGGTTGGCGTTTCTCGTCTTGGAACGCATCGAGGCGGGCGTGAAATACAGGCTCGAGCCCGACTGGAACTCGTTCGTGCCGCGCTTGGTCGTCTGGCTGACGACGCCGCCGAGCGAACGCCCGAACTCCGCGCCGTAGCCGCCCGTCTTCACCTGCTGCTCGGAGATCCCTTCGAACGGAATCTTCGAGAAGTTCAGGTTGCGGAACGAGTTCGTGACGTTGAAACCGTTCACGTAGTAGGCGTTCTCGGCGACCGAGGCACCGCCGAACGACGCCAAGTTGCCGTCCGCGAACGCGATGTCGCCGCGCACGGTGCCGGGCGCGAGCAACGCTGCAGAAGTCAGGTCGCGTGCGACCGGAATCTTCTCGAGCATGTCGGCGGAGAGAATCGTCACCGACTCGACTGACGACACGTCGATCGGGTTCACGACGCGCACGCCGGTCACGATCACTTCGCTGATCGTGCCCTCGCCGGCAGCGCTGAAGTTGACCGGGGTACCCGTGCCTGCGCTGACGGCGACAGCGTCGCGGACGACTGTCGAGCCATCGGCGTGCTTGAGAGTGACCTTGTAGCTGCCGGGAGGCAGCGCCGGCATGCGGTACGAGCCGTCCTTGTCCACGGCAACTTCGCGATGGAAGCCCGTCTGCCCGTTCTCGACCAGGACGGTCTCGCCGGCGGCGGCCGTTCCGAAGACCGAGCCGCTGGTGCTTTGCCCGAGTGCGACCGGGCTGGCTGCAATCAGCGTCGTGGCAATCGCACCGGCGAGGCGATTCGTGTTCCGCTGGCCGGGTTGCGAGGAGTCGAAAGCCGCTACCGCGGCCGACGAACCTCCATACAGCGCCCGCTTCACCGCGAACGCGAGTGTGTGTCTCGTCATCATTTAGATTCTCCCTGCGAGAGGTTTCTTTGGTTGTGATCAGCGCAACCGGATGCCCGGCCGCGACTCTCCCGTCTTGTGACCCCACCAAATTCCCCGGGAATTGGTGCTGGCATGGGCCCAAGCTCGTGCGGAGCATACAACTCGAAAAAATGCATTGAAATAATGGTTGCTATGTCTGTTGGTGTGCCCGCAACAGAAAAGTCGCGGTAAAACTAGGTCTATCTCGCATCTTGCTCAGTACTGGGAAGGACCCTCGGCCCGCCGATGTATACGGTGGCGTGGTTACAACAGCGAAGTGCCGTTTGTTGCTGGGTGTTGTCCGGCGTAGCGGACGCTACACGAACTGGTCGCGACCGACCGCCGCGCTGGCGATCGCGCCGATCGCGAATATCTGTATGCAACTATCGACGGGTGATCTGAGCGGTGCGCGTCAGACCCCAGCATTGACTCGCGCGGGACGCGCTAGGCGCAACTGTGAATTAATGTGAAGGCGCGAGGCTCGCATCCATGAATTCGACGAGCTTGACCAGGAATTCCGCGCGGTTCGCTTCGCTGATGAAGCCGTGGTCTTCGTTGCGTTTGAACAGCGTCTGTACCGGCTTGCCCGCCTTCGTCAAGGCATCCTTCATGCGCTCGAACTGCGTGACGGGGGCGCGCGAGTCGGAGCCCGAGTGCACGAGCAGTACCGGCGAGCGGATTTCGGCAGCACGCCAGGCGGGAGAGATCTTGCGCAACTGCTCGGCGTCCTTCCCTACTACGGCACGCTGATACACGCGCCCTTCGTCCGTACTCGCAGCCAGGCTGTCGCGTTGCCAGAACTCGAGGTCGTAGATGCCGACGTAGCCGACGCCGCACCGATAAAGGTCCGGCTCGCGCACCAGACCCATCATCGCTGAGTACGCGCCGTAGCTGCCGCCATAGATGCAGACGGCCGCTGGGTCCGCATGGCCCTGTTCGATCGCCCAGCGCGTGGCATCCGTGACGTCGTCCTGCATCTTCGCGCCCCACTCGCCGTACACCCAGTCGGTGAACTTGTTGCCATAGCCGCTCGAACCGCGGAAGTTAACCTGCAGAACCGCGTAGCCGTTGGCTGCCAGCCACTGCACCTCGGGGTCGAAATCCCAGGTATCGCGGGCGATCGGGCCACCGTGCACGAGCACGACCATTTTCTTTCGGGCGCCCGGTGCCCGGCCCTTGGGCAGCGTCAGGTAACCGTGCAGCTCCAGCCCGTCGCGCGCCTTGAGCGTGATGGGTTGCACAGGGCTCATTTGCGCAGCATCGATCCACGAACGCGTCGGGAAGCGCGTCAGCACGGCACGCCGGTCGAGGTCGAACACGTAATAGGCACCGGCATCCACGTCGCTGCCGGCGAAGACCACCGCCTTGGAGCGGTCGCGGGAGAAGTCCTCGACCCAGACATTGCGGTTGCCGAAGGCCTGGCGAATCGCTTCGAACAGCTTCACGTCAGGATGCGGCGGGTCGAAATATCGCCACTGCGTGCGCTCGCCTTCGTACACGACGCCGATCGGCACACCGCGGGTCCGGCTCGGCAACAGGTTGCCGAAGTCGTAAACGAGGTCGCCGAACAGCGCCTGCGGCTCGCCACCCTTCTCCACGTCGACGATGGCGAGACGGGACGGGCCTTCGCCGCGCGAATCCTCGAAGTAAATGCCCTTGTCGTCGTGGGTGAAGGCGAGCGGACTCAGCCCGCCGGATTGCTCGTCGCTGATCGAGTAACGGGAGACTTCCTTCCAGGCGGCCGCTTCGGAATCGCGATACATGAGGACGTACGTCCCGTCGCGTTCCGTCCCGCCCTGGAAGCGCAGCTTGCCGGCGTGATCGGTCATGAAGTCGGGAAATCGATAGCGCGACTGCAGCAGGTGCTGCTTCTGGCCAGTCAGCGTGTTGATGCGATACAGCTCCATCAACGGCCACGACGCATGCTCGTACACCGCAACGACCACGTTTTGGTCGTCGTTGTCGAGCAGATCGACGATGTCCCAGTCGCGAAAGTTCCGATCGATGATCAGTACGTTGCTCTTGTCGGGCCCGAGGAGGGTGCGCACCTGGGTTCCATCGACGTTGACCGCCATGAGATACCCGGTGACGACCGCGGCCTCGTCCTTGCCTTCCCGATAGGACAAGCCGAACAGCAGGCGGTCGTTCGAGGACCAGTAGACGTCCTCGATGTCCTGCTCGTTGTGCATGCCGAACGTACCGATGCTCTTGAGCTCGGGGAGCTGCAATACGTTCAGAATGACCCTGCCGCCAGGCGAGCGCATCGTGACAGCAACGCGATCGCCTTTGGGCGAGACCCTTGCGCCGGTGAATTCAGGAAGCTTCGCGAACGGCTCGGGAGAAACGGCGTGAGCCACATGGCCGCAGCAGAAGGAAACGATTGCGAGACAGGCAATCAGGCGCGAGAAGAACTTCACACGGATCCTGGTTCTTATAGTGTAGGCCGCGTCGTCGGCAAGAGGCTTGGAGCGGGTGATGGGAATCGAACCCACGTTAGTAGCTTGGGAAGCTACAGTTCTACCATTGAACTACACCCGCTGCGCTGTCCGGATTCTAGGCAGCAGCCCGCCCGACCGGCAAGCTAACCCACCATGAAGTTCGACCTGCGCGACCTCGAGCTGTTCGTCGCCGTCGCCGATGCCGGCAGCATCGCGCGGGCGGCCGAGCGCTCGCACACCGTCGCCTCGGCGGTCAGCAAGCGCATTTCCGATCTGGAGGAGGTTTTCGGCTGCCCGCTCATCGTGCGCGCTGCGAAAGGTGCCGAGCTGACACCCGCCGGGCATGCGCTGCTGGTCCGGGCACGAGTGCTGCTTCACCAGGCGGCGCAGCTCGATGACGAGATGCGCCGGCACGCAAGCGGCTCGCGCGGTTACGTGCGCGTGTTCGCGAACATCTCGGCGATCGTGGAATTTCTGCCGGCTGCCCTCGCCTCGTTCAGCGCGGCGCATCCCGACATCCACGTGCAACTCGAAGAGCACGTGAGCTCGGCGATCGCCGCGGCGGTCGCCAACGGCACCGCGGACTTCGGCATTCTGAGCGAGCTGCCGCTGGTCGATGGCCTGACCACGGTGCCGTTTCGCAACGACGAGCTGGTGGTCGTGCTGCAACCGGGTCATCCGCTCGCCAACCGTCAATCACTGGCGTTCGCGGAGATCGCCGACCAACCGTTCGTCGGCCTGCATGCCGGCAGCTCCCTGCATCACGTGCTGACGCGCGCCGCGACGGAGACTGGCCGCACCTTGAACTGGCGCATCAATGTGACGAGCTTCGATGCCGCCTGCGCGATGGTCGCCGCCGGACTCGGCGTCGGCATCGTTCCGCGTGCAGCGACGACGGCGTACATCCGTTCGTTGTCGCTCGCGTGCATCGCTTTGAGCGACGCTTGGGCGCGACGTCAGCTATTCCTGTGCACACGAGCGAACGCACCGCTGCCTTCGGCCGCGCGCGTGCTGTTCGAACACCTGCTCGGCCAGAAGCAAATACCGTGATGTCCGAGAAGGATCCTTCCGACGTGCGACTGCGCAGCGTGCGCAGCTTCGTCCTGCGACAGGGCCGCGCAACTGCGGGCCAGGAGCGCGCGCTCACGCAGTTGTGGCCGAAATATGGCGTCGAGTATTCGCCGGCCAGGCTCGATCTGCAGGCGCTGTTCGGACGCGCAGCACCGCGCATGCTGGAGATCGGCTTCGGCGCCGGCGAAGCGCTGCTCGAATTCGCCACGGCGCATCCGAAGATGGACTGCATCGGCATCGAAGTGCATCGGCCCGGCGTCGGGCGCCTGCTGCTCGGCGCGGAAGCGGCGACGCTGCGCAATCTGCGCGTGATCTGTCACGACGCGGTGGAAGTGCTGCAACATCAGCTCGCGCCGGCGTCCATCGAGCTCGCGCACATCTTCTTTCCGGATCCGTGGCCGAAAAAGCGGCACCACAAGCGACGGCTGATCCAGGCGCCATTCGTCGAGCTGCTCGCGCAAACGATCGCTGCTGGTGGCACGCTGCGACTCGCGACTGACTGGGAGCATTACGCACAACAGATGCGCGAGGTCATCGACGCGTCATCGAAGTTCGTCAACGTTGCGGCCGACGCGGGCTTCGTCGCGCGATCTGCAGAACGAGCGCTCACGCGCTTCGAGCGTCGCGGCCAGCGTCTCGGTCACGGCGTATGGGATCTCGAATATCGACGAACGAATTGACACTGCTGTCATCAAAAGCGTGCATGTCACACGAGGTTGATGCTCTGCAGAAAAATCTCCTCTTGAATCCACACGCTCACAGGACTAAAACGATTTGCACGAACAAGGAGACAACGTATGCCCTCGCCGAGTCCTGTTGTGGGTGACTGGTATCGCCGGCCGGGTGGCGCGTTGTTCGAAGTGGTTGCGATCGATCGCGACGATGCGACCGTCGAAGCGCAGCATTTCGACGGCACGCTGGAAGAGTTCGACCTGGAATCGTGGGAAGAGCAGGAATTCGAAGAAGCGCAGGCGCCCGAGGACTGGACCGGCTCCGTCGACGTCGATGCCGAAGATTACGAGCCCGATCGCGAAGTGAGCACCGGCGGCACGGTCTGGACCGATCCGCTCACGAGCCTCGACCGCTCCGAAGCGTCGGGTTATTCGGAGTGGCCTGCGCCGCGCGATCTGTAGAATCCGTTGTCGCAGCCGTACCGATCGACGCATCGACGAACCCCGCTCGCATCATCTGCCAGAAAAGAATGATCGCCGGCAGCGCGAGCACGGTGGTCAGCAGGTAGAAGTTCACATAGCCGAGCGATTCGATGAGCGCGCCCGCGCTCGTCCCCGTCAACACGCGACCGACAACGCTCGCTGCCGCAGAGATCAGCGCGTACTGCGCGGCCGTGTAGCGCAGATCGCAGAGCGCCGAGAAGTAGGCTGTTACCGTGACTCCGCCGATACCGCTGGCCAGGTTCTCGAAGCCGATCGCCCCGGCCAGACCCCAGTTCGAATGACCGAGCGCCGCGAGGCCCGCAAAACTCAGGTTCGAGACGCACATCAGCACGAGGCTCAGCAGCACCGAGCGCTGCATGCCGAGCCGCGTGTACAGCATGCCGCCGAGAAAGATACCGGCGAGATAGGCCCAGAAGCCGAAGCCGACGTCGTACATCGCGATCTCGTCGTTCGTGTAATGCTGATCGTTGAACAGCAGCCGGAAAGTCAGATTCGCCAGCGTGTCGCCGATCTTGTGCAGCAGCACGAACAGCAGCACCAGCAACGCACCGCGACGCCGGAAGAACTCCATCAGCGGCGCAACGATCGAGTCGACGACAGCAGGCAGACCCTGCCGCGTCGAGACCGCGCGATGCCGCGGCGGCTCACCGAGGAGCAGACCAACGGCCATCGCCGGTATGGCGAACAACGCGCACGCCATGTAGGCAGCCTGCCAACCGGCGCGCTGAGCAATCACGAGTGCCAGCGCTGCCGCCGTCACCGATCCGATGCGCCAGCCGTATTGCGACATGCCGGAACCGACGCCGAGCTGACGGGGCTCGAGCGATTCGATGCGGTAAGCATCGATCACGATGTCGTACGTCGCACCGGCAACAGCCACCAGAATGGCGGCGACGGCCGTTGCGACCAGACTCTCCTTTGGATTCACCAGCGCGAGATTCACGATGCTGGCCGCCGCCAGCACCCCCGCCACGAGCAACCAGGAGACCCGCTGCCCGAGCCGGCCGATGATCGGGAGCCGCACCCCGTCGACGACCCAAGCCCACAACCACTTCAAGTTGTAGACGAGAAATGCGAGCGCGAACGCGGTGACCGCGCGCTTGTTGATCCCATCCTGCGCGAGCCGTGTCGTGAGAGTCGCGGCGATCAGTGCGTACGGCGCGCCGGAAGAGATGCCGAGAAAGAGCGCCGCGAGCGGCGCAGCCTCGGTGTACGGGCGCACGCTGGCTGGGACGGAAGCACGCCAGTCGCTCATCGCATTTTGAAGTCGTAGTCCATCACCAGCGGCGCGTGATCGGAAAAGCGCCGCTTCCTATAGATGCTCGCCTGCAGCACGCTGCCGCGCAGCCCCGGGCTCATGATCTGGTAGTCGATGCGCCACCCCACGTTGTTCGCCCAGGCCTGGCCGCGATTCGACCACCACGTGTATTCGTCAGGCTTCGCGTTGATCTCGCGAAAGCCGTCGACGTAGCCGACGTCGCCGAACAGCTCGTCGAGCCACGCGCGCTCCTGCGGCAGGAAGCCGGAGTTCTTGCGATTCGAGCGCCAGTTGCGCAGGTCGATCTCCTTGTGCGCGATGTTCCAGTCGCCGCACAGGATGAAGTCGCGCCGCTTGCGCTTGAGCGCCCGCAGGTGCGGCATGAACTCGGCAAGGAAGCGGAACTTCGCCTGCTGCCGGTCCTCGCCCGAAGAACCGGAGGGCAGATACAGCGACACCACCGAGAGCTTGCCGAACTGCGCTTCGAGGTAACGGCCTTCGGCATCGAACTCTTTCGAGCCGTAGCCGATCGTGACGTTGTCGGGCTTGCGCCTGGCGTAGATCGCGACGCCGCTGTAGCCCTTCTTGAGCGCGTCGAAGTAGTAGCAGTGATAACCCTTCGGCCGGTACAGCGCATCGCCGAGCTGGTCTTCCTGCGCTTTGGTCTCCTGCACGCACACGACGTCGGGCTCCTGCCCTGCGATCCAGCGAAACACGCCCTTGTTGCCGGCGGAGCGAATGCCGTTGGCGTTGAGAGTGATGATGCGCATGCCGACATTATAGAGAGAATGTATAGAATCCCTTCATGTCCGCGTCCTTCATCGATCTGTGCCTGCGCCTCGGTGTACTGCGCTTCGGCGAGTTCAAGCTGAAATCGGGGCGCCTCAGCCCGTACTTTTTCAACGCCGGCTCGTTCAACACCGGCGGCGGGCTCGGCGAGCTCGGGCGCCACTACGCCGAGGCGATCCAGAAGACTGCGTGGTCCTTCGACGTGCTGTTCGGCCCCGCCTACAAGGGCATCCCGCTCGTGGCCGCAGCTTCGATTGCGCTCGCCGACCGCCACGGCCGCGACGTCCCGTGGTCTTTCAACCGCAAGGAAGCGAAGGATCATGGCGAGGGCGGCAGCATCGTCGGCACTCCACTGCGCGGCCGCGTGCTGATCGTCGACGACGTCATCACCGCCGGTACGGCGATTCGCGAGGCGGTCGACATCATCACGGCCGCGGGCGCGCAGCCCGTCGGCGTCGTGCTTGCTCTCGATCGGCAGGAGCGCGGCACGGGACAGCTCTCGGCAGTTCAGGAAGTCGAGCAGACGTTGCAGCTTCCGGTGGCCAGCATCCTCAAGCTTGCCGACTTGATCGCGTACCTCGAGCGGTCGGGCAACGCGAGCCAGCTGGCGGCAACGCGCGCCTACCGCAGCCAGTACGGCGTCGCCTGAAGGCTGCACCCCGTGTAAAAATTTGACGGCCAAGGTTGCTACGGCACAATAGCCGCGGGAACGGTAGCTCGAGCCAACATGCGCTGGATTCGCCTGGTCGCGACAACGATCGTGCTGGCGGCAACGGTTTACGCCGCTGCAGCGATGGCGCAGAACCGCGCATCGCGCGAAGCCTTCTTTCGCTGCAAGGACCGCAACGGCCAGACCCACTACGGCGACAGCATGCCGCCCCAATGCGCCGGTCTCGACACAGAGGTGCTCAACGACAACGGCATCCAGGTGCGGTTGATCGAGGGCGAGGCAACGCGGCTCAAACGCCTGGAGCGCGAAGCGGGCGAAGCGAAGATTCGCAAGGAGAAGGAGCAGCGCGCGCTGCGTGATCGCACGCTGACCGAGACCTATCTCACCGTCGAGGACATCGAGCGCCTGCGCGGTCAGCGGCTCGACATGCTGAACGCTCAGTACCGTGTCACCGAGCAGAACATCTCGAACCTGCGCGAGCGCCAGACGCGGCTCCAGGGGCAGATCGCCCGCTTCAAGCCGTACAGCGATAGCCCGAATGCACCGCCGCTGCCCGAGCACCTCGCCGCGGAGATGGTCAACACGGTGAACGGCCTGCGCGTCTACGAGCAGTCGCTGGTTGCGAATCGCAAGGAACAGGCCGAGCTGAACGCGCAGTTCGACTCGGACGTGAAACGCTTCAAGGAACTGAAGGGCATTCGCTGATCGGCAGCGGGTCAGCCGCGGCCGGAGCTGCCGAATCCGCCGGCACCGCGCTGCGACTGCGCGAACTCCTCGACCACATCGAACTCCACCTGCACGACCGGCACGACTACGAGCTGCGCGATGCGCTCGCCCGGCTGGATCGTGAACATCGTTTGTCCGCGGTTCCAGCAGGACACGAACACCTGGCCCTGGTAGTCGGAATCGATCAGTCCGACCAGGTTGCCGAGCACGATGCCGTGCTTGTGCCCGAGGCCGGAGCGCGGCAACACGATGGCGGCGTAGCCCGAGTCCTCCAGGTGAATCGCGATGCCGGAGGGGATCAGCTGCGTATCGCCCGGCTTCAGCTCGAGAGGCGCGTCGATGCAAGCGCGCAAGTCCACACCTGCAGAGCCTTGCGTCGCGTATTGCGGCAGCGGGTAGTCGCGACCGATGCGTGGGTCGAGGATGCGCACCTCGAGCCGGCGGCGCGCGCCGGTGGCGTGCGCTCCATCAGCTGGCATGGGCAGGACTCTTGGCTTTCGCAGCGAAAGAACGGGTTTTGGTGCTCGCCTGGTAGCGCTCGGCGATGACTTCGACCAGCTGTCGCGCCAGCGCCAGCTTGCTGGTGAACGCGAGCTCGCGCTTGCCGCCGCCCGGCCAATACACCGTCAGCGCGTTCTCGTCCTTATCGAAACCAAGATCGGCACCGACCTTGTTGGCGGCGATCATGTCGAGATTCTTGCCCGTCAGTTTCGCGAGCGCGTTGCGTTCGACGTGCTCGGTTTCGGCAGCGAAACCGACGAGGAACGGCGGCGACTCGGAACGCGAAATCGTTGCGAGTACGTCCGGCGCGCGCGCCAACGACAGGTTCATCGTGTCGCTGGTCTTCTTGATCTTCTCGCCCGCGACCTGGTGCGCGCGATAGTCGGAGACTGCAGCCGCCGAGATGAAAATTTGCGTGTTCGCGAGGTTGCGTCGCACGGCGTCGAGCATCTGCTCCGCGCTCTCCACTTCGACGCGCTCGACGCCCTTCGGCGTGGGAATCTGCACCGGCCCACTCACCAGCACGACTTCTGCGCCGGCTTCGCGAGCAGCCTGCGCGACTGCGTAACCCATCTTGCCCGAGCTGCGATTGCTGATGAACCGCACGGGATCGATCGCCTCGCGCGTCGGTCCGGCGGTGACGATGACTTTCAGGCCATGCAGCGCACCGGCGCCGCCGCGCGTGGTGAAAATCTCGTCAGCGATCTGCGCGGGCTCGAGCATGCGGCCGACGCCGACTTCGCCGCACGCCTGCTCGCCGCTGGCCGGGCCGAGCAGCCGCACGCCGCGGTCTTTCAGAAGCTGCACGTTCGCTTGTGTAGCCGCGTTCGCCCACATCTGACGGTTCATCGCGGGTGCGAGCGTGATCCGCGCGGTCGTTGCGAGACAAATCGTCGCGAGCAAATCGTCAGCGAAACCGTGCGCGAGTCGCGCGATGAATTCGGCAGTCGCGGGCGCGACGATGATCTCATCCGCCCAGCGCGCGAGCTCGATGTGTCCCATCGCGGCTTCCGCCGCCTCGTCCCACAGATTGGTGCGCACGGGCCGTCCCGAAACAGCCTGGAACGTCAGCGCGGTCACGAACTGCTGCGCGCCGCGCGACATGACCACCTGCACTTCGGCGCCGTGCTCCATGAGCCGCCGAACGAGGTCCGGACTCTTGTAGGCGGCGATGCCGCCGGTGACGCCGAGCAGGATCTTGCGGGGCTGCGGACTCATGGCCGGATTATGCGGGCGGCCTTCGGGCGCATCAAACGAGGCGCTGTATCGAGGTATTCCAAAAGCTCCATGGAACTGTCCGGCGGCACAATGTCGCATCGGGCAACACCCTCAGGACAGCGGATGTCGATACGGCAATGGCCGCAGCGCGAGCGGCCGCGGGAAAAGCTGCTCGAGCGAGGGCCGAGCGTGCTCACAGAAGCAGAGCTGCTCGCGATCCTGCTGCGCACCGGCGTGCGCGGGCACAGCGCACTCGATGTCGCCCGCCAGCTCCTCATCGATTTCGGCTCCCTGCGAGGATTGCTGACAGCGGACGCGAAGCGTCTGTGCGCTGCGCGAGGGCTCGGCCCGGCGCGCTACGTGGTGCTCCAGGCGTCGCTGGAGTTGGCCCGGCGGCACTACCAGGAACCGCTGCGGTCCGGAGTGCCGCTGAACGACGACCGCGCGACCCGGGAATTCTTGCAGATGCGCCTGCGCGACCTGCCCTACGAGGTCTTTTGCTGCCTGTGGCTCGATAATCGCCGCCGGGTCATCGCGTTCGACGAGCTGTTTCGGGGCACGCTGGATTCGGCCAACGTCCATCCCCGGGAGGTGGTCAAACAGGCCCTCGCCCGCAATGCGGCCTCGGTCATCGTCGCCCATAACCACCCGTCCGGACTGGCGGAACCGAGCCTCGCGGACGAGCAGGTCACCCGTCGGCTGAAGGAGGCCCTGGCCCTGATCGACGTCCGGCTGATGGACCACCTGGTCATCGGGGACGGCGTGTGCGAGTCCTTTGCTTCCCGCGGGTTACTGTAAATCCCCTTCCCTCTCAAGCCATTGGCTGGTATAAAGCGCGACTCTTTTTAGGGATCGCAGCCATGTCCAGAGTCTGTCAGATCACCGGCAAGCGGCCGATGACCGGCAACACCGTGTCTCACGCCAACAACCGGCGTCGCCGGCGCTTCCTGCCGAACCTGCACGTGCAGCGCTTCTGGCTGGAGAGCGAGCGTCGCTTCGTCAGCCTGCGCGTCTCGACGCGCGGCCTGCGCACGATCGAGAAGAAGGGCATCGAGAAGGTCGTCGCCGAGCTGCGCAAGCAGGGCGTCGAGCTGTAATCCGGGAGAGAGGCCATGCGCGAAAAGATCAAGCTCCTGTCGTCGGCCAACACCGGCCACTTCTACACCACGACCAAGAACAAGCGGCTCCATCCCGACAAGATGGAGGTCAAGAAATTCGACCCGAAGGTCCGCAAGCACGTCGTCTACAAAGAGACGAAGATCAAGTAAGGACGCTGTAGGTCGGGCTTCAGCCCGACTCCGAAAAAAGAAAAGCCCGCCATTCGGCGGGCTTTTTTGTTTCCAGGTTTCTGCGTCGCTCAGGCGGGTTGCATCGCGTAGCCACGCAACGTCGCCGCGAAATCCTGCAGCACTTTGATGCGGCTCTCCTCCGCCTGGGCAATCCAGTCCTTGAGGTGCTGCACCAGTTTCTCGTTGCTCATGTTCGCGCCGCTCCACATCTGGCGCAGGCGCTCGCGGAACTCGTGCACCGTCTGCAGCGCAGGGTTGGCGGCGAGCACTTCCTTCAAGCGCGACTGCGCGGTGTTGTCCAGCAGCACCGGCTCGCGCACCAGCAGCTTGCGGACGCGGCGGCTCAGCTTGCCGCCAGCAATACGCAGCTCGTCGCGGAATACGGGCAGCATCACGTGCCGCGTGTAAGCGCGCAGCACATGCATGCGATTGACGATCACGGCGCGCACGGTCTCCAGGTCGATGTGCTTGCGCGGCGCCACGTGCACCGGCTCCGGCGCGACGCGAATGACCTTCGCGAGCCGCAGCGTCTGGAAGATCCGGATGTACAGCCAGCCGATGTCGAACTCCCAGCGATAGATCGAGAACTTCGCCGAGCTCGGGAACGCGTGGTGATTGTTGTGCAGCTCTTCGCCCGCGACCAGCAAGCCCCACGGCACGATGTTGCGCGCGGCGTCCGGGCATTCGAAATTGCGATAGCCGTAGTAGTGACCGATGCCGTTGATCACGCCGGCCGCCATCACGGGATTCGCCATCATCTGAATGGCGTACACGAGGATGCCGGGCAAGCCGAACAGCAGCAGGTCGATGAAGAACAGCGCGGTGATGCCGATGTTGCGGTAAGGGTAGTAGACCTTGCGCTCCATCCAGTCGTCAGGCGTGCCGCGACCAAACTTGTCCGTCGTTTCGGGATTGCGCGCCTGCGCCTGATACAGCTCAGCACCTTCCAGCAGGACTTTCTTCAAACCGAAGATGACGGGGCTGTGCGGATCGTCGACCGTCTCGCAGCGAGCGTGATGCTTGCGGTGAACGGCGACCCATTCCTTGGTGACGATGCCCGACGTGAGCCACAGCCAGAAGCGGAAAACGTGGCGGAGCACCGGGTGCAGATCGAGGCTGCGGTGGGTGGCGTCGCGGTGCAGGTATAGGGTGACGCCCATGAAGGTGAACTGCACCATCAGGAACGTCACGATGACGTACGACCAAAAGCTAAGATTCAGAAATCCATACAGAAAGTCGACGTTCACTGTGGGTCCCTGCGGCCCGCTGGGCGCGGCCGTTTCGTATTAAGGAAAATCGAGGTCGGCGGACTATAGCGGAGCCCCCGGGTGACCTCAAATGAGCCAATCCCTGCTCCGTCCCAGGGATGTGACCTGCGCTGCGATCGGTGGTGGATACTGTGATGGTGATCTCACAGTGTTCAACCCGCGGCTGCGAATAAAGGGTCCGAATGCCCGAGCTTCCCGAAGTTGAAACGACGCGCCGCGGCATAGAGCCGGCGATCCGCGGCCACGTCATCCGCTCGATCCTGGTGCGCGAGCCGCGGCTGCGCTGGCGAGTGCCGCGCGAGCTCCCGGAGGAGGCCGCCGGTCAGCGGCTGCGCGATTTGCGGCGGCGCGCGAAATACCTGCTGTTCGATCTCGAGCGCGGCACGATGATCCTGCACCTGGGAATGTCGGGCAGCCTGCGCCTGATGCCGAGCTCGATCGCGCCGGCGCTGCACGATCACGTCGATATCGTGCTCGACTCCGGCCTGTGCGTGCGCTTCAACGATCCGCGTCGCTTCGGCAGCCTGCTGTGGACGCGCGAAGATCCGCTGCAGCACCCGCTGCTCAGGTCGCTCGCACCTGAACCGCTGTCCGCGCAATTCACCGGCGCGTACCTGGCGCGCGCGTCCGCGGGACGCAGCGTCGCGATCAAGCAGCTCATCATGAACGGTCAGGTCGTCGTCGGCGTCGGCAACATCTACGCGAGCGAAGCGCTGTTCCGCGCGGGCATCAACCCACGGCGCTCGGCAAAGCGCATCAAGCGCGCAGAGTTCGACGCGCTCGCGAAGTCGATCAAGGTGGTGCTGCGCGCGGCGATCCGTGCAGGCGGCACGACGCTGCGCGATTACGTCAATCCTGAAGGAACGCCCGGGTATTTCCGGCAGAAGCTGTACGTCTACGAGCGCACGAAGGAGCCGTGCCGCGTGTGTCGCACGCCGATCCGGCAATTGGTGCAGGGACAGCGGTCGACGTATTTTTGCCCGAAGTGTCAGCGCTAATAGACGACGCCCACGCCGACGCCGCGCGGATCGGACACCGCTTTCACTTCGCCGCTCTTGTAATCCCACGTCACGATCTGTGCGTTGCCCGGCATGCGCGACTCGCGCAGCGTGTGGCCGTACTTCTGCAACGTCTGCTTCTCTTCTTCGGTCAGCGCGCCGGGCTCGAACGTGATCGTGTCGGGCATGTACTGATGGTGATAGCGGCCCTTCTTGATGAACTCCTCGGGCGCCACGCCGTCCATCCAGTCGAGCGTCGAAAGCAGCACGACGGTCATGATCACGCTGCCGCCGGGCGAGCCGACGATCAGCAGGCCGTCCGACTTCTCCACGAACGTCGGCGTCATGCTCGACAGCGGCCGCTTGCCCGGGGCGATTGCGTTGGCATCGGCACCGAGCAGACGGAAGCCGTTCGGCGCGCCCGCCTTCGCCGCGAAGTCGTCCATCTCGTTATTCAGCATGATGCCCGTGCCCGGCACCATGAGACCGGAGCCGAAGAAGAAGTTGACCGACTGCGTGCCTGCCACGCGATTGCCTTCTGCGTCGATGATCGAGAAGTGCGAGGTGTCCGGGCCGACATCCGGTGCGGCGCTGCTCGGCAGCATCTCGCTCGGTGTCGCGCGATCGATGCGGATCGTGGTGCGCTGGCCGGCCGCGTAGAACGGATGCGTGAGCCGGTCGGTGGGGACCTGCACGAAATCCGGATCGCCGAGAAATTCTGCGCGATCGCGATGTGCGCGCCGCATCGCCTCCACGACGAGATGCTTACGCGTCGCGCCGTCGACCGCATGAAGATCGAAGGCCGAGAGAATGTTCAGCGCGTCGATGATCGTGGTGCCGCCCGAAGACGGCGGCGGCGCAGCGACGATGCGGGCGCCGCGATATTCGCCGTACAACGGCTTGCGCTCCGCCACACGATAGCTCGCGAAGTCCTCGAGCGACCAGATGCCGCCGAGCTTGCGCACGCCTTCGACCAGCCGCTTCGCCACTGAGCCTTTGTAGAAGCCGTCGGGCCCTTGCTCCGCAAGCGTCGTCAGAATCTGCGCCAGCTCGGGCTGCTTGATGATCGTGCCGACTGCCGGCACTTCGCCGTTCACCAGAAAGATCTTGGCCGCAGCGCCCGCCTGGAACAGGTTCTTCTTGGCTTCGATGCCGCCGCGCAGACGCGTGTTCAGCGCAAAGCCTTCGCGCGCGATGCGAATCGCCGGCTGCATGCTCGTCTTCAACGGCAGCTTGCCGTACTTTGTCGCGAGATGCGCCCAGCCCGCGGCTTCGCCCGGAATGCCGGCAGCGAGCGCGGTTGCTGTCGAACGGCCCGGAACGACGTTGCCTTTGTCGTCGAGGAACATGTCGCGCGTCGCTGCCTTCGGCGCGACTTCGCGCGCGTCGACCATGGTCTCGAATTTGTCGGAGGCGCGATGGAGCAACCAGAATCCGCCGCCGCCCAGTCCCGAGCTGCTGGGCTCGACGACCGCGAGCGTCGAGCTCACGGCGACTGCCGCGTCGAACGCGTTACCGCCCTGCTTCAGGATCTCCATGCCGGCCTGCGTAGCCACCTCGTGCTGACTCGCGATCGCCGCCTTCTGCGGCTTGGCCAGCGAATCCGCCGTCGCGAGCAGCGGTGCGAAAAGCGCAACGATGAAGACAAAACAGAGACGCGAGCGAAGCAGTGCGACCTTCATGACGGTTTCGACCTTCGGAGTTTCAGGCTTTGCGCCGCGCCCACGCGCGTTGCAGGGCAGTCTCGACGGCGGGATGCACGAACTGGCTGACATTGCCGCCGAAGCTCGCGATCTCGCGCACCAGCGACGACGAGATGAAATTGAAGCGCTCGGCCGGCGTGAGGAACACGTAGTCGACCTGGTTCGACAGGTGCCGGCTCATGGTCGCGAGCTGGAACTCGAACTCGAAATCGGACACCGCGCGCAAGCCACGCACGACGACGCTCAAGCCATTCTGACGGGCGAAGTCGACCGTGAGCCCGGTGTATCCGGTGACTTCGACGTTCGGAATGTCGCGCAGCACTTCACGCGCGAGCTCGACGCGCTCGTCGACGGTGAACAGCGGCGCCTTGCCAGGGTTCGCCGCGACGGCGACGACCACGCGCCCGAAGATGTCGACTGCACGGCGCACCAGGTCGTGATGGCCGTTGGTGATCGGGTCGAACGTGCCCGGGTACAGAGCGCCGGTCATGGCGAAACCTCTTTGGCTGGGTCGCTGGCTCGCAGCAGATGATAGCCGACCTGACCGGCGCGCTTGGTGCGCTGTACGCCCCACTGCGCCGGCAAGGTCGCGAGCGAGCGATCGGCCGGACACTCCACGTAAATATGGGCACCCGGCGCCAGCCAGCCCTGCTGCAAGCGGCCGGCGGCCTGGTCCAGCACCGTCGAGTCGAACGGCGGATCGAGAAACACGATGTCGAACGGCTGCGGCGGGCGGAGCAGGAAGCGCTGCGCGTCCTCCACCACGACGACAGCGTCGCTGCTGCCGAGTCGTTGCAGCGTTTGCGCGAGATGACGCCCCACCTGCGGCTCGCGATCGACGAAGGTCACGTGAGCGGCACCGCGCGAGAGCGCTTCGAGACCAAGCGCACCGCTGCCCGCGAACAGATCCAGGCAGCGCGCGCCCACGATCGGCTGCTGCAACCAGTTGAAAAGCGTTTCGCGCACGCGATCGGGAGAAGGCCGGATCGCGGCGAGCGGCGGAAAAACGATGCGCGAGCCGCGCCAGCGGCCGCCGATGATGCGTAGTCGGTTGGCTGGGTGCGGCATCGTGCCCGGATCATAGCTGATAGAATCTGGCGCTCCTTTTGCGAACCAGTGTGATCCCGCCGGGCGATGTTCGGGTTCAAGTCCAAAACCGAAGAGAACGCGCAAGCCGCACGCCCGGGTCTGTTCAAGCGTCTGCGCGAGAAACTCAACCGCGGCAACTCGTGGTTGACCTACGACCTCGCGAACCTGTTGCCCGCAGGCCGCATCGACGACACGGTGCTCGATGAGCTCGAGACGCGACTGATCACCGCCGACGTCGGCGTCGAAACCACGAACCGTATTCTCGACGAGCTGCGTCGCAAGGTTCAGCGCAAGGAGCTGGGCGATCTCAACGCGCTGCTCGACGCCCTGCGCAGCTCGCTGCTCGATATCCTGCGTCCGACGCAGCAGCCGCTCGTGATCGAGCGCAACGCCACGCCGTTCGCGATTCTCGTCGTCGGCGTCAACGGCGCCGGCAAGACCACGACGATCGGCAAGCTCGCGCGGGAGCTGAAACAGCAGGGACTGAAGGTGATGCTCGCCGCCGGCGACACGTTTCGCGCTGCAGCCGTCGAGCAGCTCCAGGTCTGGGGCGAGCGCAACGACGTGACGGTGATCTCCCAGGCCGCCGGCGCCGATCCCGCGGCGGTCGCATTCGACGCGTTGCAGGCTGCGCGTGCGCGGCGCATCGATGTCCTGCTCGCCGACACCGCCGGGCGTCTGCACACGCAGTCGAACCTGATGGACGAATTGAAGAAGGTGAAGCGCGTGATGGCTCGCGTCGACGAGCGCGCGCCGCACGAAGTATTGCTGGTGCTCGATGCGAGCCAGGGACAGAATGCGCTCCAGCAAGCGCGCCTGTTCAACGATGCGCTCGGCGTGACGGGCATCGTGCTGACCAAGCTCGACGGCACTGCGAAGGGCGGCATCGTATTCGCAATCGCAAGCACGCTGCGGTTGCCGATCCGCTACATCGGCATCGGCGAGAGCGCCGAGGATTTCGCCGAGTTCGATGCCGAGGCCTTTGTCGACGCGCTGCTGAAACGCGAAGAATGATTCGCTTCGATCACGTCTTCAAACGCTATCCGAACGGCCGCGAGGCACTCAGCGACCTGTCGCTGGAGATCGCCGCGGGCGAGATCGTCTTCGTCACCGGCCACTCCGGCGCCGGCAAGTCCAGCCTGCTGAAGCTCATCGCGCTGATCGAGCGGCCGAGCCGCGGCCAGCTCATCGTCAACGGCCAGAACGTTGCCGGCATCAGTCGCGGCAAGGTGCCGGCGTACCGGCGGCAGATCGGCATGGTGTTCCAGGATCACAAGCTGCTGTACGACCGCACGATCTTCGACAACGTCGCGCTGCCGCTCATCATCGCCGGCGTCGGCACCAAGGAAATCGGCAAACGCGTGCGCGCGGCGCTCGATCAGGTCGGGCTGCTCGGACGCGAGCAGAGCGTGCCGCTGGAGCTTTCGACGGGCGAGCAGCAACGCGTCGGCATCGCGCGCGCAGTCGTCAGCAAGCCGCCGATCCTCATCGCCGACGAGCCGACCGGGAACCTGGATCCGGACCTGTCGCTCGAAGTCATGAAGATCTTTCGCCGCTTCAACGAAGTCGGCGTCACGGTGCTGGTCGCGAGCCACGACATCTACCTGTTGGAGCATTTTCCGGTGCGTCGCGTGCGGCTCGAGGCGGGACGCGTCGTCGAAGCTGCCGCGGCCGGCGCCGCAGAGAAACTGCTGGACCCGCGCAAGCTGCTCGCTGCTGATCATGTTGAAACTCGCGGCGGAGCGAAGCCGTGATCGCCTGGTTCATGCGACATCTGCAGACGTCGATCGGCTCGCTCGGGCGACTGGCCCAGCACAAGCTGGCGACGACGTTGACGATCCTGGTGATCGGCATCGCGCTCGCGCTACCGGCTTGCCTGCATCTGCTGGTGTCGAACGCGCAGCTCGCGACGGGCAACTGGAATCGCGCAGTGGACCTCACGGTATTCCTCAAGCGGCCGACTTCGGCGGAAGAAGCACGGCGCACGGCCGAGCGGATCCGTCAGCGGCGCGATGTCGGCGAGGCGCAATTGATCCTCGCTGACGAGGCCTTGAAGGAGTTCCGGCGCGACTCCGGCTTCGGCGACGCGATCGACGCGCTCAACGAAAATCCGCTGCCGCACACGATTGTCGTGCGACCCGCAGCCGCGTACACGAATGCCGCGAATCTGCAGAGCCTCGCCGCCGACATTCGCGCGCTGCCGTCGGTCGAAGCTGTGCAACTCGATACCGCGTGGGTCAATCGGCTCAACGCGATCCTCGAGGCATTTCAGCGCGGGCTGCTACTCGCGGCCGCCGTGCTCGGACTCGGCGTGATGGTGATCGTCGGCAACACGATCCGGCTCGACATCCAGAACCGCCGCGACGAAATCGAGGTCACGAAACTGGTCGGCGCCAGCGACGCGTTCGTGCGTCGGCCGTTCCTCTACAACGGCTTCTGGTACGGGCTGGGGGGTGCACTGACGGCGTGGGTGATCACCCTCGTGGCCATCACCGTCCTGCGCGAGCCGATTGGCAAGCTGGCGGGCCTCTATGGGAGCAGCTTTGAGCTGGGGGCGCTGGGCGCGGAGGCCTCGGCCGTGCTGCTCGCCAGCGGCGTGGCGCTGGGCTGGCTGGGATCCTATATCGCCGCCACCCGGCACCTTCGCCGGATCGAACCGACCTGATCTAAATCAATCGGTTACGTGCAGGGCCGGCGGCCGCCATGTGCTGGCCCCGAGGGAACTTTTCAACCCCCTTAGCACTCCAACAGCTCGATTGCTAAACTCCACCCCCACTCCCTAGGAGAGCTACTTTCGAAATGAATACTGCGTTGGTCCGCTCGACCACCGATCTCGTCCTGGCCGGTCCGGTCGGCAGCCTGGAAGCCTACGTTGAACGCGTGTCGCGCATCGCTGTGCTGACGCGCGAAGAGGAGCTTGCGCTCGCTCGCCGGCTGCAGGAGAGCGGTGACCTCGACTCCGCACGTCAGCTGGTGCTCTCGCACCTGCGCTTCGTCGTGCACATCGCTCGCGGCTACGGCGGCTATGGCCTGCCGATGGGCGACCTGATCCAGGAAGGCAACATCGGCCTGATGAAGGCGGTGAAGCGCTTCGACCCGGGCGTCGGCGTGCGCCTGGTTTCTTTCGCTGTTCACTGGATCCGCGCCGAGATCCACGAGTACGTGCTGCGCAACTGGCGGCTGGTGAAGATCGCAACCACCAAGGCGCAGCGCAAGCTGTTCTTCAACCTGCGCCGCTTCAAGAAGAATCTCGGCTGGCTGACCGATGCCGAGACGCGCGCGATCGCCGAGGACCTCGGCGTGACGGCGGCGGAAGTCACGGACATGGAGCAGCGGCTCAGCTCGCGCGACCTGTCGTTCGACCCGGCGCCGGATGCGGACGAGGAAGACGGCAGCGCGTATTCGCCGTCGGCGTACCTGCCGCACCCCGAGGCCGACCCATCGGTCGCGGTGGAGCGCGAGCAGTGGGACGAAGACACGGCTGACCGCCTGGCGCAGGCGATGGAGACGCTCGATGAGCGTAGCCAGACCATTCTGCGCAGCCGCTGGATGACTGAAGAGAAGGCGACGCTGCACGAGCTGGCCGACAAGTACGGTGTGTCGGCGGAGCGCATTCGGCAGATCGAAGCGAATGCGATCAAGAAGCTGCGTGGGATCGTGGCCGAGCCGCTCGAAGCGTAAGGAAGAGTCGGGCTGAAGCCCGACCTACAGCCCAATAGAAAGGGCCGGTTCGTGCGAACCGGCCCTTCATCTTTTGGAGCGACGATCAGCTCTGTTTGGTGACGGGCACGATCGTGAGCTCGACGCGGCGGTTCGCGGAGCGGCCCTGCTCCGTGTCGTTCGAGGCGATCGGGTGACCCTCGCCTGCGCCGACCGTGATGAGGCGCTGCGTCTTCACGCCGTGGCTTCCCAAATAGCCGGCGACGGCCTGCGCGCGGCGCTCGGACAATGCCTGGTTGTACTGATCGCTGCCGGAGCTGTCGGTGTGACCGGCAACTTCGATGACGGTCTTGTCGTACTCCTTCAGCACCAGCGACACGCCGTCGAGCGCGTTGTAGAACTGCGCGTTCAGGTCGGCGCTGTTGAGCGCGAACGTGATGCTGCTCGGCATGTTGAGCGTGATGTTGTCGCCCTGGCGCACGACGCTCACGCCCGTGCCTTCCAGGCGCTGGCGCAGCTTCGCTTCCTGCACGTCCATGTAGTAGCCGACGCCGCCGCCGGCAAGAGCGCCGACGCCCGCGCCGATCAATGCGTTCTGCAGTTTGTCGCCTTTCGTCAGCAGACCGGCGACGGCGCCGACCGCTGCACCGATGCCCGCGCCTTTCGCAGCCTTGCTCGTCTGCTCCTCGCGCGTGTACGGGTTGACGGTGGTACAGGCTGCAACGGCGATCACGGCCGCGGCACTCACTGCAACTTTCAGGAATCGATTCACCATGACTTCTCCTCTTCGTCGTCGAACTGAATTCTTAGTAAGGAATGCGCAACTTGCGGTAGACGAAGCTCAGCAGCCACAACGGACCGATCAACAGGAACTGCACGTCCTTGAAGAACGACGGTCGCTTGCCTTCGTAATGATGTCCGATGAACTGGCCGATCCAGGCCACAACGAACAACCCCAGGCACAGGATCCATAACGGCCACGGCAGAGTCTGCAACCACACGAGGCATCCGAGCACCCCGCCCGCGAACAGCACCATGCCGAACGCGAGCGACCACGAGATCGCCACGTAGTACACCACTGCTCCGACCAGCAGAACCGTGCCCCAGTTCAACAAAGGCGACACTGCGCGCAACGCCTGCGGGACCGGCAGATACCACAGCAGGCCGACCAGGCTGACGACGATGATCGGCACGCAAATCCAGTGCAGCAGCTTGTTCGCCGGGTTGCGATGGCTCTCGCCGTACTCCTCGAGCCATCGATCAACCTTTCTCGTTGGGGTGCGCATGGCCGCGTACGCTACGCCGGGGCGAAAGACCGGACAAGGCGCTATCATTCCAGGCCGCCGAGGAGATCCGTCATGTCTGCCATTGCCCACACGCCCCAGCCCACCGTCGCCGCCGAGCTCGATCCGCTCGACCTGTACAACGTCCGCAGCATGCTCAGCGACGAGGAGCGCCTCGTTCAGGATTCCGTCGGCAAGTTCGTCGACGACAAAGTGATCCCGATCATCGGCGAGTGCTTCGAAGAGGAGCGTTTCCCGCGCGAGCTGATTCCCGAGGTCGCCGAGCTGGGCCTGCTCGGCAGCTCGATTCACGGCTACGGCTGCGCCGGCCTGAACGCGGTTTCGTACGGTCTCATTTGCCAGGAGCTCGAGCGCGGCGATTCCGGCCTGCGCAGTTTCGTCTCGGTGCAGTCGAGCCTGTGCATGTATCCGATCTACGCGTTCGGCAGCGAAGAGCAGAAACAGAAATGGCTGCCGCGCATGGCGCGCGGCGAAGTCATCGGCTGCTTTGGCCTCACCGAGCCGCACGGCGGCTCCGATCCCGCGAACATGAAGACGGTCGCGCGCCGCCAGGGCAAGGACTGGGTGCTGAACGGCGCGAAGATGTGGATCACGAACGGCTCGATCGCCGATCTCGCGATCGTCTGGGCGAAGACCGACGAAGGCATCCGCGGCTTCCTGGTCGAGAAAGGCTTCAAGGGCTTCACGACCAACGTCATCAAGCACAAGATGAGCCTGCGCGCGTCCGTGACCTCCAGCCTGTTCTTCGACAACGTGGTCGTGCCCGAGCAGAACATGCTGCCGAACGTTTCGGGATTGAAAGGTCCGCTGTCGTGTCTCACGCAGGCGCGTTACGGCATCAGCTGGGGCGTGACCGGCGCGGCGCAAGCGTGTCTGGCGCAAGTCATCGATTACTCGAAGTCGCGCGTGTTGTTCGGCAAGCCGCTCGCCGCTACACAGGCAGTGCAGATCCGACTCGCCGAGATGGCGCGCAAGATCACGACGTCGCAGCTCCTGTCACTGCAGCTCGGCCGCCTGAAAGACGCCGGGCAGATGGCGCCGACGCAGGTGTCGATGGCGAAGTGGCACAACACGCGCTCGGCAATCGAAATCGCACGCGATGCGCGCGACCTGCTGGGCGGCGCGGGCATCAGCGTGGAGTACGTGCCGATCCGGCACGCGCTGAACCTTGAAAGCGTCATTACCTACGAAGGCACAGAGACCGTGCACCAGCTAACGGTCGGACGCGCTCTCACCGGTATCAACGCCTTCTGAGCGCTCGCCCGCGTGCGCAATCCGCACGCGCGGCGGCGACAGGCGCGTTTCGAGGCGCGCCGACGCGTCCCAGCACAGAACCAGCGTCAGCACCGACAACCACGCCCAGGTAACCTCCCGCCGCCGCTGCCCGGGGTCGGGGCCCGAAACCGCTGTGTTCTGTAGTGCTCGCATGGGCGCTATTCCAGACCAGCGGTGCGGATCGATGGCGCATGCGGGGAGTCGGGCCGCGGGCAGATTGTGATCAATCGTGGCGTGCGCTCCGTCGCCCACCGACGGCGCTAAACTGTGTCCCATGAAGAAAGTCATCGCCATCGTCGAAGACGAGCCCGCCATCCGCGACAACTACGCAGCAGCGTTTCAGCGTCATGGCTATTCCGTGCGCACGTACGGCGAGCGCAAGGAAGCGATCGACGCGTTCCGTGCGCGGCTGCCGGACCTCGCCGTCATCGACGTCGGCTTGCGCGACGAGCCGGAAGGCGGCTTCGAGCTGTGTCGCGAGCTGCGCTCGCTCTCCGCCGAGCTGCCGATCATCTTTCTCACCGCGCGCGACAGCGAGCTCGACGCCGTCTCCGGCTTGCGCCTCGGCGCCGACGACTACCTGACGAAGGATCTGAGCCTCACGCATCTCATGGCGCGCGTGACTGCGCTGTTCCGGCGCATCGACGCACTCACGCAGCCGTCGAATCGCGACCAGATCGTCACGCGCGGCACGTTGCTGATCGACACCGCGCGCCTGCATGCGACGTGGCACGAAAAGCCGCTCGGCCTGACGCTCACCGAGTTCTGGATCGTGCACGCGCTCGCGAAGAATCCCGGCCACGTCAAAAACCGGCAGCAACTCATGGATGCCGCGAACGTCGTGCTCGACGACAACACCATCACGTCGCACGTGAAGCGCATCCGTCGCAAGTTCCAGGCGATCGACCAATCCTTCGACAGCATCGAGACGATGTACGGCATGGGGTACCGGTGGAAGGAATAGATGTCCCTTCGCACCAAGCTGCTCCTGCTCAGTCTGTTGACGTTGATCCTGCCGTGGGCGGGCTGGCAGTACGCGCAGCAAATGGAGACGACGCTGCGGCGCGGCCAGGAAGAGGCGTTGCTGACGACTGCGCAGGTGCTGAGCCGCGTCGTCGCCAGCGAGCCCGAGCTGCTCTATCGCGTTCCTGATCTGCGCCGCGAATTCGATCCCGAGAGCGGCGACCTGTTCGCGCCGCTCCTCGTCACCCGCCCGCTGCTCGACGGCTTCGCCGACGAATGGCCGCAACCGGCGCGTGCAGTCCCCGGCTTCAATGCCACGGGCGCGGGCGCAGAGAGTGCCGAGCCGAAGGTGCGCGTCGGCGTCTATCGGCGCTCGATGCATCTGTATGTCGAGGTCGCGCAACCGTCGGTGCACTACGAGCGGCCGACGCGCGAAGAAGCGCGGCCGGCGGGCGGCGCCGATCGCGTGATCCTGCTGATCCACGATGAATTCGGCCACGAGCGCGCCTGGTCGATCAGCGCGATCGCGCCCGGGCCGCTGCTCGTGCGCGTCTGCGAAGTCGGCGCACCGTGGAAACCCTCGGCAGACGAAGTCCCGTACGTCGAAGGCACGTGGCGCGAAACCGGCAAGGGCTATGCGATCGAGCTGCGTGCACCGCTCAACACGTTCGGCACACAGCTTGCCGTGCAAGCGCTCGACGCCAGCGACGCGATCGTCGCGCAGACGCGCGGGCTCGCGTGGATTCACACCGGCTCGGAAGCGCTGAAACAGCGACTGGAGCAGTATGCCCCGGATGGCGTGCGCATTTCTGTCGTGGACACGCGCGGCTGGCTGCTCGCGCGCGCCGGTTCGATAGCGGTCACGACCTCGTCGCAATATCCTGGATTGCAGCGCGACGAAGAGGGCTTCACACGCTCGATCTATCGCGTGCTGTTCTCGAGCGATGCGGCCCGTGCCCTGCCCTACGGACTTCCGTACGGCATGTGGGGCGCACCGGTGGACGCAGCTCGCGACGGCAAGCGCAACGCGATCTGGTTCGAGAAATCCGGCGGCGAGCCTTCGCTCGTGCGCGCCGCCGTGCCGATTCCCTACGGCGATCAGAACCTCGGCGCACTCGTCGTCGAGCAGGCGGGCGAGCAGCTCGTGCAGGTGCGCGAGATTGCGCTCACTCGCCTGCTGAATCTCACGCTGGTCGCGACGCTGTTCGTCATCCTGGTGACGATCGTGTTCGCAGCGCGCCTGTCGTTGCGCATCCGGCGTTTGAGTCGAGCAGCGACCACGGCACTCACGGCCGAAGGGCGCATCGAGCCGCACATCCCCGATACGAAAGCGCGCGATGAGCTGGGAGCGCTGGCGCGCAGCTACGACACGCTGCTTGGTCGAGTGCAGGAATACACGAACTATCTGCAGACGCTCGGCACCAAGCTGTCGCACGAGCTGCGCACGCCGTTGACGATCGTCAGCTCGTCGCTCGACAACCTCAGCTCGGAGGAAAAGCTGCCGCCGCCGTCGCAGAGCTACATCGAGCGTGCGCGCAGCGGCGCGAATCGCATGCACGCGATTCTGACCGCGCTCAGCGAGGCGACGCGCGTCGAGCAGATCATCGAGCACACCGAGCGCGTGCGCTTCGACTTGCGCGAGCTGGTGCAGAACATGGGGCAGGCCTATCAGCAGACTTTCGTCGAGCACCGCGTCGAGACGCAGGTGCCCGAGGAGCCCTGCCGGGTCGAAGGCTCGCCCGATCTCATCGCGCAGCTCCTCGACAAGCTCATGGACAACGCGAGCGACTTCACGCCGAAGGGCGGCCCGATCGCGATCGTGCTGGCGCGCGGGCCCCGCTCGTGCACGCTGACGGTGCGCAACGAGGGACCGCTCCTGCCGCCGCAGCTCGACAACCGGCTGTTCGAATCCCTCGTGACCAGCCGCAGCAGCGTCAACGGCAAGCCCCATCTCGGCCTCGGCCTGTACATCGTGCGGCTGATCGCCGATTTCCATCGCGGCACCGTCAACGCCGCGAACCTGCCCGACCACACCGGCGTCGCCATCAGCCTCGAGTTGCCGCTCAGCGGGCGCTGAGGGGAACTCAGAAAGCGTCGGCGGGCTTTACATCGTGGCGCGCCGTCGCAGGTGCGGCACGTGGCGTCGTCGCTACACTGCAACCTAAGTCGTTGTTCGGTCGTAGCTGCAATGCCGCAGGCACGCCACTTGCTCACTTTGTATGCAATGGGATCGCGACGGCGATTCGAGGCAGAGAAGCGGGGATGGCACCGCGAAGGGGATGAGGGACGGCAACAAAGCGTCAGGGATGCGCCGCTGGATCTTTCGAATCTGGCGTTAGGGGTCTGAAGGGTTGGAGCGACAGAGCAACGTTTCCTATTTAGCCGCGCTACCCAACAACTCGAAGAAATCGTCGGCCTGGAAACGAAGAGCCCCGCAACATGCGGGGCTCTTTTTTACTTTTGCTTCCACGTCCCAGATTCATCCTGATACCACCAGCCCGCGGCCGCCTTGCTGGCCCAGCGTTCGGCGAACGTCGTGCGGATGTCGGCCTCCCACTCCGGCTTACCGTTGGCGGCAGCGATCTCGCGATAGAGGTTGGACCGGTCGGCGTTCTCTTCCGCCACGAGCTTACGCACGCCGTTACGCTCCGGCAGCGGCACCAGATTCTGATCTCGCACCGACACCAGGCCGTCGCGCGTCAGGCCGATCGCGCCGGAGCCGTAGTACTTGCTGAGCTGGGCGTGACGCGCTTCCATCGATTGCGTTAGCTGGCGGATCGCCGGCGTGTCGATGTTGAGATTGGCCTGCGCGTTCGCCGGCGCGACCACGAAATTCAGCACTGACGCAGCGGCTGCCAACAGCATGCGCTGCGCGCCCGCCGCGTCGGGGATCGCTGTCTGCTTGTTATCCTCGCGCTTGGTGGTGGAGTCGGAGGATTTGTCGGCGCCCCAGACGTCTTCGATGATCTTGTCCGCGGCCTTTTCCGCGGCGGCGGCCGGGAAATACACGTTGATCGTTACGCACGCCGACAGGGCCAGGCAGCACGCGATCAGTTTCAGCGAAGCATGGCGCAACATCTTGGGCTCCTTTTCAACCAGCGGTAAATGCTACTGCTCACTGCACCGTCGGGCCACCGGATTTCGTCGCGGCGATGAGCTGTTGCACCAGCCGCGGCCAATCGACGCGGCGTGAGCTGCCGATGACGTCGATGCGCGGCAGGCCTTTGCCCTTCACGAGGTAGTAGCCGCCGTTCGGTGCGGGTGCGACGCCATCCATCGCACAGACGTTGTTCTCGAGCCGACAGGACAGACCGAGACGCTCGTAGTTGAAGTCTTCGAAGAAGCGCAGGAAGCCGCTGGACAGCGCAGCAGTCACGCCGGCACCGCCGCCGCCGATGCTGCCGATGTTCTCGACCGCGCGCTGACTGATCCGATGCTTCGAGCGATCGCCCGGCGGCGTGGAGAGCCTGGCGTCGAACGCAACCGGCGCCCAGTTGAACAGCCGCAGGCCGTCGATGGTGCCGGACAAGCGGCCGGTGATGCGGCCGAACGAGAACGCGCCGGTCATCAGCTCCAGGTCCAGGTTTTCGAACGCGACGTTGGAGGAAAAGCGCGGCCACTTGCTGAACGGCTGCTCGAGCTTCAGATCGCTCATCGTGACGGTGCCGTCGAACACCTGCGCACTCAGCGTCGTGCCGAGCGTGACGACGCCTTCGCGCATGCGCAACTTGGAAATGTTGCCGCCGACGCGGCCGCCGAACTCGGGCCAGCCGAACGTCTGGCACAGCCGCTTGACCTCGATCGGCTCCAGCGTCGCGTCGACCATGAACGCGACGCTCGGCAGACCGGCGTTGCGAATCCGCAGACTCTCCAGCGCCAACGCACCGTCGAGCAGCGGAATGCGCGTCGGCTGCAGCAACCTGAACTCTCGACCGTTGGCGTTGAAGAGCAGACCACTCGCGCCTATCGGGAGTGCGAGTATCGATCCGCTGCTCCAGTGCAGCGCGGAGTCGTCGCTCTTCGCCCGGCTGTCGGCGCGCCAATGCACGAGGCCGTTCAGCGACTCCATCGCAAACGTACGCGTGCCGTCGTCGAACGTCAGAGCTTCGAGCGTCAGGTCGACGCTGCGCGGGGCGCCGTCCACGATCTCGATCTCGCCCGCGAGCTTGCCCGACGTTTTCATCGCCTTGAAGCTCGTGTCGAGCAGCAGCGGTTGCAGATAGCTCTCGTACGCGCCGGGAAACTGAAGGCTGTCGAGTTGCAGCGCAAGCGAGCGCAGCGGCTGTTCGTTCGAGAAGTCGAGACCTGCGCGACCGCTCGCCCGCGCGACCTGCGCGTGATCGACCGTGAAGCGCTCGATGGCCAGCTCGCGCTTGCCAAGCAATTTTCCAGCAGCGCTCGCACTCAGCGCGTGGGCGCCGAAATCGAGAAAGATCGGCTGCGCGTACGCCTGACCCTTGGCGGAGCTCACGTCGACAGCGAACTGCCAATCGTCGCCGCTCTGGCGCGCAGTTCCGCGCACGCGCGCGCTCAGCTTATCGGTCGCAAGGCTGCCGCTCTCGTTGTTGAGCGTGACGTCGACGACGGAAACGTCGAACGTCCAGGCGCCACCGCGTAGCGAAGCTGTGAGCGCTGCCGTGCCCCCGCCGAGCTGGATGCCCTTGGCGGCCACTGCGATCGATCCGTCATTGCGACCGTAGACGAGCCTTGCAGTGAACGACCGGGCACCGATCACGGGCCAGTTCGCTGCGACCCGCGCACCGTCGCACGCAATCGTGCGCGCCGCTAGCTTCAGCTGCGGACAAACGATCCGGACGTTGCGTAATTCCTGCGCGGTCGCGTCCAGCTTCAGCCGGGCGATCGTCGCGGTCGCGCGATCCGGGAGCTGCCAGTCGATCGCGATGTCTTCGGCCGTCCAGCCGTCGCCGCCGACCCGCTGCACGCTGAGACTGGCGTCGTCGACCGCGTTCACCAGACCGGCCGCTGCCAGCGCCAGCGCCGCGGCGGCCAGAGCGATCGACCTATGCAAGGTGCGGGAAGTCAGTACTGCAAAACACGCCGTCACTGTACGCCGAACTCTTTGGAAGCGCGCCAGTCTCCTTTACCCTGATGCGCGTGGAAACCCGCCGTCCAACGATCCTCGGCCGCTGCTTCCGCCTGCTGTGCGTGCTACTGCTCGCTGCGGGCGCAACCGGCTGCGCGAAGCTCATCTACAACCGGCTCGATTCGCTGGCGGCCTGGTACGTCGGCAATCTGGTCTCGCTCGACGACCAGCAGGCCTCGACGCTGCGTGCCTGGCTTGCACAAACGCTGGAGTGGCATCGCGAGTCGGAGCTCGGCCGCTACGCGACGTTCCTGCGCGAGCTGTCGTCGGAGGTCGCGCAACCGGCGAGCCGCGTCGACTATCAGCGGGCACTCGAACGCGTCCAGGGATTCGCCGAGGACTTCAGCGCGCAGACCGCACCCCAGGCCGCACATCTGCTGATGGAGCTGTCGCCGGCCCAGGTCGAGGAGTTCCTGGCGAACCTGGAAGAAAAATCCAGGGAGCGCTCGGAGAAAAACCGCGAGGCGCTGCAGGACGGCACGTGGCAGACGAAGCAGATCAAGAACACCCAGCGGCAGGTGAAACGCTGGACCGGCAGCGTCACCGAAGAGCAGAAACTGCTGGTGCGCGAGATGTCCCAGCACATTCAGCCGACGACCGACGAATGGCTGGAAAGCCAGCGTCAATGGCGCGCCGCCTTGCGAGATGCTTTTAGCAATCGCGACACCGCCGAGAAGCGTATCCTGCAGCTCCTGCGCGAGCCCGACACGCAGTGGACCGCGCAGTACAAGACCAAAGAGGCGAGCAATCGCGAGCAGTTCCTGTCGCTGCTGACGGCGCTCGACGCTTCGCTCACACCAGCGCAGCGCGGACGCATGCAGCGCGAGTTGACGAACCTTGCAGAACGACTCGAAGCATTGACGGAGGAGTGACCATGCGACGTTTACTCTGGCTGGCGCCCTGTCTGGCGCTGGGGCTGGCACTGACAGCTTGCGGCAGCAAATCGAACGAGCAAGCCAAGGCGCCGGAAGCTGCGCCGCCCGAAGCCGCAGCCGCCGCTGCACCTGCAGCGACGGCCGATACCGCAGCGATCGAGGCGTCGATCGCGAGCACAGACCGCACCGCTGAAGACAAGGAGCAGGATGCCTGGCGTCGCCCGGCCGAAGTGCTGACGTTCATGGAGCTGCGGCCCGGCGTGAATGCGCTCGATTACTTCGCGGCCTCCGGCTACTACACCGAGCTGATGTCGCGCGTCGTCGGCGCCGACAGCAAGGTGATCGCGTACAACAATCCCGAGTACCGCAAGTTCTCGGAGGATGGTCCGGTCAAGCGTTACGGCAACAACCGGTTGCCGAACGTCACCGAAGTGACGACGCCCGTCGATACCGTGGCGCTCGATCCCGCTTCACTCGACGCAGTGTTGTTCATGCAGAGCTATCACGACCTGTACTGGCGGCCGAAAGACGGCTCGTGGCCGGCGACGGATGCAGCGAAGGCGCTGGCGCAGCTCGTGCCCGCACTGAAGCCCGGCGCGGTGGTAGTCGTAGTCGATCACGTTGCGAACGCGGGCGGCGAGCCGACCGAAACGGTCACGGCGATGCATCGCATCGACCCGGCGATTCTCAAGCGCGACTTCGAAGCCGCGGGCCTGAAGTTCGACAGCGAGAGCCCGGCGTTCGCGAACCCGGCCGACGATCACAAGAAGGAAGTGTTCGACAAGTCGATCCGCCACAAGACGGATCAAGTGATGTACAAATTCCGGAAGGGATGAGACCTGCAGGTCGGGCTTCAGCCCGACTCTCTAGTCCTCTTCCACCTGTTTGAAGGCTTTCATCAGCTCCTGCTGCTTGCGCGGTGGAACCGGGTCGTAGTGACTCAGTTCCATCGTGTAAGTGCCCTCGCCGCCCGTGAGTGACTTGACGCGGGCCTGATAGTCCGTGATCTCCGCCAGCGGCACGAGCGCGCTGATGCGCGTCCGCTGGCCGGCGAGCGATTGCGTGCCGCTGACGCGGCCGCGGCGTGTCGCGAGATCGCCAGTAATGTCGCCGGTCGCGTTCGTAGGCGTAGTGACTTCGATGCGCACGACCGGCTCCAGCACGATCGGTCCGGCTTCGCGGAAACCGTTCAGGAACGCGCGCCGGCCGGCGGCGACGAACGCGACTTCCTTCGAATCCACCGCGTGATACTTGCCGTCGTAGACGACGACGCGCAGGTCCTGCACGGGGAATCCGGCGATCGCGCCTTCGCCGAGGATCTGCCGCACGCCTTTCTCGACCGCGGGAATGAACTGGTTGGGAATCGCGCCGCCAACCACTTCGTCGACGAACTCGAAGCCCTGGCCGCGCTCGAGCGGCTCGACGCGCAAGTACACCTCGCCGAACTGGCCGGCGCCGCCGGTCTGCTTCTTGTGACGATGATGGCCCGGTGCCGGCCGCGTGATCGTCTCCTTGTACGGGATGCTCGGCACGTGCGTCTTGCAACGCACGCCGTAGCGGTCCCCCATGCGCTGGAGCATCACGCGCAGATGCAGATCGCCCATGCCGTAGAGCACGGTCTCGTTCAGGCTCGAATGATGCTCGACGCGCACGCACGGATCCTCGGCGACGAGCTTGTGCAAGGCATCCGACAGCTTCTGTTCCTCGCCGCGCCGATCGGGCTCGATCGCGAGGCCCGCCATGGCGGGCGGGAACGTAATCGACTTCAGGTGATGGTGATCCTCGTCGTGCGAGTCGTGCAGCACTGCATCGAAGTGCAGCTCGTCGACTTTCGCCACTGCGCACAGGTCGCCGGGAATGGCACGCGAGATTTCCCCGTGCTCCTTGCCCTGGAGCTGGTACAGGTGCGCGACCTTGAACGGCTTGCGCGCATCGCCGACGAACAACTGCGACCCGGTGCGCACGGTGCCCTGGTGCACGCGGAACACGCCGAGACGCCCGACGAACGGATCGATGCTGATCTTGAACACGTGCGCGATCACGTGCCGCTCGGGATCCGGCGTCACCTGCACGCGCTCGGCCTGCGATCCCTCGCCCTTGAGGAACGGCGGCGGGTTGCCCTCCATCGGATTCGGCATCAGGCGCGCGAACACCTCCAGCAATTCCTTGATGCCCGCACCGGTCTCGGCGGAAACGAAGCAGACGGGAATGAGATGCCCCTCGCGGAGCGCTTGCTCAAAAGGGTCGTGAAGCTGCTCCGGCGTCAGCTCTTCGCCCTGCTCGAGGTACAGCGCCATCAGCTGCTCGTCGATCTCGACCACCTGGTCGATGATCTCGGTGTGCGCGGCAGCGACCGTGGAGAAATCGGGCCTGGCATCGCCCGGCTTGAAGAAACAGTCGACGACCTTGGTGCCGCCCTCGGCCGGCAGGTTCAGCGGCAGGCATTCGCGGCCGAACGTTTCGCGCAGGTCGGCCAGCACCTGCTCGGTCTTCGCATCTTTGCTGTCGATCTTGTTGATGACTATGAGACGACACAGTTCGCGATCGCGCGCGAACTCCATCATGCGTTGCGTGACCGGCTCGATGCCGTTGACCGCGCTGACGACGATCGCCGCAGTCTCGACCGCTTCGAGCACGCTCAGCGCGCGGCCGGCGAAGTCCGGGTAGCCCGGCGTGTCGATCATGTTGACCCGGCAGGCACCGACGTCGAAATGCACGATGGCCGCGTCGAGGGAATGGCGCAGCTCCTGCTCCTGCGGGTCGAAGTCGCACACGGTGGTGCCGCGCTCGAGACTGCCGCGGCTGCGGATAGCGCCGGACTCGGCGAGCAGCCCCTCGGCCAGCAGCGTCTTGCCGGCCCCCGCCTGCCCGACAAGCGCAATGTTGCGGATATCTGCGGTCGAGTACGCCATGGAAGTCGTCCCCCTGCGCGCGTGCTTGCCCGAGCATACTCCTCAGGGCGTCCCTGCGTTGTCGGTAATGACCCCGGCGTCTATCATCCCGGGCGCTATGACCAAGCGCGCCCTCATCGTCGACGACTCGCGCTCGGCCCGCGTCATTCTCAGCCGCATGCTGGAAGGCTACGGGCTGCAGGTGGACTCCTCCGAGAGCGCGGAGCATGCCCTGGAATTTTTGCGGCAAACCCGCCCCGACGTGATCTTCATGGATCACCTGATGCCGGGCATGGACGGGTTCCAGGCCATTCAGGCGATCAAGGGCAATCCCGACACGGCGATGATCCCGGTCGTTATGTACACCTCGCAGGAAGGCGAGCTGTACGTCAGCCAGGCGCGCGCGCTCGGCGCAGTCGGCGTGCTGCCGAAAACCGTCAAGCAGGCGGACGTGTCGCGCGTCCTGTATCAATTGCGGCTGCTGCCGGAACGCCGCGACTCCCGCCCGGCTGCGCCGATCTACACGGCCCAGGAAACCGCCGCGGTCCGTACCCAGTCGCCCGTGCTCGCCATCGGCGAGATCGAGGCCGCGGTCCGCACAGCGACTGCGCCGCTACTCAAGGAGCACAACACCGAGTTGCGCCGGTTCGTGCTCGCGAGCCTGGAAGCTTTTGCACGGCGCATCGGCACGGATCTGAAGCCGGCCGCCGTGGCACCGCCGCCGCCCACGCCCGAGCCGGTCGAAGCCCCGCCCCCGCCGCCACCACCGGGTCGCTGGCCGCTGGTCGCGGCGATCGCCGCTCTCGCGTTGCTGCCGACGTTCGTCCTGGCTGTCATCCATACCCGGACGCTCGACGCGATGAACGAGCTCGCACAGTCGAACAGCCGGCTCGCACAGTTCGCCGAGGAGCAGCAGCTCCAACTGGCAGCGTTGCGCCAGGCGGTGCAAGGTCGCGAGGTTCGGCTTGCAACGGAAGCGACGGCGCGCAGCACCGCGCAGGCGAGTATCGAATCCGAGCCGGTGCCGTATGGCGAAGCGCCGCTGTCCGGAGCCCGGCTCGAGCGCCTGCGCGAAATGATTGGCAAGCTCAAGGCGGGCGGTTTTCGCGGCACGCTCAAAGTCGCGACGTACGTCGGCGAGTTCTGCCTCGTCGGCAACGGCATCGAGGGCTACTCGATCGCCGCCGACGACCTGCCTGCCAGCCGCTGCGACCTGCGCGGCAATCCATTCGATGACGGGCTGAGCGTCGCGCAGCGCCAGTCGCTGCCGTTCGCGAACCTGGTCGCGTCGATCCGCCAGGACAAGAGCGAGCAGCTCCGCGTCGAAGTGGAACACGAAGGCCGCAAGCCCGCCGTGCCGTATCCGCGCGGCGACCAGGTGGCCAAGATGACTGCAGGCGACTGGAACAAGATCGCCTCCCAGAACAATCGCGTCGAGTTTGCCGCTCAGCCGGCGGGGTCATGACTCAGAGCTGGTTGCTCTACGGCGCCAACGGGTACACCGGGGAACTGATCGCACGCGAGGCGGTCGCCCGCGGCATGCGGCCCGTGCTCGCAGGACGCTCACGCCAGAAAGTCCAGCAGCTCGCGGCCGAGCTTGGTTGCGAGAGCGCAGTGTTCTCGCTCGACGATCACACTTCGCTGGTGCGCGCGCTCGACGGCAAGGTTGCCGTCCTGCATTGCGCCGGACCGTTCTCCGCGACGGCGCGGCCGATGATGCAAGGCTGTCTCGCCACGCACGTTCACTATCTCGATATCACCGGCGAGATCGACGTCTTCGAGCTGGCGCACAGCGTCGACGAGAAGGCACACCGCGCGAAAGTCGTGCTTTGTCCCGGCGTGGGTTTCGACGTAGTGCCGACCGACAGCGTCGCCGCGAAGCTGAAGCAGGCGCTGCCGGATGCGACGCATCTCGCGCTCGGCTTCGAAGGCAATTCAGGACTGAGCAAGGGCACGGCGAAGACTTCGATCGAATCCGTCGGCGGTGGCTCGCGTGTGCGCCGCGACGGCAAGATCGTCGGCGTCGAGCTCGGCTCGCAGACGCGCAAGATCGATTTCGGCGGCGGCGAGCGCCTCGCGGTCGGCATTCCGTGGGGCGACGTCAGCACCGCGTACTTCACGACCGGCATTCCGAACATCGAAGTGTTCACGGCGATCTCGCAGAAGGGTCTCGACGGCATGCGTCGCATGAACTTCATCGCGCCGCTCCTGCGCCAACGCTGGATACAGGCCGTGGCGAAGCGCATCGTCGATGCGCGCTTGCGGCCGCCGGACCGCACGCAGCGCGAGAACAATCCGAGCTTCGTCTGGGGCGAGGTCCGTAACGCCGCCGGACAATCCAAGACCGCGCGCCTGCGCACCGCGAACGGCTACTCGCTGACGGTCTCGTCCTCGCTCGGTATCCTGGGCACGTTGCTGGCACAGCCACGGATGTCGGGCTTTGCGACACCCAGTGAGCTGGTCGGCGCCGACTTCGTCACCACGCTGCCAGGTTCCACGCCGATCCGCATCGATTCATGACGCTAGCTCAGTCTTCCTCGTTCGCGCCACCCTCGTGGCTCGTCAACGCGCATTTGCAATCGATCGTGCCCAGCCTGCGGCTGCGGCGTCCGCTGGTCGCGCGGCGTGCGCGCCGGATGCTCGCCTGCGCCGAAACACAGGTCGTCGAGTGCGGCGACGGCGTGCGATTGCTCGGTCACTACTCGAGTCAGACTGCGGCAGGACGGCCGCAGGCGCGCGATCTCGTGATCGTGCTGCACGGCTGGGAAGGCAGCGCCGATTCGATGTACGTGCTGTCGCTCGGCAGCTACCTGTTCGATCTCGGCTGCGACATCTACCGGCTGAATTTCCGCGATCACGGTCCGAGCCATCATCTGAACGAGGAGATCTTCCACTCGTGCCGGCTCGACGAAGTCGTCGGCGCGGTGGGCGCGATCCAGCGCGCGATTCCGCATTCACGCACGACGCTCGCGGGCTTCTCGCTCGGCGGCAACTTCGCGCTGCGCGTCGCGGCGCGCGCCCCGGCCGCGGGCATCACGCTCGAACGCGCGATCGCGATCTGCCCGGTGCTGCGTCCTCACAGCACGATGGATGTGCTCGAGGAAGGCCCGTTCGTCTATCACCAGTACTTCATCGGCAAGTGGAAGCAGTCGCTGCAGCTGAAGCAGCGGATCTTTCCCAAGCGCTACGATTTCGCGCCGATCCTGGCCTCGCGCAGTATCAAGGAGATGACGCGCATCATGGTCGAGCAGTACAGCGAGTTTCCGACGCTCGACGCGTACCTGAGCGGCTACGCGATCGTCGGCGACCGCCTGGCGCAGCTCGCGGTGCCGAGTCACATCCTGCTGTCGCTCGACGATCCGATCATTCCCGCGCGCGATCTGCAGGACATCGCACGCTCGTCGCAACTGCAGATCGCTGCGATCCCGCACGGCGGGCATTGCGGGTTCATGGAGAGCTTCACGCGCGAGAGTTACGCCGACCGGCAGGTTGCAAAATACATGGGACTAAGCGGGCTGTAGGTCGGGCTTCAGCCCGACACTGGCTTTCGAGACTCGCGTAGCAGGTCGCGGATCGTGCTCGTTTCGACCAGTCGAGCGCCGCGCGCGGCCACATCGAATGCTTCTTTCGCCGTGCGCACGTCGTACACGACCCAGCGCCACGGGCCGCGCCACAGCTTCGAGGCGCTCTGCGTCAGCAACTGGTGATCGCAGAACAAATAGTCGGGCGCGAGCGCCTCGCATTTCAGCGCGGCGGTGTTCGTGTACTCGGAGAGGCGCCAGCCCACGCGATACGGCGAAACCTGGCGCACGTGATGTACGGCTGCAAAGTCCGCCGAAACCAGCACGCACTGCCGCGCCACGGGCTTGAGCACTTCGCATACCTTGCGCACGAACGCTTCATGGCCAAAGGCACGCAGGCTCGCGCGCTTGAGCTCGACGAACGCCGTCGTCGTCGTATGACTGGCCAGCATGTCGACGGCCTGGCCGAGGCGCGGAATGCCGATGTCGGTGCCGGTGACTTTGATCTCCGCCAGGTCGTGCCACGTCATCTCCAGCGCATTGCGATCGACGCCGGCGATGCGCTGCAGGTTCGAATCGTTGAGCAGGACGGGCTGCCGGTCGACGGAGAGCTGCACGTCGAAGCCGAGCTGCCGGGCGCCGAGGTCGAGCGCGGAACGCAGCGCCGGCAGCGTGTTCTCCGGATACTCGGCGACGTTACCGCGGCGTGCGATGAGCTCGGGGATTCGGCTGGACGGCATTGGAACGGGATTCTAGCTGACGCATTTGCATTAAATGCGTCGCCGCACTCCGACACTTGGCGGCCCAGATGGCATCTGCTATTGCATGTGCGGGGAATCTATGTACGACGCAGCACACGCGGGCCGGCTGAACATCGCTTCCAGGGGCGCGGCGTTGCTGTTGTCGTTGGTGTGTCTGCACGCCTGCAGCAGTGGCGAAGACACGCGCAGCAACGATCCTCCCGCTCCGCCGCCGCCTCCGCCGCCCTCAGGCGAGGCTTCCGGTCTCGATGCACGGCCGGCGAACGCGACCTGCCTTGCCTGGGACCGGCCCAGCTCCGACGACACGATCTCTCTGACGCGCTACACGAACCTGACGTTCAACTCGCCTGTCGCCATGCTGCAGGCTCCGCCCCCCGCGGGCAGCTCGCGCTGGTTCGTCGTCGAGAAGGGCGGCGTCGTGCGCACGTTCCCCACGACCAACCCGACGGCAAGCACCGTCTTCATCGATATCAGCGGGCCGGTCGACGAGGACGGCGAGCAAGGCTTGCTCGGCATGGCGTTCCACCCGAATTTTCCGCAGGACCCGCGGGTGTTCCTCTCGTACAGCAGTACGTCGTCCGGCCGCGTGTCGCGCATCGCATCGTTCCGTACGCTGAACAACGGCGCGACGCTCGATCCGGGCACGGAGCGGATTCTGTTGACCGTCGAGCAGCCGGCAGCGGAAAGCAATCACAAGGGCGGCAACATCGCATTCGGGCCTGACGGGTTGCTGTACATCGGACTCGGCGATGGCGGCGGCGGCGGTGACAATCACGGCACGATCGGCAACGGGCAGCGGTTGACGACGATGCTCGGCAAGATGCTGCGCATCGACGTCGGCGCAGATCCCAACGGCACCACGTACACGGTCCCGCCCGCCAATCCGTTCTTCAACGCCGGCAACCCGACGGACAAGTGTCCGGCTGCGGGCCGCGGTAGCGGCAATTGCCCGGAGATCTTTGCGTGGGGCTTCCGCAATCCGTGGCGCTGGAGCTTCGATCGCGGCGGCAATAACGAGCTGTGGGTCGCCGACGTCGGCCAGAACGCGTGGGAAGAGGTCGACCAGGTCACGATCAACAGCAACTATGGCTGGCGTTGCCGCGAGGGCGCGCATGACTTCAACACGTCCGGCTGCACCGGCGGCGGGCTGATCGATCCGATTGTCGAGTACGACCATTCGCAGGGGGCCTCGATCACCGGCGGCTACGTGTACCGGGGCACGCAGAACACGAACCTGGTCGGCCGCTACGTGTTCGCCGATTTCGTTTCGGGCCGGATCTGGGCGTGGATCCCCGAGAGCGCGCCCACGCCGCGCGAGCCGACGCAGCTCCTCGACACGAATCTGAGCATCTCGTCTTTCGGCCAGGCGAACGACGGGGAGCTGTACGTCGTGAATTTCGGCGGCACGCTGCACCACATCGAGTTCACGAGCGGGCCCGTCACCAACCCGGCGCCGCGCAATCTCAGCCAGACCGGTTGCGTCGTCGCCAGCAATCCGCAGCAGGCTGCGACGGGCGCGATCCCGTACGCAATCAACGCGGCGTTCTGGTCGGACGGCGCCACCAAGGAGCGCTGGCTCGCGTTGCCGGACGGACAGTCGATCACGGTCCGCACCGATGGCGACTGGGACTTCCCGAATCGCAGCGTGCTGATGAAGAACTTCCGCGTCGGCACGCGGCTGATCGAGACGCGCCTGTTGATGCGTCACCCGGACGGCACGTGGGGCGGCTTCACCTATGAGTGGAACGCGCAGCAGAGCGACGCGACGCTGGTCGAGGGCGGCGCCGTGCGCGACATCGGCAACGGCCAGAACTGGATTTTCCCGAGCGAGTCGCAATGCCTGGATTGCCACACCGACGCGGCGAACCGCGCGCTCGGGCTGGAAACAGCGCAGCTCAATCGCACCTTCGCGTACACGGTGACGGGCCGCACGGCGAACGAGCTCGCGACCCTGAGCCACATCGGCCTGCTGTCGCCGCCGATAGCGAGCTCGGCGACTCAGCCGGTCATGCCCGATCCGGCGGATACGACCGCAACCCTTGGGAATCGCGCACGCGCGTGGCTGCACACGAACTGCTCGCAGTGCCATCGCCCGAACGGACCGACGCCGAGCACGATGGATCTGCGCTTCACGACTGCGTTGAACGCGACCAACGCGTGCAACGCCGTGCCGACAGCAGGTGATCTCGGTGTCGGAGCAAACGCGCGCTTGATCGCGCCGGGCAGCGCTGCGAACTCGATCATCGTGAATCGTGCGAACCGGCGCGATGGCAACGGCATGCCGCCGCTCGGGTCGAATCGGGTCGACACCGATGGCGTGGCGCTGCTGACGCAGTGGGTCAACAGCCTGACGGGATGTTGAGTTGTCAGGCTAAAGCCTGACCCACAACGAGCCCGTGGGTCAGGCTTCAGCCTGACGTCTTTCTCTTCTCTTCGTAATGGACCACCGGCGCGCCGCTGGTCACGGCCATCTCGCCTTCAATTACTGCGCCGCGCGCGACTGCAATCGAGCGCGCACTGAGCGCGCCGCGCAGTCGTGCTGTGGCGCGAATCTCGAGTTTCTCCGCGACCACCAGCGTCCCTTCCACTTCGCCGGAAACGACTGCGTTCGCACACCGGATGCGACCTTCCCACCGTCCGCCTTCCGACAGCGTGAACGAGCCGCGCACGGTGCTATCACCGTTGACCGAGCCTGCCACGACCAGGTCGCCGCCGCATTCCAGGTTGCCGGTAAGCGCCGAACCCGCGCCGATGAAGGTCGGGCTCGAAGAAACGTGGTCGGCCAGGCGGCGGCGCGGGGTGTCCGTCATGAGGTCATCTCCAGCGATCGATCAGGGCGAGGTGCGCGATTATGCCGTGTCGCAAGCTGACAATCCTTGTCAGCGCACACGGCTGCGACGATCCGGGCCGAATTCCGTAAGTCGCTGACGGCAATGGATTTCGTGGATTGGCACAGGGGTTGCAATCTCTGCCTGCGCAAACGATGCGCTGAACCTGGGATCTGACCCGTGCCCCTCCCACCGGGCTTCGAGTCGACGATCCCACCCGTAGCTTGCGAAAGCGATCTCAGGTTCGGATTCGACGCCGCCCGCACTCTTCCCTGCTGGCGGCGTTTTTTTTTGCCCCTATGATGCGGCCCTTTCATTCGTCGGATGGTGCCGTATGTCTCGCGGATTGCTCGGTAGCGCATTGCTCGCAGCAGCGATGTGCTGCATTTACGCGGCGCCGTCCGCGACTGCCCAGGTGCCCGGCGCCGACCAGGTACAGGCGGTGACGCTCGCGAACGGCATGCAGATCATCATCTGGCCGGATCGCGACATCCCGAACATCGCGCTGTTCAACTGGGTGCACGTCGGCAGCCGCAACGAAGTGCCCGGCATCACCGGGCTCGCGCACTTCTTCGAGCACATGATGTTCAACGGCACCACGACGCGGCCGCAGGGCGAGTTCGACCGCGTGCTCGAAGCGAACGGCGCGCGCAACAACGCGTTCACTTCGAACGACGTGACCGTGTACCAGGACTGGCTGCCGCGCGCGGCGCTCGCAGCCGTGTTCGAAGTGGAAGCCGATCGCCTGCGCAATCTCGCGTTCGATCCGAAAGTGATCGAGAGCGAGCGCGGCGTGGTGCATTCCGAGCGGCGGCTGCGCGTCGAAGACAGCTTCGTCGGACGCCTGCAGGAGCAGGTGCAGGCGACCGCGTTTCTCGCGCATCCCTACCAGATCCCGACGATCGGCTGGCCGTCCGACATCGCGTCGTGGCGCATCGAGGATCTGAAGACCTTCTTCGCCACGAACTACGCACCGAACAACTGCACGCTGATCCTGGTCGGCGACATCGAGCCGAAGAGTGCGATCGCGCTGGCGAAGCAGTACTTCGAGTCGATCCCGGCACACTCGCCGCCCGATCCGATCCGTACGCAGGAGCCGAAGCAGGAAGGCGAGCGCCGCGTGAACATCTCGGCCGAGGCGCAGACGCCGCTGGTGCAGTTCGCTTATCACGGGCTGTCCGGCGCCGATCCGCGTCAGCCTGCGCTGGAGCTGATGACGCGGATTCTCACGGACGGCGACGCGTCGCGCCTGCACCGTGTTCTCGTCGAAGAGCAGAAGCTCGCGATCTCCGCCGACAGCTACGTCGATCGCGGCTTCGACCCGGGCCTCGCGTGGTTCCTGCTGACGTTGCCCGCGGGCGGCGACGCGAAAAAGGCAGAGACCGCGTTCGATCTGGAAATCGAACGCCTGCGCGACAGCGGCGTGACGGCGCAGGAGTTGGCGCGTGCCCGCAGCCAGGCGCTCGCCGATTTCTGGCGCGGGCTCGCAACGATCGACGGCAAGGCCGAGGCACTCGGCCAGTACGCGGTCTTGCAGGGCGGCTACGAGCGACTGTTCGATATGCCGCGTGCGTATGAAAGCGTCACGGTGGAGGACATTCGCAAGCTCGCGACCGACCTGCTGCGATCCACCAATCGAACGGTTGGCGTGCTCACCGCTGCGACGACAGCGACCGCGCAGGGAGAAGGCCGATGAAAACCTTCGTCGCAACGCTGCTGCTCCTGTGTTCCGCGTGCGTGTCCGCCGCCGGCAACGGCGTGAAGGTGCCGCCCTTCGAGCGCGTACAACTCGGCAACGGTGCTGTCGTGCTGTTGATGGAGCGTCACGACGTACCGCTGATTGCATTCAGCGCCGTGTTGCGTGGCGGCGCTGTCAGCGATCCGACCGGTGAATCCGGCGTAGCGAGTCTGCTCGCTGGAGTGCTGCAGAAGGGCGCGGGCACGCGTGACGCCGTGCAATTCGCAGAGACAGTGGCGTCCGTCGGCGGACAGATCGATACCGCCGCCAGCACCGAGAGCATTTCGCTCAGCGGCTCGTTCCTCGCACGCGATCAGCAACTCATGGTCGAGTTGCTTGCGGACATGCTGCAGCGGCCGCGGCTGGACCAGGCGCAGTTCGACACGTTGCGCGCGCGCCAGATCGAGTTCATTCGCGCGGCGAAGGAATCCGACCTCGCGGCGCTCACGCCGATCTACGGCGAAGCGCAGCTTCTTGCCGGGCATCCGTACGGCCGCCCCGTCGACGGCAGCGAGGCGAGTCTCGCGGCGATCAAGCACGACGACTTGCAGCAGTACTATCAGCAGCACGTCGGCGCGGACCGCTTGATCATCGCAGTCGCCGGCGACTTCAAGACGTCGCAGCTCAAGCAGCGCATCTCGCGCGCGTTCTCGGGCTGGCGCAAGGCAGGCACACAGCTCGCACCGGTGCCGAAGGTGGAACGGGTTGCAAGCCGTCGCGTGCTGCTGGTCGACGCGCCCGATTCCGTCCAGTCGTACTTCTGGGCGGGCAACGTCGCCGTCGCGAAGAACGATCCGCGTCGCCCGGCGCTCGAAGTGACCAATACGCTGTTCGGCGGCCGCTTCACTTCGATGCTCAACACCGAGCTGCGCATCCGCACCGGCTTGAGCTACGGCGCCAGCTCGCACTTCGACCGCCTGCTGCAAACCGGTCACTGGGCGCTGGCATCGTTCACACAGACGGAGACGACGATCCAGGCGCTCGACCTGGCACTCGCGACGCTCGACAAGCTGCACGAGTCCGGGCTCGATCCGACGATGGTCGACTCGGGCAAGAGCTACGTGCAGGGCCAGTTCCCGCTGGCACTCGAAACCGCGGCGCAGTGGGCGGCGCAGCTCGCCACGCTGGAGTTCTACGGCCTGGACCGGCGCTACGTCGACGACTACTCGGCGCAGCTGGGCGCAGTGACCCCCGCCGATGCCAAGAAAGTGATCGACGAGGTGTTCCCGCCCAGCACGGCGCTCTCGATCGTGGTCGTCGGCAATGCCAGCGCGATCCGCGAGGGTTTGCGCAAGTACGGGCCGATCACCGAAATGAAGCTCGCGGACCCGACGTTCGAGCCCAATAAGTAGCCCGGCGAAAGTCGCGCCTTGCGACGGGCGCGCGTCGAAAGGGCCTCGGCCGCTTTCGACCAGAAAATAAGTGTGAGACGGTTCACATCTGCGACAAGCCACCGGCACTCCCAGTCACCCCTTGTGGTCATACCCGTAACGACTCCCGCCGCAGAAACAGCGGGAAAAACCGCTGGGGACACAGAGCGCGACACGCGCGGTGGCAAATTTTTCGACATGGACAACCCGGGCAGAGCGGCTAGACTCCGGCCGATACGCGCGCGCGGAAATGCGCCGTCAGATTCGCCAGCCATGCAGTATCGGCGCAGTGATTTCGACGTCACCAACACCGTGCAGGTCAGCTCGACCGACGCGGTGCGCCGTGCAGTGTGCGAGCTGTTCCGCCAGAACTGGCCGCACTATCCGTTCGATCGCGTCGAGTCCGCATTCAGCGACTTCGAACGGCTGTTCAACGGACAGTTCCCCGGCTACTACGGCTGCGACACCGTCTATCACGACCTGCAGCACTCGCTCGACGGTACGCTCGCCGTCGCGCGCCTGATCGTCAGCTACGACCGCACGCACCTGGCCGACGAGCGGCTCGGTCCCGAGCGCGCGATCGTCGGCGTGGTCACGGCGCTGTTCCACGACGCCGGCTACATCCGCCAGACCGACGACCAGACGCATCGCAACGGCGCCGAGTTCACGCTCAGTCACGTCAGCCGCAGCGCGCACTTCATCAGCCGCTACCTGCCTACCATCGGCATGGCGGAGTGGGTGCCGGTAGCGACCAAGATCGTGCACTTCACCGGCTACGAGGTGCAGTTCGACCAGATCCGTCTCGACGATCATCGCGACCGCAAGCTCGGCCACCTGATCGGCACGGGCGACCTGATCGCGCAGATGGCCGACCGTTGTTACCTCGAGAAGTGCCGCGACCGGTTGTATCCGGAGTTCGTGCTGGGCGGCATCGCGATGCCGAGCGACGCGCTCGGCAAGACCTCGGTGCGTTACAACTCCGGGCTCGACGTGCTGCGACAGACGCCGGACTTCGTCGACGACGTGCGCCGCACGCGGCTCGACGGCGAGTTCGGCGGCGCCTATCGCTATCTCGAATCGCTGTTCAACGGCCGCAACCCGTACATGGATGCGATCCAGCGCAACCTGGATTACCTCGGCGAAGTGCTGCGCACCGGCCGCTGGCCGATGCTCCGGCGCGATCCTCCCTGCTTCACTTGGGAGCGCAACCCGGTGCAGAACATCCGCTCGCTGGTCATCGGACACCTGAAGCAGGTGTGGAAGAGCAGCTGATAATCCGTCTCGGTGCTGCGCTCGCGGTCGGGTTGCTCGTCGGCATCGAACGCGAACGCAGCAAGGGACAAGGACCGCGGCGCGCGGCTGCGGGCGTCCGCACCTTCGCTCTCATCGCACTGGCAGGCGCCATCAGCCTCGAGCTCGGCGGCCCACCCGCGTTCCTGGTCATCGCCGCCATCATCGGTGTCTTCGCCGCGATCAGCTACGTGCGAACTTTTCGCCACGACGCGGGGCTCACGACTGAAGTCGCGATGGTGATCACCGTGCTGCTCGGCGGCCTCGCGCTGAGCGAGCCGCAGGTCGCAGGCGCGCTCGCAGTCGTCGTCACGATCATCCTCGCGTCGCGCACCAAGGTGCACAACTGGATCAACAATGTGCTCACGGACGAAGAAGTCCGCGACGGCCTGATGCTCGCCGCCGCGGCGCTCGTCATCTTGCCGCTGCTGCCGGCGAAGCCGGTCGATCCGTGGGGCGTGGTCGATCTGCGCAAGCTGTGGACGCTCGCCGTGCTCGTCATGGCGATCAACGGCCTCGGCTACATCGCGGTGCGTG
>Ga0209382_10000195_pt1 | contig 97548 bp, 98 predicted proteins | sample SoiMetdeltSBSDD5_FD_187599 | JGI IMG/M metagenome (GOLD analysis project Ga0209382, IMG submission 187599) | Bulk soil microbial communities from a Populus tree surrounding site in Tennessee, USA - Soil MetaG P. deltoides SBSDD5 (SPAdes) (version 2) | ecosystem: Environmental > Terrestrial >...
ATGATGGATTACACGGACCGGCACTGCCGCTATTTCCTGCGGCTGCTGAGCCCGAGCGCGCTGCTGTACACGGAAATGATCACCGCGGCCGCGATCGTGCGCGGCGACGCGACGCGCCTGCTGGAATTCCATCCCGCGGAGCATCCGGTCGCGCTCCAGCTCGGGGGCAGCAATCCCGATGAGCTGGCGCAGGCCGCGCGCATCGGCGCGCGGTTCGGTTACGACGAGATCAATCTCAACTGCGGTTGTCCGAGCGATCGCGTGCAGAGCGGTCGCTTCGGCGCGTGCCTGATGGCCGAGCCGACGCTGGTTGCCGAATGTGTCGGCGCGATGCGCGCTGCGGTCGAAGTACCCGTCACCGTGAAGTGTCGCATCGGCATCGATCCGATGCCGCACACCGCGACGGATACCTACGAATTCCTGGTGCGCTTCGTCGAGTCTGTCGCGCAGACCGGCTGCACGGTATTCGTCGTGCATGCGCGCCAGGCGGTGCTGAATGGGTTGAGCCCGAAGGAGAACCGGGAGATTCCGCCGCTGCAGTACGACGTCGTCCGGAAGCTGAGCGCGGATTTCCCGACGCTCACGTTCGTCGTGAACGGCGGCGTGCGCACGCTCGAAGATGCGCTCGAACATCTGCAACTGTTCGACGGTGTGATGATCGGCCGCGAGGCGTATCAGAACCCCTATCTGCTCGCGCTCCTGCATCGGGCAGTCGTCGACCCGCAGTGGTCGCTGCCGTCGCGCGAGGAGATCATCGAGCGTTACGTCCCGTACGTGCAGGATCGATTGGCGGAAGGTCATCGGCTGCGTTCGATGGTCCGCCACGCACAGGGTCTGTATGCGGGCTTGCCGCGTGTGCGCTCGTGGCGCAGGTTTCTCTCGGAAGGTGCCGCGTCGCCCGATGCACGTGCCGACCTGCTCATCGACGCTCTGCGCATCGTCCGCGCCGCCGCCTGAAGCGAAATTTCGCTCACCGGCGGCAAAACCAGGTCCCCAGCTCCGCATAATAATCAGAGGGGCTGACCAGGGGATCCATTCTGCGTAGCGCGGACGACAGCGAGCAGCAGCGCCAAAGTGCCGGGCGGGTTCGTGCCTATGTTGCGAGCCTCAGCCGCGCGCAGTTTCAGGATCTGACCCGCCGCCTCGTGTTGTACGCCGCGCGACTGCTTCGCGGCGGGAGCCTCGATCATCACGCGTATGAGATCGTGACCGGCGCGATCGATCTCGCGCTGGACGGCACCCGCATCTGGGATCCCGCGTCTTGTCCGTTCGACACCTTCATCTTCGGCGTGGTGCGCTCGCGGGCCAGCACGTTGTGCCGCTCGATGGCTGCGCGGCTGGTGAAGATCGCGGCGCAGTTGCCGGAGTCGGACGACGACTCCGGCGACATCCTGGAGCGCGTCGCCGATGACAGCCTGCGGGCGCATACCGCGCTGAGCGTGGAGCAGGAGCAGCAGATCGAACGACTGATCTGCGGCATGGCGAAGATCGACAGCACGCTCGCGCGGATCCTGGTGCTCGCTCTCTACGAAGACATGTCGAATCAGGAAATCGCCCGCGAGCTGAACGTCCCGGTGCGCGCCGTGGAGAACGGCAAGAAGCGCCTGCATCGAGCGGCGCGCAAGCTTTACGAGGAAGACGTTGCAGTGGTCGAGAGTGCGAGGCGGCGTCACTGATGAAGAGGTCGAGGCCCATGTCCGCAGAACCGCCGAACTGGAGTCCGGATCCCGCTTCGGGAACCGTCCTCGCGGAATATCTCCAGCACGCTTCGCCGCAGTTCGTCGCTGCGGAGCTCGACAAGCTCGGTCTGCTGGATGCAGCGGATGAAGCTGCAGAGGCGATGCTCGGGCGCGTAGCAGCGCTGCGTGCCGCGCCGAGGCGCACGCGTGCGAGCCTCTGGATGGTGGCATTGGCGATGTGCGCAATGATCGTAGTCGTCGCAGAGACACGCCACTTCGGTCCGCCGGACGACGACGGCGGTCGCTTCATGCAACTCGCCGGACCGACACCTGAGTGGTGATCGGCCCGATGAACTGGCGCATCAAGCCGCTCGCAGATCTGTTCGCCGCCGCCGAAAACAAGCCGCTCGGCCGCACGCTCGGCGCTTTCCAGCTGGTGATGCTGGGCGTTGGCACGGTGATCGGCACCGGCATCTTCGTGTTGTCTGCGGAGGCTGCACAGAAGGCCGGTCCGGGCATGATGGTGTCGTTCGTGCTGGCCGCGTTCACGTGCGCATTCACGGCGCTGTGCTACGCGGAGCTCGCCTCGATGGTGCCGCTCTCCGGTTCCGCCTACACCTATTCCTATGGTGTGCTCGGCGAGCTCGTCGCCTGGATGGTGGGCTGGGCATTGATTCTCGAGTACGCCGTCGCCGCGAGCGCAGTGTCGGTCGGCTGGTCGAACTACTTCGTAGGTCTGCTGGAGCGATCGTTCGGCATCGACATCCCCGACGCACTCACGCGCGGTCCGTACGTCGGCGGACTGATCAATCTGCCGGCCGTCGCGATCGGCCTGCTGATGACCGCACTGCTGGTCATCGGCACGCGCACGAGCGCAACGGTGAATGCAGTCCTGGCGACCATCAAGGTCGTCGCGCTGGTGGTGTTCGTCGCCCTGAGCGTGCCGGTCCTGCAGATGGACAACTTCCACCCGTTCGCGCCCAACGGCTTTCTCGGCGAGATCTCGGGCATGGGCATCGCCGGCGCCGCGGCTTCGATCTTCTTCGCCTACATCGGCTTCGACGCGGTCTCGACGGCGGCGGAAGAGACGCGCAATCCTCAACGCAACATGCCGATCGGCGTCATCGGCAGCCTGCTCATCTGCACGCTGTTCTATCTGCTGGTGTCGATGGGCGCCGTCGGTGCGGTTGGCGCTCAGCCCGTGGTCGATGCAGCGACCGGCGCGGCGTTCGAGCCGGGCAGCCCGGCGCTTGCGGCTGCCTGCGAGTTGCCGGCGAACGCACAGGCGTTTGCCTGCAGCCCCGAACCGCTCGCGCAGGTCATCAGCCAGCTCGGCTGGCGAACCGCGTCGCAGTTCATCGGCCTCGCGGCATTTCTGGCGATGCCGGCAGTCGTGCTGATGATGTTGTTCGGCCAGACGCGCATCTTCTTCGCGATGGCGCGCGACCGATTACTACCGTTCAACGAGTCGCTGACCAGGCTGCACCCGAGGTTCAACACGCCGTATGTCGTGACGCTGATTACCGGGCTCGGCGTGACGGCTCTCGCGAGCGTGCTGCCGGTCGGCGTCCTGGCCGATGTCAGCAACACCGGCACGCTGTTCGCGTTCATGACCGTTGCACTGGGCGTGATCATCCTGCGTCGTCGCGAGCCGGACCGGCCGCGTCCGTTTCGCACGCCGGCGATCTGGGTCCTCGGGCCGCTGGCGCTCGGCAGCTGCGCCTTCCTGTTTTTCTCTCTGTCGTACCGGACGAAGATGATGTTCGTCTGCTGGACGCTCGCGGGACTGGCGGTCTACGCGCTGTACGGCTATCGCAAGAGTCCCTTGCGCTAACGCTGCTCCTTCTCTTCGGTCGCGACGCGTCCGAAGTCGCCGTTCTTGCTCGCCGCCAGGTAGGCCGTCACTGCGTAGGCCGCGACGACCTGGTTCAGCGTCTTGGGATCGATCTGCAGGAGCGTGTCGTTCACCGTGTGATGCACGTCGAAGTAGTTGGTCGCGTCCTGCGACAGATCGAGAATCGGCACGCCGAGCGCGTGCAACGGACGCAGATCCGAGCCGCCGCGCGCTTCGTTGTTGCCCGCTTCGAGCGCCAGCGGCTTCAACGCTTCGCGAATCGCGTCGACGGCGGGTACTGCATCCGGCGCGACCTTCGACTGAATACGCCACACGGCTCCGGCGCCGAGATCCGCTTCGACAGCCAGCACGTGGCGCGCCGCTGCGTCGCCGACGAGTCGCGCATATTCTTTCGCACCCGATAATCCGAACTCTTCGTTCGCGAACAGCACGACGCGCACCGTGCGTGCCGGTTTGCGTTCCAGCCTGCCGATCAGCCGCGCTGCCTCGATGACGATTGCGACTCCGGCGCCATCGTCGATCGCACCCTGGCCGAGGTCCCATGAATCGAGATGCGCGCCGAGCAGCACGACCTCGTTCGGGCGCTCGCTGCCGGGAATCTCACCGATCACGTTGGCAGACCACGACGACGGCAACTCGCGAGCAGTCGACTTCACTCGCACGCGTACGGGCTTGCCCGGCTTCAACCAGCGCGCGAGCTGATCGGCGTCGGGGTTCGACAGCGCGAGCGCCGGAATGCGCGGCGCATCGACGCGGTAGTTCAACGATCCGGTGTGTCCGTGGCGCTGATCGGAAGTGCCGACCGAGCGGATCAACAGCGCGGCCGCGCCGAGATGACCCGCGGCGCTCGGGCCCTCGGCGCGATTGCGCACGGTTGCGCCGTAGCCTGCGCCGTCGCGCGTGCGCTCCATGCGCTGGTTGATGAAAACGATCTTGCCGCCGACGGTGGTGGCGGGCAGCGCGTTGAGCGCGTCCAGCGATGCGACTTCGAGAACCTGCGCTTCGACGCCTTCATCGGAAGTGCCGACGCTGCCGCCGAGCGCGACAGCGACCAGCGATTGCGCATTGGGGCCGGCGAGTGTGACCTCGGCGTGACCGCGCACCCAGCGCGGCACGAGCACGTCCTGGCTGCGAACTTGCGAGAAGCCGAGGCTGCCCAGTTTGTTCAGCGCCCAGCGTACAGCCGCCGCGTCGCCGCTCGAGCCCGCGGAGCGCGGCCCGACTTCCGTCACGAGCGATGTGACGTGCTCGTACGCGGTGGTTCCCGACAGCGCTCGATCGCGCAACGCGCCCGCTGTGGCGAGTTGCTGCTCGCTCCAATCCGCGCCGGCCGCAAGCGCCGGTGCCAGTACTGCACACAAGGCCAATGTCGGCACCTTCGCGCAGCGAACCACAATCAACATCGGAAACTCCTTAATTCAGCGGGCTAAACGGGTAGCCCAAGGTTATGTCGCGTTGTATGTATAATGCCAACGCCCGACAGCCGACGCCCGGTCTTGGCGAGCGGTGAGAGACTGAAGAGGTCATGGGAAAAGACATAGAACTCGCCATCTTGTTCGCCGATGTGGTCGGCAGCACGCGCATCTACGAGGTCATGGGCGATTTACGGGCCCGCGATATGGTACTGACCTGCGTGGAGATCATGCGGGCTGCAACCGAGCAGAACCACGGAACGGTGATCAAGACTATCGGCGACGAGATCATGGCGACGTTCCCCACCGCGAACGACGCGCTCAACGCTGCGAGCCGCATGCAGCACGACATCCGCATCCATTCGGAGCTGAAAGTGGAGGGGCAGCCGATCGCGATCCGCATCGGCGGGCACTTCGGCCCGGTGGTGCTGGAAAACCGCGACATTTTCGGCGCGGCCGTGCATACCGCGAACCGCATGACCAGCCAGGCGAAGGCCGGCCAGATCATGATCACGAAGTCGATGGTCGAGCGCCTCGCACCCGAATGGCAGTCCGCCGTGCGGCAGATCGACGTCGCGACGCTCAAGGGCAAGACCAGCGAGGACGAGTTGTTCGAGGTGCTGTGGCAGAAGGAAGACGCCACCAGCATGCTGCCGGCGATCGCGCTCGGCAACGCCGCATCCCGCGGCGAGAAGCAGCGTGTGCGCCGCCTGCGCGTGCGCTTTCAGGGAGAGGAGATCGTCGTCGACGACAGCCGCACGAATATCGCAATCGGCCGTGCCGAGGAGAACGACATCGTCGTCAAGGGCAACCTGATCTCCCGGTTGCACGCCCGCATCGAATTCAACCGCAACAAGTTCCTGCTGATCGACCAGAGCACGAACGGCACCTTCGTCACCACGCGCGAAGGCGAAGAAGCGTTCGTCCGCCGTGACAGCATGCAGCTGAAAGGCGAGGGGTTGATCGGCTTCGGCAGGGTGCCCGAGTCGGGCTCGGCGCTGACCGTGAAATACGTTTGCGAAGAGTAGTTGTTGTCGGGCTAAAGCCCGACCTACAGGTTTCTACCCCAGCCGCTTCTGCACGTCCCGCAACTCTTCCCGCAATTTCGCCGGCACGCGCTCGCGGAACTCGTCCAGGTACTTGCCGATAGATTCGACTTCGTGGCGCCAGGCCACCGGGTCGACCGACAACAGCGTGTCCAGCGTGGCGGCGTCGATGTTCAAGCCCGTGACGTCGAGGTCCTGCTTGCGCGGCACGAAGCCGATCGGCGTCTCCTGCGCCTCGATGCGGCCTTCGCAGCGGTCGGCGATCCAGCGCAGCACGCGCAGGTTCTCGCCGTAGCCGGGCCACATGAAGCGGCCGTTCTTGTCCTGGCGGAACCAGTTGACGTGGAAGATGCGCGGCAGCTTGCTGGCCTTGCCTTCGAACGACAGCCAGTGCTTCCAGTAGTCGCCGAAGTTGTAGCCGCAGAACGGCTTCATGGCCATCGAATCGCGGCGGACGACGCCCATCTGTCCGACCGCGGCAGCAGTCGTTTCGGAAGCCATGCCGGCGCCGACCAGCACGCCGTGCGACCAGCTCCGCGCTTCGTACACGAGCGGCGCGACTTCGCGGCGGCGGCCGCCGAACAGGATCGCTGAGATCGGCACGCCTTCCGGCGCGTCCGCCAGCTTCGAATAGATCGGGTTCTGTTTCGCCGAGACCGTGAAGCGTGAGTTGGGATGCGCGGCATGCCCGCTGCCCGGCGTGTACGGCTTGCCCTGCCAGTCCTTGACCGGCGTGCCGCTGTCCAGGCCTTCCCACCACGGCTGATTGTCTTCGGTGACTGCGACGTTCGTGAAGATCGTGTCGTGCCGGATCATCTCGAACGCATTGAGATTGGTCTTGCGGTTCGTGCCGGGCACGACTCCGAAGTAACCGGACTCCGGGTTGATCGCGCGCAGCTGGCCGTCACCGCCGAAGTGCAGCCAGCTGATGTCGTCGCCGAGCGTCCAGACCTTCCAGCCCGGCATCGAGGCCGGCGGCACCAGCATTGCGAGATTGGTCTTGCCACATGCGGACGGAAACGCTGCCGCGATGTAGTACGTGCGGCCTTCGGGGCTCTGCAGGCCCATCAACAGCATGTGCTCGGCGAGCCAGCCTTCGTCGCGCGCCTGCCAGCTCGCGATGCGCAGCGCGTGGCATTTCTTGCCGAGCAGTGCGTTGCCGCCGTAGCCCGAGCCGACGCTCTTGATCGTGAGCTCTTCGGGGAAGTGCATGATGAAGCGGCGGTCGGGGCTCAGATCGCCGATCGAGTGCAGGCCCTTCACGAAGGTGCCGTCGCGCTCGATGCGCTTCAGCGCCGGCGTCCCCATGCGCGTCATGATGCGCATGTTGACGACGACATAGGCGCTGTCCGTGATCTCGACGCCGCAGCGTGAGAAGGGCGAGTCGATCGGTCCCATGCAGTACGGGATGACGTACATCGTTCGCCCACGCATCGCGCCGTCGAACAGGGCGTCGACTTTGCGGTGCGCCTCAGCGGGATCCATCCAATGATTGTTCGGGCCCGCATCGTCGCGGTTGCGCGTGCAGACGAACGTCAGGTGCTCGACGCGCGCCACGTCGGAAGGGCTGGAGCGATGCAGGTAACAATTCGGGTGGGTGCTCTGGTTGAGCTTGATAAGATCGCCGCTGCGAAGCATCGCTTCGATCAGTGTCGAGTTTTCGGCGTCCGACCCGGTGCACCAGTGAATCGAATCAGGCTTGGTCAATCGCGCGACTTGCTCGACCCAACTTTGAAGCGTCGCATTCGACGTGCTCATTTAGACGGCATGCTCCTGGTGTGGACGCGGGGAAAAACAGGCGCGGGATTATACCGGTCGGCTTCGCCTAGTCATTGCGCGGCCCGCAGCAGGGTGCAATAGTGCTGCTGAGTGGAATTTCAAGAGAAGTTCTGCGTAAGCCTCGGAATTTGCCGAGTTTATGGCTCGCCCTGGCGGCCGTTTCAGCCACATTCTGGCAATTCGCAGCCCGCGCGGAGGACGAGCCTTCCGACGTCGCGACCGAGCTGATTGCGGAGGTGCGCGAGAACGTCAGCACCACGCCCGGCCGCGAGGTCTACCGGTTCGTGCCGGCCCGCATGCTCGAGCAGGGCCAGGTGGTCTACTACACATTGCGCATCACCAATCAGACATCCGTGCCGCTGCGAAATGTAGCCGTCGTGCAGCCTGTTCCGGCCAATACGACGTACGTGGCGGACTCGGCCTCCGGCCCGGGCGCCACAGTCTCTTTCTCCGTGGATGGCGGTCAAAGCTATGGGCCGGCGGACTCGCTGAAGATCGAGGTCGAGGGCTCGAAGCAGCTTGCGCAGGCCGTGCAGTACACGCACATCCGCTGGCAGTTGCGTAACCCGCTCGCGCCAGGGGCGACCGCGCTGGCGCGGTTTCGCGCGACATTCCGCTGATGCACGACTACACAGAGCTGTTCGGATCGGAGGGGCCGCTGGCGACGGCGATCCCCGGCTTCGCGACGCGCGAAGAGCAGATCGCGATGGCCGAGCAGGTCGCGCTGGCATTGCGCTCGCATGGTCGCCTGATCGTGGAGGCGGGGACCGGCACGGGGAAGACGTTCGCGTATCTGGTGCCTGCGCTGCTGTCCGGTCGGCGCGTCATCGTCTCCACCGGCACCCGCAATCTTCAGGATCAGCTCTTCCATCGCGATCTGCCGACCGTCGCGCGTGCGATCGGACGCCCGGTCCGCGTCGCGCTGCTTAAAGGTCGCGCCAATTATCTGTGCGTGCATCGACTCGAGCTCGCCGAACAGCAAGCCGCCGCGCGCGGCTTGCGCAAGGAAGTTGCGCGCGGGCTCGCGAAGGTGCGCGAGTGGTCGCGCACCACGCGCCAGGGCGATATTGCGGAGCTCGCGCAGCTCAGCGATTCCGATCCGGTGTGGCCGTGGGTCACCTCGACGCGCGACAACTGCCTCGGTCCGGATTGCCCCATGTTCGACCGTTGTCACGTCGTGCAGGCGCGGCGCGAAGCCCAGGCGGCGGACGTCGTCGTCGTGAATCACCATCTGCTGATGGCCGACCTCGTGCTCAAGGAAGAAGGCTTCGGCGATCTGCTGCCGGGCGCCGATGCGATCGTCATCGACGAGGCGCACCAGCTTCCGGAGATCGCCGCGAACTTTCTCGGCTTCGCCATTTCGAGTCGACAACTCCAGTCGCTGTCGCGCGATGTGGCCGCGGAGCTTCTCGCCTCGGGCGCGCGCGCCGAGGTACCGGCATCGTTCGCGCAGACGCTCGATCGTCATCTCTACGATTTGCAGGACGCGTTGCGCGGGCCGCGAGAGCGCACGGAGTTCAAGGACTGGCCGGCGTCGGTCATCGAGTCAATCGAGCGCCTGCAGACGTTGCTGGACGAGTTCGTCGCGTCGTTGAGCGAAGCGGCGAAGGATCACGCTGGGCTCGCAGCGCTGCGACGACGCGGCGCCGAGCTTGCCGTCCGCTTGCGGACACTGGTCGCGGCAGACGAGGGAGAGCTGGCGAGCGTGCGGTGGGCGCAGTCGACGATGCATGGGATGTCGTTGCACTACGTGCCTGTTGACGTGGCCGAGCAACTCGGTGCGCTGGTCGAGTCGCACACGAGCGCGTGGATCTGCACGTCGGCGACGCTCGCAGTCGGCGAGAGCTTCGATCACTTCATGGGACGGCTCGGCATGCGCGAAGCCACCACTGCGCGCTTCGGCAGCCCCTTCAGCTATGAGCGGCAGACCTTGCTCTACCTGCCGCGTGGGCTCGATCCGCCGTCGTCGCCGCGGCACACCGAACAGGTGATCGATACGGCACTGCCGGTGTTGCACGCCGCCGGTGGCCGCGCGTTCCTGCTGTTCACGAGCCATCGCGCATTGCGCGACGCCGCCGAGATCCTGCTGCAGCGGCTCGGCGCGACGCTGCCGTTTCCCGTGCTCGTGCAAGGCGACGGGCCGCGCGAGTCGCTACTGTCGAAGTTCCGGGAGTACGGCAACGCCGTGCTGCTCGGGACGAGCAGCTTCTGGGAGGGCGTCGACGTCAAAGGCGCGGCGCTCAGTGTCGTCGTGATCGACAAACTGCCGTTCGCTGCGCCCGACGATCCGGTGCTGAAGGCGCGGCTGGATGCGATCGAGCGACGCGGCGGCAGTCCGTTTTTCGAAGAGCAGATTCCGCAGGCAGTGATCACGCTGAAGCAGGGCGTCGGCCGGTTGATGCGCGACACCAGCGACTTCGGCGTCGTCGTATTGTGCGACCAGCGTTTGCGGACCCGCGCGTATGGCCGGATCTTCCTCGACAGTCTGCCGCCCATGCCGCGCACCGAGCGGCTCGACGAGGTCGAGCAGTTCCTGTTCACGAAGCTGGCGACAGTGGGAATCGTCGCGCCGCAGCCGCGCCGGGCCGCGACATGAAGCTCCTCGCGATCGACACAGCCACGGAGCGTTGTTCCGTCGCGTTACTGATCGATGACCGCATCGTCGAGCGAGCGACGGAAACGCCGCGCGGACATGCGGACCTCGTGTTGCCGATGGTCGAAGCAGTGCTCGCCGAGGGCGGGCTGAAGTTGCAACAACTCGACGGCCTCGCCTACGGCCGGGGTCCGGGCGCGTTCACGGGCGTGAGAATCGCAGTCGGCGTTGCGCAGGGACTCGCCTACGGTGCGCACCTTGCGACTGTCGGCATCTCCAACCTCGCGGCGGTCGCGCAGCAGTTTGCGAGCGCCGGGGCGCGGATCCTCGTCTGCATGGATGCGCGCATGAACGAAGTGTATTGGGGCAGGTTCGGGGCGACGCCCGACGGGCTCGTACAGGCGACGTCGGTCGAGCGCGTCGATCGTCCGGAAGCCGTCGAGCCGGGCGACGCGACCGTTTTTGCCGGAACCGGTTTTACAGCCTATCGGCAATTGGCGGTCGGACGAGCCGCGGTCGCAGTTCACGGCACGGCCCTGCCACATGCGCGCGATATTGCACGGTTGGCCGCCGCAGAGCTGCGCGCCGGGCGCGGGCAGCCACCGGAGCGGGCGCAACCCGTTTATTTGCGTGACCAGGTCGCAACCGTCAAGGCGCCGTAACATCCGAGGCCCCCGTTGCGCAGGGACTTCATGCGGCTGTAATAATCCGTTGCTGTAATGAAGCAGCTCTCCAAGCTGTTAAATTGCTGTCACGATGACCGCCAAGCAGATCCTGATCGTCGAAGATGAGCGGCCAATCCGTGAAATGATTGCATTCGGCCTGCGTCGCAGCGGCTTCGACGTCCGCGAAGCCCCCGACGCCGGCACGGCGCGGGCCAGCGTCGCCGATCGCCGTCCCGACCTCGTGCTGATCGACTGGATGCTGCCGGACATGAGCGGCCTGGAACTCACCCGCGCGCTCAAGCGCGACAAGGAAACCCAGGAAGTGCCGATCATCATGCTGACGGCGCGCGCGGAAGAGCAGGACAAGGTGATGGGCCTGGAAGGCGGCGCCGACGACTACGTCACCAAGCCGTTCTCGCCGCGGGAGCTGCTCGCCCGCATCAACGCCGTCCTGCGCCGTTCCAACCATGGCGGCGGCGAGGAGCTGATCGAAGCGGACGGCCTGGTGCTGGATGCAGCGGGACATCGCGTAATGGTCGGCGATCGCACGGTCCAGCTCGGCCCCACTGAATACCGGCTGCTCTCTTTCTTCATGACGCACGCGGAGCGGGTGTACAGTCGGGCGCAGTTGTTGGACCGAGTGTGGGGCGGCAACGTCTATGTCGAGGAACGCACTGTCGACGTGCACATCCGGCGGCTGCGCAAGGCGCTCGAGGCGTTCGCCTACGATCGATTCATCCAGACAGTGCGCGGATCGGGGTACCGCTTCTCCACGCGCGCGGAGTAGTCCTTGAAACTTCCCGGCGCCATGACTCCGGCGGCCTGGCAGATGGTTTCTCGTCTCGGCCTGACGCTGTTGGCGGCGCTCGTCGTCGGCTTCGCTACCGGTCGCATCGCGCTGGCGTTTGCCATCACCTTCGGTCTCTACGCGGCAGTGCAGGTCTGGAACCTCGTGCGCATCGAGCACTGGCTGCGCCGACGCCGCATCGAGAACCCGCCGGATTTCAGCGCGCTGTGGGGCGAGGTCGTGGCGATCGTCAGCCGCATCTATCGCCGCAAGCAGTTCCATCGGGCGCGCGTGACCGCGTTGTTGCGCGAGTTCCGGCGCCTGACCACCGCGATGCCCGAAGGCGCCGTGCTGCTCGGCCCGGAGCATGAAATCCTCTGGTTCAATCACCGTGCTGCCGACTGGCTGGGGCTGCGGCGCAAGCGCGATTTCGGCATCCGCATCGAGAACCTGGTGCGGCATCCCGATTTCATCGAATACCTGCACGGCGACGAGCCTGGCGAGGGCGTGGTGGTGCAGGACACGAGCGACATCAATCGCTGGTTCTCGTTCCACGTCGTGCGCACCGGCATGGCGGAGCGTCAGCTCCTGATGGTTCGCGACGTCAGTCGCGAGCAGCAGTTGCAATCGATGCGTCGCGACTTCGTCGCGAATGCTTCACATGAGCTGCGTTCGCCGCTCACGGTGATCACGGGCTATCTCGATGCGCTCGCCGACGATCAGAAGCTCGATCCGACCTGGAGCGCGCCGATTCTCGAGATGCGCCGCCAGGCCGAGCGCATGAGCACGATCATCCGCGACCTGCTGGAGCTGTCGAAGCTGGAGTCGGGCGAGCGGCCGCTGGAGGAGGAGCCGATCGATATCCCCGGCATGCTCGCGCTGCTGCGCAAGGAAACGCTCGCGCTCGAGCACCGCCCGCACGAGGTGCGGCTGAAGCTCGACAGCACCGAGTGGCTCAAGGGCGTCGAGAACGAAGTCCATTCGGTCGTCTCCAACCTGCTGTCGAATGCCGTCAAGTACACGCCGCCGCAGGGCGAGATCGAGCTGCAGTGGTGGACCGACGAGCAGGGCGGCCATATCGCTGTGCGCGACACGGGCGTGGGTATCGCCCCGGAGCACATCCCGCGCCTGACTGAGCGCTTCTATCGCGTCGATTCCGGGCGCTCGCGCGACCTCGGCGGCTCCGGGCTCGGGCTGGCGATCGTGCGTCACGCGTTGCAGCGGCACGACGGCACGCTGACGATCGACAGCGTCGAAGGGCGCGGCAGCACCTTCACGTGTCACTTCCCGCCGAGCCGGCTGATGCAACCGCCCGCAGAGTATTTGCGGAGTCACGCCAAAGCCTGACCACGCGCGGTTCGATTGCAGTCGAGCTCCGTCATTCAAGCGTCACATTTCCGTTTCGCAATCGCTGCGTGCATTGCAACGTATCTGTAACAAGCCCTCCGTATAACGTTTGTCCGACAAATCGAGCGCCCGCGAACCGACTGCGCGCGCGGCGCTACGCGTCACGTCTGACAACCGAACAAACGGAGACCTTACCGTGAAGAACCTGATGATCGCGGCCGCCGTAGCCGCCGCCCTGTCACAGTTGCCCGCCGGCGCACAGGCTGCCAGCCCGAACGACTTGGCGGAGATCCGCGAACAGATTCAGGGACTCATGCAGCGCGTCGACAAGCTGGAGCAGGAAAACCAGGCGCTGAAGACCGAAAACGCGGAACTGAAGTCGCAGGGCGAGGAGCTGAAGGCACAGAGCGATTACCTCAAGAGCGAGACGCGCGGCCTGCGCAAGGAAAATGCGGTGCAAGCCGCTGACGCGGACAAGGTGAAGGGTACGGACTGGGCCTCGAAGGTCGTTGTTACGGGCGACTTGCGCTATCGCTACGAGGCCATCGCCGACGACACGCTGAACGCCGCCCCGCCTGCCGGTGTGACCGCCGCCGATCGCTATCGCGATCGCATTCGCGCGCGTCTTGCAGTGACGGCCAAGGCGACCGACAACATCACGGTCGGCCTCGGCCTCACCTCGGCCGAGGGCAACGATCCGCGCTCCGGCAATCAGTCGCTGACGAACGTCTTCAGCAAGAAGGCGATCGAGCTCGACCTTGCCTATTTCGACTGGAAGTTCGCGAGCTGGGGCAACCTGATCGGCGGCAAGATGAAGACGCCGCTCGTCAGGGGCGCGCAGAACCTGTTCTGGGATAACGACATCACGCCGGAAGGTGTCGCTTTCACGTTCACCCGCGGCATCTGGTTCGGCAGCGCCTACAACTTCTGGCTGCAAGAAGTCGGCGGCAACGAACCGACGGTGACCTCCGACCCGATGATCCACGGCGCACAAATCGGCGTGAGAATGCCGGTGGGCGGCTCAACGCTGACACTGGCTGCTCACTACTACGACCTGAGCGCGTCGCAGGGCAGGCCTATACCGCAGGCTCCGTTCTTCAACAACGCCTCAAACAACAACACGACCATTGGTCCGGCCGCGACCGCAGCGCTGCTCAACGACTACGAAGTGTTCGATGTGCTCGCGCAGTTCGATACGACGCTGGGCAGCCTGCCGTTCGTGCTGTGGGTTGAGGCCGCGCAGAACCAGGATCCGAGCGGCGTTGTTCCGGGTACCACGATCCCCAATGACCAGGACACCGCGTTCTCCGGCGGCTTCCAGTTCGGCCGCGCGAGCAATGCCAAGACCTGGGAATTCGGCGCGATGTACCAGAAGGTGGAGAAGGATGCGCTTTTCGCCCAGCTCATCGACTCGGACTTCGCTGGCGGTTTCGCGGACAACGACGGCTTCGTGGTGCGCGCCGGCTACGCTCCGGTGCGAAATTGGGTGCTCAACGCGTCCTACTTCATCAACCAGCGCAACGTCGAGCGGGCGAATGGGGCGGGGCAGACCGAAGTCGGCTACGACCGCCTGCAGCTCGACTTCAACGTGAAATTCTGAGCAGCGTCCGTCTTGCAGACTGTGGGGGTTGCGGTTATACAACCCCCACAGTTACGCGAGCCCCATCATGGAAAAGTCGGACCTGTCGCATCACATCCTGAGCCGCTACAACGAGGAGTTGGAGCGGGTACGCACCAGCGTGCTGCAGATGGGCGGGTTCGTAGAGGAGCAGCTCAAGCAGGCGGTCACTGCGCTCGTGCAGGGCGACAGTCGACTCGGCGAGCAGGTGGCGCGGGGCGACCAGAAGGTCAACGCGATGGAGGTCGCCATCGACGACGACTGCAGCCGCATCCTCGCGACGCGCGCACCGGCCGCGTCGGACCTGCGCCTGATCGTGGCGGTCATCAAGACGATAACGGACCTGGAACGCATCGGCGACGAAGCGGAGAAGATCGGCTACATCGGCTCGCGGCTCGCCGCGGTCGAACGACCGGCGGACCGCTACCGCGAGATCAAGCACCTCGGCCGCCTGGTCGCGGACATGGTGCATGAATCCCTCGATGCGTTCGCGCGCCTCGATCCGGAAGGCGCCGTCGCTATTGCGAAGAAGGATCGGCTCGTCGACGAAGAATACGAAGCGATCCAGCGCCAGTGCATCACGTTCATGATGGAAGATCCGCGCACGATCCGGCGCGCGCTCGACGTGCTGTGGGTCGCGCGGGCGCTGGAGCGCATCGGCGATCACGCCAAGAACGTGTGCGAGTACGTCGTCTACATGGTCCACGGCAAGGACATCCGCCACCTGTCGATCGACGAGGTGGAGAAGCATCTGCAATCGCGCGCCCAGCGCAATCAGGGCAATCAGGCACAAGACGCGGCGACGCGGTAGTCGCGCATCATGCTGTCAGCGATCAGCCGCCGCTCCGGCAATGCGCTGGGCTTCGTCGCCTGCGCAGGTCTCATGGGTTATGCGCTCTACGCGCAGTACGTTCTCGGGTTGGCGCCATGCCCGTTGTGCATCTTTCAGCGCATCGCGACCATCGTCACCGGTTTGCTGTTCCTGATCGCCGCGGTTCATGACCCGCGAGGCGTCGGTGCACGTGTGTATGGCGCGCTGATCGGGCTCGCTGCACTCGGCGGAATCCTGATCTCGGCGCGCCACATCTGGATCCAGGCGCAGCCGCCGGGGACGGTCGCAGCGTGCGGGGCGGATCTCGATTATCTGCTCGAGATCATGCCGGTGACCGAAGTGGTCTCGAAGGTGCTCACCGGATCCGGCGAGTGCGGCAAAGTCGACTGGACCTTGCTCGGCCTGTCGATGCCGTGGTGGGTCGCGATCTCGCTCGGCGTGCTGGGACTGTGGGCGCTGTGGGTGAACTACAAGAAGTCAGGCTAAAGCCTGACCCACGAGAAGCACGCCTGTGGGTCAGGCTTTAGCCTGACAACAATTCTTCCATCACCCGCTCGTAAATCTTCGATAGCGCGCTCATGTCGGCGACGCGCACGTGCTCGTTCACCTTGTGAATGGTCGCGTTGATGACGCCGAGCTCCACGACCTGCGCGCCCGTCGGTGCGATGAAGCGACCGTCGGACGTGCCGCCGGTCGTCGACAGTTCCGGCTTGCGCCCGGTGCTCGTCTTGAGCACGCGCTCCACTGCCGTCGACAGGTCGCCGGGCGGGGTGAAGAACGGCAGGCCCGACACGAACCATTCGAGCGTGTAGTTCACCTTGTGACGGTTGAGGATTTCCGTGATCGTCTGCTGCAGCTTCTCGACCGTCTGCTCGGTGGAGAAACGGATGTTGAAGCGTGCCTTGAGCTCGCCCGGGATCACGTTCGGTGCGCCGGTGCCGGCATTGATGTTCGAAACCTGGAAGGTGGTCGCCTGAAAGTATTCGTTGCCCTTGTCCCAGACGCGCGCGGCGAGCTCGGCCAGTGCCGGCGACAGAGCATGCACCGGATTGTCGGCGAGATGCGGGTACGCGACGTGACCCTGAATGCCGTGCACGGTCAGCTTGCCGGATAGCGAGCCGCGGCGGCCGATCTTCACCGTGTCACCGAGCACGTCGGTGCTGCTCGGCTCGCCGACGACGCACCAGTCGATTTTCTCTCCACGTGCCTCCAGCGCCTCGACGACACGGCGCGTGCCGTCGACCGACGGACCCTCTTCGTCGCTCGTCAGCAGGAATGCCAGCGAGCCGGCGTGGTCCGGGTGTGCTGCGATGAAGCGCTCGCTTGCCGTCACCATCGCGGCGAGGCCGCTCTTCATGTCTGCGGCCCCGCGGCCGTACAGGATGCCGTCGCGAACGACCGGTTCGAACGGGTCGGTCTGCCATTCCTCGCGCGGGCCCGTCGGTACGACATCTGTGTGACCGGCGAAGCACAGCACCGGTCGGGCGCTGCCATGCCGCGCCCACAGATTTTCGACGGGTCCGAACGGCATGCGCTCGACGCGGAAGCCGACCGCTTCCAGGCGTTGAGCGATGACTTGCAGACAGCCATGATCCTCGGGGCTGACAGAAGGGCGGCGAATCAGGTCCTGGGCGAGGGCGAGAGTTGCGTCGGCGTCGGTCGACAAGTCAGGGGCCTCCCAGGTCGGCCAAAGGCGGGTGTGGGCGCGGTCTTATAGCGAAGACCTCCAGCGTCGGCAAGCCGCAGTTGTTACGCGCAGATGACAGGAGCATTCGCCTGCAGCTTGCTGATTCAGCAAGGCGGCAATGCCGTGTAACACGAATGTCATCGAAGCTGGTCAGACTGCGCGCCAGGTGGCTTCCGATCCAGATCCTACAACGAGGTCAAATCCATGAAGTTGTGGCACAAGTTGGGTGCGACGGTCGTGCTGAGCGGGCTTGCTGCAGCCCTTACGCCCCAGTTCGCCGCGGCCCAGAGCGTCATCAAGATCGACGGCTCCAGCACGGTGTTCCCGATCGCCGAAGCGGTCGCCGAGGAGTACCAGATCAGCAAGCGCGGCAAGGTGCGGGTCACGGTCGGCATCGCCGGCACCGGCGGCGGCTTCAAGCGCTTCTGCCGCGGCGAGACGGACATCTCGAACGCATCGCGCCCGATTCTGAAGGAAGAGATGGAAGCGTGCCGTGCGGCGGGCATCAAGTACCTCGAGCTGCCGGTCGCGTTCGACGCGCTGACGGTGGTCGTGAACCCGAACAACACTTGGGTGAAGTCGCTGACGGTCGCCGACCTGAAGAAGATGTGGGAGCCGAGCGCTCAGCAGCGCGTCAAGACCTGGAACCAGATCCGCTCCGAGTGGCCGAATCAGCCGCTGATGCTGTTCGGCCCGGGCGCCGACTCCGGCACGTTCGATTACTTCACCGAGGCCGTGAACGGCAAGGCGAAGGCGAGCCGCGGCGATTACACCGCGAGCGAGGACGACAACGTGCTCGTGCAGGGCGTGGAGAACAACAAGAACGCGCTCGGCTACTTCGGCTTCGCGTACTACGTCGGTCACAAGGACAAGATGCGCGCGGTGCCGGTCATCAATCCGAAGGGCACCGCGGTCAGCCCGAGCATCGAGGCCGTGAACAACGGCTCGTACAACCCGCTGTCGCGCCCGCTCTTCATCTATGTCCGTGACACGGCCGCGCAGCGCGCCGAGGTGAAGGAGTTCATCCAGTTCTACCTGGGCGAGGGAGCCGAGCTGGTCAAGGAAGTCGGCTATGTGCCGCTGCCGCCGCAGGCCTACAAGCTGGCGATGCAGCACTTCACCTCCGGCAAGCTCGGCACCGTGTTCGGTGGCGTGCCCGAAGTCGGTGTGACGATCGACACGCTGCTGGCCCGCGAAGGCAAACTCTGACAAATCCAGACGGCCGTCTGCTGCTGCGGCCAGCCCAGACTCCCCCTGTCCGGCTGGTCGTAGCAGCCGGCGGCAAGCGGTCGACCCGACTGCAATTGATTGCGGGTCGACGGGCGTGCCGCCAGCCATTAAAGTGCGCAGCGCGACGAGCGCTACGACCCTGAAAAAATGAAATGACCTCGCCGACAGCCACCAAAGCCATCTCAGCGAGCGGTCTGCGCTACCGCAAGGTGCGCGATCGCGTGATCGAGGCGCTGCTGCTGGCGGCCGGGCTGGTTGCGGTCTTCACGACGCTCGCCATCGTGGCGATCCTGCTGTACGAATCGAGCGCGTTCTTCGAGCACGTCTCTATCGTCGATTTCCTGACCGATACGTTGTGGACGCCGCTGTTCGCGGACGCGCACTACGGAATCATGCCGCTCGTCGCCGGCACGTTGACGACGACCATGGTCGCGCTCGTGGTTGCAGTACCGCTCGGCACGACGATCGCGATCTACCTGAGCGAGTTCGCGCCGCATCACGTGCGCGAAACGGTGAAACCGATTCTCGAGCTGCTCGGCGCAGTGCCGACCGTGGTCTACGGCTACTTTGCATTGACGATGGTCACGCCCGTGCTGCAGTGGCTGATGCCGGAATTGCCGGGCTTCAACATGCTGAGTGCCGGTCTCGTGATCGGTCTGATGATCGTGCCGTACGTCAGCTCGGTGAGCGAAGACGCGATGCGCGCAGTGCCGCGTTACATGCGCGAAGGCTCGTACGCGATGGGCGCGACGCGGCTGCAGACTGCGTTGCGTGTAGTCGTGCCCGGCGCGTTCTCGGGACTGGCCGCCGCATTCATTCTCGGGATCTCGCGCGCCGTCGGTGAAACGATGGTTGTCGCGATCGCCGCCGGCATGCAGCCGAATCTGACTTTCGATCCGCGCGAGCCGGCAGCTACGATCACCGCGTACATCGTGCAGGTCAGCCTCGGCGATCTGCCCCACGGCAGCATCGGTTATCAGAGCATCTTCGCCGCAGGCCTGGTGCTGATGTTCCTGACGCTCATCTTCAACATCATCGGCTTCTCGCTGACGCGCCGCTTCCGGGAGGCCTACTGATGAGCGCCGGCGGTGCAGCGGCTTACCTCAGCAGCGAGGCACTGCGCCGCGGACTCTCACGGCGCAAGATCCTCGACCAGGTGTTCGTGCTGGTCGGGCTCATCGTCATGATCGCGTGTCTCGCGGTCCTCGCGATCCTGTTCATCGACCTGGTGCGCGACGGCGCGCCGCGCTTCGGCTGGGAGTTCTTCACGAACTTCGCTTCGCGGCGCGCGGAGCGTGCCGGCATTCTTGCGGCGTGGGTCGGGACTTCGCTGATCATGCTGGTGACCGCCTTGTGCGCGGTGCCCGTCGGCGTCGCGGCGGCGATCTACCTGGAGGAGTACGCGCCCAAGAACTGGTTCACTGCGATCATCGAGATCAACGTGACCAACCTGGCCGGCGTGCCCTCGATCGTCTACGGCCTGCTGGCGCTCGGCCTGTTCGTCTACCAGTTCGATCTCGGCCAGAGCATAGCGGCAGCCGGACTCACGCTCGCATTGCTGATCCTGCCGATCGTGATCGTTGCGACGCGCGAGGCGATCCGCGCGGTGCCGAAGGCGATCCGCGAGGCGGCGTACGGGCTCGGCGCCACGCGCTGGGAAGTCACCAAGGATCACGTGTTGCCGTATTCGACCGGCGGCATCCTGACCGGCATGATTCTCGGCCTGTCGCGTGCCATCGGCGAGACCGCGCCGATCATCACCATCGGTGCGCTGAGCTTCATCGCGTTCCTGCCGCAGTCGCCGGTGACGAGCGAATTCCCGTTCATCTCGTTCGCCTGGCTCAAGGACCCGTTCACGGCGATGCCGATCCAGATGTTCAACTGGGTGTCGCGTCCCGACCAGGCGTTCCAGGCGAACGCTGCCGCGGCCGGCGCGATCCTGCTGGGCATGACGTTGATCATGAATGCGCTCGCGATCTGGATTCGGTACCGGTTTCGCAAGAAAATCAATTGGTGATCCTGCATGGAAACTGCCGTGGCCAACGAAGACGCCGCTCGTAACGCGCCCAATTCCACTCCGCAGAGTGGGTCGGCGACGCCGCGCGTTTCCATCGCCGTCGACGACACGCGCAAGGTGCGCACGCTCAACGTCAAGGCGGCAGTCGACAACCTCAGCTTCTATTACGGCCAGCATCGCGCGCTGAAGAATCTGACGATCCCGATCGCCGAGCGCCAGGTCACCGCACTCATCGGTCCGTCCGGCTGCGGCAAGAGCACGTTCCTGCGCTGCTTCAACCGTATGCACGACCTGCAGCCGGACACACGCTACGAAGGCAGCATCACGCTCCATCCGGACAACTTGAACCTGGTCGGCGCGGGTGTCGATCCGATCGAAGTGCGCATGCGCATCGGCATGGTGTTTCAGAAGCCGAATCCGTTCCCGAAGTCGGTCTTCGAGAACGTTGCGTACGGCCTGCGCCTGCGCGGGCTGCGCAATCGCGCGACGCTCGCGGAAGAAGTCGAGAAGGCGCTGCGCGGCTCCGCGCTGTGGGACGAGGTCAAGGATCGTCTGCAGGATTCGGCGCTGGCGCTGTCAGGCGGTCAGATGCAGCGCCTGTGCATCGCGCGCGCGCTCGCGACCACGCCGGAGATCCTGCTGTTCGACGAGCCGACTTCGGCGCTCGATCCGATCGCGACGGCGAAGATCGAAGAGCTGATCTCGACGCTGCGCGACCAGGTGACCGTGCTGATCGTCACGCACAACATGCAACAGGCCGCGCGCGTCAGCGACTACACGGCGTTCATGTATCTCGGCGAGCTGATCGAGTTCGACGAAGCGGCCAAGATCTTCACGAACCCCGCGAAGAAGGCAACGGAAGACTACATCACCGGCCGTTATGGCTGAGACCGGCACTCCCGAGCGCGCAGTCATGCACTCCGATCCGATGGAGGGCCACACTGCGAAGGCGTTCGATGGCGCCCTCACGCAGTTGCGCCTGCACACTGTCGGCATGGGCGGTCTCGTCATCGATCAGGTTTCCACTGCTGTCCGCGCGCTGCTCGATGCCGACGCGGCGCTCGCGCAGACCGTCCTTTCCCGCGAGCTGCAAGTCAACGAGATGGAGCGCGCCGTCGATCGCGAAGCGTTCGAGCTGATCGCCTTGCATCAGCCTGTGGCGGGCGATCTGCGCATGGCAACTGCTGTTTCGCGCATCACTGTCGAGCTCGAGCGCGTTGGCGATGAATCGAAGAAGATCGCGCGCTTCGCATCGCGCATGGCGAGCGGCGAGCCGCAAGGCCCGGTGCGTGCGGTCGCGCGCTATCTGCAGCACATGGCGGAGCTGACGAGCGGCATGCTGCGCGACGCGGTTCGTGCGCTCGATGAGTCCGATTCCGATCTGGCCGACCAGGTGCGGGCCAGGGATTCGGAGCTCGACGCGGAGTTCGCGGCGGCGCTGCGTCAGTTGCTGACGCTGGCCATGCAGGATCAGCGCAACCTGGGCGTGACGATCGATACGGTGTTCGCGCTCAAGGGACTGGAGCGCATCGGCGATCACGCCAAGAACATCGCCGAGCAGGTCGTGTTCATCGCCAGCGGTCGCGACATGCGGCACAAGAAGGCTGTGGGTCGCGCTTCAGCCTGACGTTCAAAACGAAAACGTCATCACGAACGCGACCGAGCCTGCGTCGCCGAACTCGTAGTCGCCCGAGCGCACGCTGCCGCCCAGCGACATGACGTCGTTGACGCGCTTGCCGAAGCCGACCTCCCAGAAATTCCCGTAGCCGCGCTCGACGTCGTCGTCGTGCAGCAGCAGGAAGCCGTCTTTACTGCTGACCTTCCACTTCGCGCGCCCGAGCTTCGGCACGAGATGCCAGCCGTCGCCGAGCTCGAACTGGAAGCCGAACGCTGCGTAGTCCTGGCGCACGACGAACTCGTCGTCGGCGTCGAAGAAGTCGAAGTGGCCGTAGGACTCGGTGCCGGCCTCGACCAGCAGGCCGACCGGCGTCAGCACCGCGAACGCCACGCCCAGGCCGCCGGTGTCCAGCTCGGCAAGGTTCTCGTCGACGTTGCGGAACTGGTCCAGCTTGAGCACGCCGCGCCCCGCGCGCGGACTGATCTGGAATTCCGCGCGCTCAGCCACGACCGATGGCATCGTCGTCAGCGCACACAGTGTGGCGAGCGTCACGCACAGCTTACGCATGATCAATCTCCCCTGGGCCAGCTTTGATGCTGACCGTAGGACTGCGCCGCGCACGGTGGCAATCGCACGTCGTGGAGTGTCGCATCCCGATACAGCAAGGCTCGCAATCCGTGACCGCGCGCTGAACCGTCGGTAAACGCCGCGCACGCATGGACACCAGGAGAGCTGCGCGCAATCATTCGCGCAGACAACCGCGGGGCGCTGACGTGAGCGAGACTGCACAGATCATCGATGTTCTGAAACGCACCCTGAAGACGCGCGGCCTGACTTATCGCGACGTGGCGCGACGTGTGGGCTTGAGCGAGGGCTCGATCAAGCGCGTGTTCTCGGCAGAAACTTTCACGCTGCAGCGGCTGGAAGGGATCTGCTCTGCGATCGGTATCAGCATGGGCGAGCTGATGCGTGCTGCGGCCAATTCCCACGAGGCCGGCTCGCAGTACCTGACGCTGGAGCAGGAGCAGATCCTCGCTGCCGATTCACGGCTGCTCGCGTGCTTCTACCTGCTGCTGAATGGCCGCAGCAGCGCGGAGATCGTGCAACGCATGGATCTCTCCGAGCGCGGACTGCGCGAGTTGTACGTCAAGCTCGACGATGCCCGGCTCATCGAGTTGCAACCGCGGCTGAAGGCCCGCCTGCGCGTCGGGCCGGTCGTGAGCTGGCGCATCGATGGTCCGGTCCACCGCGTGTACGAGCGGCAGGTCAAGGCGGAGTTCCTGCAGGCGGAGTTCCACGGCAGCGATCAGGCGCTGCACTTCCGTTCGGCCGAGCTGTCCGAGGCATCGATCCGCCTCCTGGTGCGCAAGCTCGAGCAGCTGGCGCGCGACTTCGCAGAGCTGGCGACGCTGGACGTGGGCCTGCGCGCCGCGGAGAAGAAGAACGTTGCGATGCTCGCCGCGTTCCGGCCGTGGGTGTCCTCGATGTTTCAGGAGATCAAACCGAAGTCGCTGTAGGTCGGGCTTCAGCCCGACAATCCGTGCGCAGTGAAGAGTCGGGCTGAAGCCCGACCTACAGGCGCAATAGCTCGTTCAGCGAGACTTTAGCGCGCGTCTGGGCATCCACCCGTTTCACGATCACAGCGCAGTTCAGCGAGCACTTGCCGTCTTTGGAAGGCAGCGAGCCGGGAACGACGACGGCGCCAGCGGGCACGCGCCCGTACGAGATCTCGTCGCGTTCGCGATCGTAGATGCGAGTGCTGGCGCCGATGAATACGCCCATCGAGATGACCGCGCCTTCCTCGACGACCACGCCTTCGACGATTTCCGAGCGTGCGCCGATGAAGCAGTTATCTTCGATGATCGTCGGCGCTGCCTGCAGCGGCTCGAGCACGCCGCCGAGCCCGGCGCCGCCGGACAAGTGCACGTTGCGACCGACCTGCGCGCACGAGCCGACCGTTGCCCAGGCATCGATCATCGAGCCTTCGCCGACGTACGCGCCGATGTTGACGTACGAGGGCATGAGGACCGTGTTCGGGGAGACATATGCGCCGCGACGGACGATCGCGTGCGGCACGACGCGGACGCCATCGCTGCGGAAGCGCGCTTCGTCGTAATCGGCGTACTTCAAGGCGACCTTGTCGAAGAACTGCGTGAAGCCGGCGTCGATGGCGCGGTTGTCGTTGAGACGGAACGACAGCAGCACCGCCTTCTTCAGCCACTGGTTCACGTGCCACTGACCGTCACGCTTCTCGGCGACGCGTGCTTTGCCGGCGTCGAGCAGCGCGATCGCTTGTTCGACCGCATCGCGGACTTCCGTCGGCGCGCTCTTCGCGCTGAACTCGGTGCGCCGCTCGAACGCGGCATCGATGATGGAGGGCAGGGCGTTAGCGGTCATCCAGTTACCCCAGTAGTTCTCGAATGCGGGCAGCGGCGTCCGCGCACTCCGGTACGGTGGCCACGAGCGAGATGCGCACGTGCCCGCGGCCAGGATTGCCGCGCGGCGTCTCCCGCGCAATGTAGCTGCCTGGCAGCACCGTGACGTGCTGACGCTCGAAGAGCTGGCGGGCGAAGCGTTCGTCGTCGGGTACCTTCGGCCATAGATAGAAGCTCGCCTCCGGGGTATCCACCTCGAGCACCTCGCGGAGGGTCGGCAGCACCGTCGCGAACTTCTCGCGATACAAACGGCGATTCTCGACGACGTGCTCATCGTCGTTCCAGGCCGCGATGCTCGCGAACTGCGTCGGCAACGGCAGCGCGCAGCCGTGATAGGTACGGTACTGCAGGAACGACTGGATCAGCTTCTTGTCGCCCGCCACGAAACCGGAGCGCAAGCCCGGCACGCTCGACCGCTTCGACAGGCTGTGAAACACGACGCAGCGCTCGAAGCCATGATGGCCGCCGGCGACTGCTGCTTGCAGCAGCCCCGGAGGCGGACGCGCTTCGTTGAGATAGATCTCGCTGTAGCACTCGTCGGCTGCGATCACGAAGTCGTAGCGATCCGCGAGCGCAATCGCGCGCTGCAGGTAATCGATGCTGGCAACCGCACCGGTCGGATTGCCGGGCGAGCAGAGGAACAGGAGCTGGCAGCGCTGCCAGACCTCGGGCGGCACGTCATCCAGATCCGGCAGATGCGGATTGTCGCGGTCGTTGCCGAGGAAATGCGGCTGCGCCCCCGCGAGCAACGCTGCGCCCTCGTAGATCTGATAGAACGGATTCGGCATCACGACCAGCGGCGCGCGTGCCGGGTCGACCACGGCCTGCGCGAACGCGAACAATCCTTCGCGCGTGCCGTTCACCGGAATCAACATCGTTTCGGGATCCACGGAGCCGGCGGGCAAGTGGAAGCGTCGTGTCAACCACGCCGCCGCAGCGGATCTGAGCTGCGGCACGCCGGCAGTCGTCGGGTAGCTGCCGAAGCCCGCGAGATTCGAAGTCAGCGCGTCCAGCACGAATTGCGGCGGCGGATGGCGCGGCTCGCCGATCGACATGGAAATGTGCGGCAACTGCGCTGGCGGCTGCGCATCGGCGAGCAATGCGCGCAAGCGCTCGAACGGGTACGGCCGTAGCTGTGCGAGCGCTGGATTCATGCGCGCCGGTCTAGTGTCTCGGTCAGGCGCTGAGCGAGGCGTTGCTGCGCTTCGGCGGTGAGCGGCCGGCCGGAGTCGTCCGCGACGTAGAACACGTCTTCGGCGCGCTCGCCGACCGTCATGATCTTCGAGTTGTAGATGTCGACGCGCTCGGCCATGAACACTTTCGCGATCTGCGACAGCAGGCCGGGCCGGTCGCCGGCGATCAGCTCGACGATCGTGCGGCGGTTCACCGGATCGTCGACGAACGTGAGTTGCGTCGGTGTCGAGAACATGCGCACCTGGCGCGGCGCGCGGCGTGTCACGGTGACCGCCGTATGATCTTCCTGCGACAGCACGTGCGCGAGCTGCTGCTGGATATCGCGGATGCGGACCGGATCGCCGATCTCGTCGCCGGTGTCTTCGAGCACGTGATAGACGTCGAGGCTGAAGCCGTCCGCCGTCGGCGTGATGCGCGCATCGACGATCGTGAGCCCGAGCTGGTCGAGCAGCGCCGTGGTGCGCGCGAAGCTGTGTTGCCGATGCGAGGTGTAGGTCGAGATGCCGGTGCCGCCGCGTCCCGATTGCTGCTGCACCGACACGAGCGAGCCGCCGTCGCCGTCGTGCTGCTCGAGCATCAACGTGTGCCACGCGATTTCCTCCGGCGTATGCCGCAGGAAGTAGCCGTCAGTGAAGCGTTGCCAGATCGCCTGGACCGTGGCTTCTGTCAGTCCGTCGCGGGCGGTCAGCTCCCGCGCGCGTGCCTGCGTTTCCGCGATGAGCTGATCCTGGTCGATCGGGCTTTCCAGGCCGCGCCGCAAGGCTTCGCGCGTGCGCTGGTAGAAGCCGGCGAACAGCGACGACTTCCAGTTGTTCCAGAGCTTGGGATTGGTACCCCGCACGTCCGCGACGGTCAGCACGTACAGGTAGTCGAGATGGTTCTGGTCGCCGACATGCTTCGCGAACTCGTGGATCACTTTCGGATCGGAGATGTCCTTCTTCTGCGCCGTCACGGACAGCACCAGGTGATTGCGCACGAGCCACGCGACCAGGCGCGCGTCATAAACCGATAGCCCTTGTTCGAGGCAGAACGCTTCCGCATCGACCGCGCCGAGCTCGGAGTGGTCGCCGCCGCGACCCTTGGCGATGTCGTGGAAGATGGCAGCGACGTACGCGAGCTCCTGCTTCGGCAGCGACTGCATGATGCGCGACAGCTCCGGGAACTCGTGGTCGTACTTCGCCATCGCGAGACGCCGCAGATTGCTGACGACGAACAGCGTGTGCGCGTCCACCGTGTATGCGTGGAACAGGTCGTACTGCATGCGGCCGACGATGCGGCCGAACGCGGGGATGTAGCGGCCGAGTACGCCGTAGAGATTCATGCGCCGCAGCTCGTGCGTGACGCCGGTCGGCGCGCGCAGGATCTCGAAGAACAGGCGGTGGTTGCGCGGGTGCTGCCGGAACTCCTCGTCGATCAGCCACAGGTGGCGCGTGAGCTGGCGGATGGTCGAGGCGCGCACGCCGCGGATCGCCGGGTTCTGCTCGATGACGACGAACAGCTCCAGCATCGCCGAGGGGTAGCGGTCGAACACATCGTCGTGCGTGATCTCGACATAGTCGTTGCGGATCTGGAAGCGCGGATTGACGGGGACCGTCGCGGTGTTCGGGCCAGTGAGGATCGCTTCGCGGAAGAGCTGCAGCAGCATTTCGTTCAGCAGGCTGACGTCCATCGCCGTGCGGTAATAGCGCTGCATGAACTGTTCGACCGCGAGCGTGTAGGTCGCGTCCTCGTAGCCGAACATCTTCGCGAGCCGGATCTGGTGATCGAACAGCAGCCGATCCTCGCGGCGATTGGTCAGCACGTGCAATGCGAAGCGGATCTTCCACAGGAACGCCTGCGCGGTTTTCAGCTTGCGCAGCTCGCTGCGCGCGAGGAAGCCGTGCTCGACCAGCTCTTCGAGCGAGTCGCCGCCGAAGTGCCGCTTCGCCACCCAGCCGATCGTCTGGATGTCGCGCAGCCCGCCGGGGCTCGACTTCACGTTCGGCTCGAGGTTGTACGCAGTGTCGTGATAGCGGTGATGGCGCGCGGTCTGCTCGGCCACTTTCGCTTCGAAGAAATCGCGCGTCGGCCAGACGCGCTCCGGTGCGAGCGCGCGCCGCATGGACTCGAACAGGGATTCGGGTCCGAACAGCAGCCGCGCTTCGATCATCGTCGTCGCGACGCTGACGTCTGCAGCGCTCTCGCGCTGACAGTCGTCGATCGTGCGCACGCTGTGGCCGACTTCCAGACCGATGTCCCACATGAACGTCAGGAAGCGCTCGAGATCAGGCTGCCACGGCGCGGTCTCGCTCTTCGGCAGCAGCACCATGATGTCGATGTCGGAGCACAGGTTCAGCTCGCCGCGGCCGTAGCCGCCGACGGCGATCAGCGCGAGCTCGCGCACGTGCTCGCCGAGGTGCTGCGTCCACGCGGTCTCGAGCAGCGTGTCGACGAGACGCGCGCGATCGCGTACCAGTCGCTCGACCGGCTCGTCGTCGTGAAAGCGTTGCTTGAGGCGGTTATCGCCTTCGGTGAGTGCTCCGCGGAACGCGGCAATGTCGGGCTTGGCGGCGCCGGGGCTGGCGCGAAGTGCGGCAGGAAGTCCGGCGAGGTAGTCCCAGCCGGGATCGTTCACTGCAGTCGTGAGCTCGTCGAGATCCTCGGGAGTGGTGACGGGCATGGCCGCAGCGCCAGGGGCGGCGGCTTCAGCGTTCGACCGCGCCCAGCGTCAGTACCTCGTAGCCGGCGTCCGTGACGAGCACCGTGTGCTCCCACTGCGCCGACAACGAGTGGTCCTTGGTGATGACCGTCCACCCGTCGGGCAGCAGGCGCACGTGGCGCTTACCGACGTTGACCATCGGCTCGACCGTGAACGTCATGCCCGGCACGAGCTGGATGCCCGAGCCGCGCTCGCCGTAGTGGAGCACCTGCGGATCCTCGTGAAAGATCTGGCCGATACCGTGCCCGCAATATTCCCTCACGATCGACAGATGCTGCGGCTCGACGAAGCCCTGGATCGCGGCGCCGATGTCGCCCAAATGCGCGCCCGGGCGTACCTGGCGGATGCCGATCCACATCGCCTCGTGCGTGATGTCGATCAGGCGCTGCGCTGCGGGCGCGATCTTGCCGACGGCGTACATGCGGCTGGTGTCGCCGTGCCAGCCATCTTTGATGACCGTGACGTCGACGTTGACGATGTCGCCCTGCTTCAGGCGCTTGTCGGGGCTGGGAATACCGTGGCAGACGACGTGATTCACGGACGTGCAGATCGACTTGGGAAACCCGCGGTAGTTGAGCGGCGCAGGCACTGCCTGCTGCACGTTGACGATGTACTCGTGGCAGCGCGTGTTCAGCTCGTCCGTGGTAACGCCTGGCACGACGTACGGCCCGATCATGTCCAGGACTTCGGCCGCAAGGCGGCCGGCCGTCCGCATCTGGTCCTGCTGGGCCGGCGACTTGATCGTTACCTGGCTGCCTCTCATGGCGCTCGTAGCCGGGCCCTCGGACTGCGACGTCGGCCAGCGGGGCAGGGATTGCAGCAGGCCGCGCATCTAGCAGACTCCCGGCAAAAACGTTTGGACGATCATGGAGTTCATGGTATAAAGCGCGCGTTTTTTTCGCAACGAAATCTCGGCTGGAAACAGCCATAACTCTCACACCTTGCCGACACATGTCACGGGGTGCTTGCCGATCTCAGTAATCCTGGGTGTCTGCAGGTCGTGACATGGGGCGGGTGGAGGCTCAACCCCTACAGGAGACTCGATCATGGCCAGCATGTCCATGCGGCAGATGCTGGAAGCGGGCGTCCACTTCGGACATCAGACCCGTTTCTGGAACCCCAAGATGGCCCCTTTCATCTTCGGGGAGCGCAACCGGATTCACATCATCAACCTGGAAAAGACGCTGCCGCTCTATAACGAGGCGGCCGGCTTCATCCGCCAGGTCGTCGCCGACGGCGGCCGCGTGCTGTTCGTCGGCACCAAGCGCTCGGCGCGCGAAGCAGTCAAGCAGGCGGCCGGACGCTGCGGCATGCCTTATGTCAGCCATCGCTGGCTTGGCGGCATGCTCACGAATTTCAAGACCGTGCGCGGCTCGATCAAGCGCCTGATCACGCTGGACGAGATGACCGCGAACGGCACGCTCGAGCAGCACAGCAAGCGCGAGGCGCAGGGTCTGCGTCGCGAGCGCGAGAAGCTGGAGCGCAGCCTGGGCGGCATCAAGGAAATGGATTCGCTGCCGGACGTGCTGTTCGTCATCGACGTCGGTCACGAGAAGATCGCGATCCACGAGGCGAAGAAGCTCGGCATCCCGGTCGTCGCGATCGTCGACACCAACTGCGCGCCGGATGACGTCGACTACGTCGTGCCGGGCAACGACGACGCGATGCGCGCGATCCAGCTCTATGCCGAAGGAATCGCCGACGCCGCGCTCGATGGCAAGTCGGCGCTGCCGGAAGTGCCGGCGGGCGAAGACGAATTCGTCGAGCTCGACGAGGAAGGCAAGCCGAAGCCGAAGAGCGGCGCACCTGCTCCGCGCCGCGGCCGTCCGGCCGCCGTGCGCAAGAAACAGGCACCGCGCCGTCGTGTCCCGGAGAAGATGCCGGAGGTCGAGCCGGTCGAGGAGGTCGTCGCTGCCGAAGTCGACGACGTCGAGGCGGATGTGTCGCCCGAAGAGTTCATGGCGCGCCGTAAGGCCGCGCTCGCCAAGCGCAAGCCGACCGCCACCGGTGGAACGCCGGCCGCCGGCACGCCTGCAGCCGGCGGGACGGAGTGATCATGGCTGTTACCGCTGAAGCAGTGAAGGTGCTCCGCGAACGGACCGGCGCGGGGATGATGGAGTGCAAGAAGGCGCTCGTCGAAACGAATGGCGACCTGGATGCCGCCGCCGAGCTGATGCGCAAGGCCGGCCTGGCCAAGGCCGACAAGAAAGCTGCACGAGTCGCGGCGGAAGGCGTCATCGTGATCGAGCGTTCCGGCGACGGTCGCCGTGCGGCAGTCGTCGAAGTGAACTGCGAGACCGATTTCGTCGCGCGCGAGAAGGACTTCCAGAACTTCGCCGCCGGCGTTGCGAAAGCCGCACTGGCGAAGCGTCCGGCGAACGTCGAAGCGTTGCTCGCGGCGCCGCTCGACGGCGGCCAGTCGATCGAAGAGACGCGTCGTGTGCTGATCGCGAAGATCGGCGAGAACATCACCGTGCGTCGCTTCAATCTGGTCGAGGCACCGGCCGTCGTCGGCACCTACCTGCACGGCACGCGCATCGGCGCCCTGGTGGCGATGAAGAGCGGCGACGAGGCGGTCGCCAAGGACATCGCCATGCACGTCGCCGCGATCAACCCGGCTTTCGTCTCGTCGGCCGAAGTGCCGGCCGATGAAGTCGCGCGCGAGCGCTCGGTGTTCGTCGAGCAGGCGAAGAACGATCCGAAGACTGCCGGCAAGCCGCAGGAGATCGTCGCCAAGATCATCGAGGGCAAGGTGCGCAAGTGGCTGGGCGAGATCACATTGCTCGGCCAGCCGTTCGTCAAGGACGACAAGCAGACCGTGGAGCAGTACCTGAAGAACGCCGGCGGCGAAGTGGCCGCGATCGTGCGTTACGAGGTCGGCGCCGGCATCGAGAAGAAGCAGGAAGATTTTGCAGCCGAGGTGGCCAAGCAGGTGGAGAGCTTCAAGAAGCCGCCGGACGGCGCCAAGTCGAAGCACTAATCGTCGAACAGAACCCCGCTCCGGCGGGGTTCTTTATAATGGCGCTCACCCCTACCAGGACCCTTTTTCATGGCGACGAGCAGCAAACCTCTCAGTGAGCAACCGGCGCCGGCACCTTCCGGCCTGCGGCGCATCCTGCTGAAGCTGTCCGGCGAGGCGCTCATGGGTCAGGAGGACTACGGCGTCGATCCGATAATGCTCAAGCGCGTGGCGGTGGAGATCCGCGAGGTCATGAGCCTGGGGATGCAGGTCGCCGTGGTGATCGGCGGCGGCAACATCTTCCGCGGCGCCGGGCTGGCGCGCGCGGGCATGGATCGCGTGACGGGCGATCACATGGGCATGCTCGCCACGGTCATGAACTCGCTGGCGATGCAGGACGCGGTCGAGGCGCTCGGCCTGCACGCACGCGTAATGTCGGCGATCCGCATCAACGAAGTGTGTGAGGAATACATCCGGCGTCGCGCCGTGCGTCACCTGGAGAAAGGACGCGTCTGCATTCTCGCCGCCGGCACCGGCAACCCGTTCTTCACGACGGACACTGCCGCAAGCCTGCGCGCGATCGAGATCAATGCCGACTTGCTGCTCAAGGCCACCAAGGTCAACGGCATCTACTCCGATGACCCGATGAAGAATCCGCAGGCGACGCGCTACGCGCGCCTGACCTTCGACAAGGTCCTGATGGATCGCCTCAACGTGATGGATGCGACAGCGATCGTCATGTGCCGCGACAACAACCTGCCGCTGCGCGTGTTCGACCTGACGAAGCCGGGCGAGCTGCTGCGCATCGTGCGCGGCGAGGACGTAGGCACGCTGGTCACCAATTCGTAGCTGGGAGACGCCCATGCTGGAAGACGTCAAGAAAGACGCGAACGAGCGCATGAACAAGTGCGTCGCCGCGCTGAAGAACGAGCTGAAGAAGGTACGGACGGGCCGCGCGCACACCAGCCTGCTGGAGCACATTCGCGTCGAGTACTACGGCAACCATGTGCCGCTCAACCAGGTCGCCAACCTCGGGGTCGAGGACGCACGCACGCTGACCGTGACTCCCTGGGAAAAGAGCATGGTGCAGGTGGTCGAGAAGGCCATCATGACCTCCGATCTCGGGCTGATGCCGAACACCGCCGGCACGGTGATCCGCGTGCCGATGCCGCCGCTGACCGAAGAGCGCCGCCGCGATCTCACGAAGGTCGTGCGTCACGAAGCCGAGAACGCGCGCGTCGCCGTGCGCAACGTGCGGCGCGACGTGATGACCGAGCTCAAGGAGATGCTCAAGGAGAAGATGATCTCCCAGGACGACGATCGGCGGGCGCACGATGAAGTGCAGAAACTGACCGACCGGCACGTCGCCGAGATCGACCAGTTGCTCGCGGAAAAAGAAAAAGAGCTGATGCAGGTCTGAATGGCGAAGACCGCAGAGCACAGCGGCGTGCCGCGGCACATTGCAGTCATCATGGACGGCAATGGCCGCTGGGCCGCTGCGCGCGCGCTGCCGCGTCCCGCCGGACATCGGATGGGCGTGAAGGCCGTCAAGCAGATCGTCGAGAACTGCGCGCGCCGCGGCGTCGAGGTGCTGACGTTGTTCGCGTTCTCCAGCGAGAACTGGAAACGACCGAAGGAAGAGGTCTCGATGCTGATGAGCCGCTTCCTGCAGGCGCTCGACGACGAGGTCGCGGAGCTGCACCAGAACGGTATTCGCCTGACTTTCGCCGGCAACCTGCAGCAACTTTCACCGGCGCTGCTCGAGCGCATGGATGCGGCAGCCGCGCTCACCGCGGGCAATAGCAAGATGACGCTCGTCATCGCGATCGCGTACGGCGGACGCTGGGACATCGCTCGCGCTGCCCGTCACCTTGCCGAGCGTTGCGTCGCGGGCGAGCTGCGCACCGCCGACATCGACGAGGAGCAGCTTGGCCGCCAACTGGCGCTGGCCAGCCTGCCGGATCCCGATCTGCTGATCCGCACCGGCGGCGAGCAGCGCATCAGCAATTTCCTGCTGTGGAACCTCGCGTACACGGAGCTGTACTTCTGCGACGCGCTGTGGCCGGACTTCGACGAGCGCGAGCTCGAGGCCGCGATTGCGCATTTCAGCCGGCGGCAGCGCCGTTTCGGGCTGGTGCCCGGGCAGGTCGGGACACGCTGATGCTGCGCGAACGCGTCATTACGGCGTTGATCCTCGCCGCACTCGTCCTGCTGGTGATCTTCCTGCTGCCGCACGCCGCGACGATGGCCGCGCTGGCGCTGCTGGTCGTGGCGGCCGCCTGGGAATGGTCGGCCTTCCCGCGCTTCACCCAGCATTCAGCGCGGATCTTCTATGTAGCTTTCGTTGCCGCGTGCGTCGCCGCGACCTGGTGGTTCGGCGTCGAGCGCGAGGAGATGGACCGCCTCATTCAGATGGCGCTGCTATGGTGGGTATTTGCTCTGGTCTGGGTCGCGATCGCGCCCGCGCGCGTCAATCGCACGACTGCGGCGGGCGCGGGCCTTCTGGTGCTCGTGCCGGCATGGCTGGCGCTGGCGCGTCTGCACGCTGCCGGACCTCAGCTCCTGCTGTTCCTGATCCTGCTGGTCGTCGCTGCCGACGTCGGTGCGTATTTCGCGGGCCGCCGCTTCGGGCACAACAAGCTCGCGCCGCGGGTCAGTCCGGGCAAGACCTGGGAAGGCGTGCTGGGCGGCTTCGGTGCTGCAGCGTTGATGGCCGCGCTCGGCGTCTGGTGGTTCAGAGTGGATGCCTCGCGCTTTCTGTCGCTGTGCCTGATCGTGGTCGTGGCCTCGATCATCGGCGATCTCACCGAGAGCCTGTTCAAGCGTCACGCGGGCCTGAAAGACAGCGGCAGCCTCCTGCCGGGTCACGGCGGGCTGCTGGATCGCGTCGACAGCGTGACGGCGGCCGCGCCGGTCTTCCTGATCGGTCTCGAACGCCTGGGGTTGCTGCGATGAGAGCCCCGATGCGCGTCGCCGTGCTCGGCTCGACCGGCAGCATCGGTCTGAACACGCTGGACGTGCTCGAGCGTCATCGCGATCGATACGAGGTTTTCGCACTCGCGGCGCGCAGCAACGTCGCGCGGTTGCGCGAGCAGTGCGTGCAGCATCGACCGCGATTTGCCGTCGTCGTCGATCCAACAGCGGCCGCGCTCCTGACCTCGCAGCTCCGCAGCGTTGGCTCGTCGACAGAAGTTCTGACCGGCGAGCAGGCGCTGAGCGACATTGCAGCGCACGCCGACGTCGACACGATCATGGCGGCGATCGTCGGTGCCGCGGGCCTCGGTTCCAGTCTCGCGGCAGCGTTCGCGGGCAAGCGGATCCTGCTCGCGAACAAGGAAGCGCTGGTCATGTCCGGCCCGCTGTTCGTACAGGCCGTTCGCGAGGGTGGCGCGACGCTGATCCCCGTCGACAGCGAGCACAACGCCATTTTCCAGTGCATGGGCGGCAGCCGCGCGGCCGGTGTGCGGCGCGTGCTGCTCACGGCGTCCGGCGGGCCTTTCCTGCGCACGGCTGCGGCCGATTTACGTAATGTCACGCCCGATCAGGCTTGCGCGCACCCGCGCTGGGTCATGGGCCGCAAGATTTCCGTGGACTCGGCAACGCTCATGAACAAGGGCCTGGAGCTGATCGAGGCCTGCCTGCTGTTCGGCCTGCCGGCGCGCCAGGTCGATGTGGTCGTGCATCCGCAGAGCATCGTGCATTCGCTGGTCGAGTACGTCGACGGCTCGATGCTGGCGCAACTGGGCAACCCCGACATGCGTACACCGATTGCGCACGCGCTGGGCTGGCCGGAGCGGCTGAGCTCGGGTGTAGAATCGCTCGACATTCTCCGCGCCGCCCGCCTCGATTTCGAAGCGCCCGACCTGGAGCGTTTCCCCGCCCTGGCCCTGGCCCGCAGCGCCGCAGAGGCCGGCGGTACGGCGCCGGCAGTGCTCAATGCAGCGAACGAAGTCGCCGTCGGCGCGTTTCTCGAAGGGCGCTGCCGGTTTCCTGACATAGTCGCGTTGATCGAGCGCGTACTGGAGCGCGCGCCGACGATGCCGGCGGATTGCGTAGCAGACATTCTGGCTGCAGACGGTTGGGCACGCCGCGAGGCGCAGACTGCAATCGCCGGCCCTGCAGGAGTCCATGCATGATTTCGACCGACAGTCCGCTGCAATTCGTGATCAACGTCGCCGCGTTCATCGTGGCGATCGGCGTGCTGGTCGCGGTGCACGAGTTCGGTCATTTCTGGGTGGCGCGCCGCCTCGGCATCCGCGTGCTGCGCTTTTCGATCGGCTTCGGCAAGCCGCTGTATCGCCGCGTCCTCGGCAAGGACCCGGTCGAGTTCGTGATCGCCGCCGTCCCGCTGGGCGGATACGTGAAGCTGCTCGACGAGCGCGAGGGCAACGTCGCGGAGAGCGACCTGCCGCGCGCCTTCAACCGCCAGCCCGTCTGGAAGCGCATCGCGACGCTGCTGGCCGGACCGGCCATGAACCTGATTTTCGCAATCGCGCTGTACTGGGTGTTGTTTACCGCCGGCGTGCCGGCGCTCAAGCCGATCGTCGGCGAGATCACGCCGGACTCGATCTCGGCGCGGGCCGGACTGCGCTACGAGGACCAGATCCTGGCGATCGGCGGGCGGCCGACGCCGACGCTCGAGGCCGCGACGCTGGCGATCCTCGAGGACCTGACGGACGACGGCACCATCGACATGCAGGTGCGCGGCGTCGACGGCTCGGAGCGCGAGCTGTCGCTCCCGGTCGGCGAGCGCAGCCGTGCGCTGACGCAGCCCGAGGCGCTGCTGCCGGGGCTGGGCTTCGAGATCTGGCGGCCGCGGGTCAAGCCGATCATCGGCCTGGTCAACAAGGGCACGGCGGGCGAGCGCGCCGGACTGAAGGTCGGCGACGAGATTCTCGCGATCGACGGCCAGCGCATCACGCACTTCCAGGAGCTGGTCAACCGCGTCAAACCGAACCCGGGCCGCACGGTCGACCTCGAGGTGCGCCGCGACGGCGCAGTCCGCGACGTGAAGGTGACGATCGGCCAGGACACGCAGGGCGGCCGCAAGATCGGCCTGATCGGCATCGCGCCCAAGCCGGATCAGCGGATTCCTACCGGCCGCACGCTCGAAGAGATGCTGACGCTGCAGAAGTACGGCGTGGTCGCGGCGGTCGGGCAGGCCTCGGCGAAGACCTGGGACACTTCGGTGTTCACGTTGCGAATCGTCGGTCGCATCATCACCGGCGACGTCTCGCTGCAGGCCATTTCCGGCCCGATCAGTATCGCGGAAACAACAGGTTTCGCTGCGCGGCAGGGCTGGCGCACGTTCCTCGCCACGCTGGCGCTGATCAGCATCAGCCTCGGTGTGCTCAACCTGCTGCCGATTCCGATTCTCGACGGCGGGCAAGTGGTTTATCAGCTTGCGGAACTGGTGAAGGGCGGACCGGTCTCAGAGCGTGCACAGCTCCTCGGCCAGCAGATCGGCATAGCGATGCTGATCCTGATGATGACGCTGGCGTTTTATAACGACATCGCTCGACACTTGAACTGAGTCAGGAAGGGGCCCGGCCGATGCGTCTGAAGTCGATCATTCACGCGACGCTCGCGTTGGCCGCCGCGGGTGCCCTGTGCGCTCCTGCCGCGGCCCAGAACCTGCCCGCGCCGGCGAGTCGCGCCGGCTCCGACGAACAATTCACGGTCGGCGACATCCGCATCGAAGGCCTGCAGCGCATCTCCGAGGGCACGGTCTACAACTACCTGCCGATCAACATCGGCGACCGCCTCGACCAGCGCCGCGTCTCGGAGGCGCTGCGCGCGCTGTACGACACCAAGTTTTTCCGCGACGTCGAGATGCGCCGCGACGGCGGCACGCTGGTGGTCGCCGTGCTCGAACGTCCCTCGATCGAGAGTTTCGAGATCAAGGGCAACAAGGACATCAAGACCGAAGACCTGCAGAAGTCGCTGCGCAACGTCGGGCTCGCGACGGGCAAGACCTTCGACCAGTCGGTGCTCGACGAGGTCAAGCAGTACCTCACCGACCAGTACTTCTCCCGCGGCAAGTACGCCGTGCGCGTCGACACCAAGGTCGAGGAAGTGCCGGGCAACAAGGTGAAGCTGACGATCGACGTCAACGAGGGCAAGCGCGCCCGCATCCGCCAGATCAACATCGCCGGCAACACGGCGTTCCCCGACGACGAGCTGCTCGACCAGTTCGAGCTGAAGACGCCGAACTGGCTGTCGTGGTACCGCTCGGACGACCGCTACGCGCGCGAGGCGCTGTCGGGCGACCTGGAGAAGCTGCGCTCGTATTACATGGACCGCGGCTACGCGAACTTCGCCGTGACTTCCACGCAGGTGGCGATCGCGCCGGAGAAGGACGACATCTTCGTCACCGTCAACGTGCACGAAGGCGACGTCTTCAAGGTCTCGGACGTGAAGATCGCCGGCACCATGGTCGTGCCGGAGTCGGAGCTGAAGCGGCTGATCTTCATGCGCCCGGGCAACACCTACTCGCTGCGCGCAGTGACCGCGACCACCGAGGCCATGAAGATGCGCCTCGGCGTCGACGGCTACGCGTTCGCCACCATCGACCCGGTCCCGCAAGTGAACGCCGAGACCAAGGAGATCACGCTGACGTTCGTGGTCGACCCGAAGAACCGCGTGTACGTGCGGCGCGTGAACTTCAACGGCACCTCGGGCGTGAACGACGAAGTCTTCCGCCGCGAGATGCGCCAGCTCGAAGGCTCGTACCTGTCAAACGCAGCGGTGGAGCGCTCCAAGCAGCGCATCCAGCGCCTGCCGTTCATCGAGAAGGTCGAGGTCGAGACCAACCAGGTGCCGGGTGCGGCCGACCTGGTCGACGTCGATTTCCAGATCGAGGAAGGCCTGCCGGGCCAGTTCGGCGGCGGCGTCGGCTACTCCGAGTCGCAGTCGGTGATCCTCAACGGCAACTTCGTGCACTCGAACTTCATGGGCACCGGCAACCGCATCGCCGCCGAGATCAACTCCGGTCGCTACGCGAAGGCGTTCAGCTTCTCGCACACGGATCGCTACACGACGATCGACGAAGTGCAGCGCACGATCTCGCTCGGTTATCGCGACGTCACGCAGTTCACGTCTGCGGCTTCGGACTTCGACACCGAGACGATCAGCCTCGGTCTCAACTACGACTGGCCGATCACCGAGTACCAGTACCTCGGCGTCGGCGTCACGGCACAGCGTGCCGAGCTGGTCACGACCGAGGGCGGCAGCGCCGATCAGGCGGTCGACTGGGTGCGCAACAACGGCAATCCGAAAGTTACGTGTCGCGTCGTGGTCATTGACGTTCCGGGGCCGGAGCTGTGCACCGACGCGTTCGAGTTCGAGGTGGTGAGCAGCAAGTTCGACACCTACGAGCTGAACCTCGGCTGGCGCTACGACTCGCGCAATCGCGCCATCTTCGCCGACCGCGGCATGCGCCATCGCTTCAACGTTGGTTACACCCTGCCGGGAAGCGACGTCGAGTACTGGACAGCGTCGTACGACTACCTGCAGTTCATCCCGATCTGGGGCAGCTTCACGCTGATGTTCAACGCCGAGCTGGCCTACGGCAAGGCGCTCGGCGACACCACGGCGCTGCCGCCGTACCGTCAGTATTTCGCCGGCGGCCCGGATTCGGTGCGCGGCTTCCGCGAGTCGCGGCTCGGCCCGAAAGACAACTTCGGCCGGCCGTACGGCGGCAATATCAAGACCGTGGCGCAGACCGAGCTGCTGCTGCCGATCCCGGAAAAATGGCGTAACAGCGCCCGCTTCAGCCTGTTCTACGACATCGGCAACATTTTCTCGGACCAGAACATCGTGTTCCGGGCGCCGAACACGAATCCCGGGGACCCGAACTTCGTTCCCGCGGAAATCGACTATGGCTTCAAGTATAGTGAGCTCAAGCAGTCCGTCGGTGTGGCCGTGCAATGGCTGGCGCCGCTGGGCGTGTTCCGGTTCAGCTACGCGATGACTTTGAACGACAAGCGCGGCGATACAGACACGCGCTGGGGCGATGAGATCGAGGGGTTCCAGTTCTCCATCGGCCAGGCGTTCTGAGCGGGCACATTCAAGCAACCGACTTTCAAGTATCGAGGTCCATCCGACATGGCACGTTTGAGTATTGTGGGTTCCATTCTGGCGAGCCTGGCGCTGCTCGCGCCGCTCGGCATTGCGCAGGCCCAGACGAAGATCGCGGTGGTGAACGTTCCGCGCCTGCTGGACGAGGCGCCGCAGGCGAAGACGGCGATGCAGGCCCTGCAGGACGAGTTCGCGCCGCGCCAGAAAGAGATCGTCGCGCAGCAGAAAGATCTCAAGTCGAAGGAAGAGAAGCTGCAGCGCGACGGCGCCGTGATGGCCGAGAACGAGCGCCGCAACGCCGAGAAGGATCTGCGCGACGGCCAGCGCGAGCTGGCACGCAAGCAGAACGAGTACGTCGAGGACCTGAACCTGCGGCGTAACGAGGAGATCGGCAAGCTGCAGCGCTCGCTGCTGCAGGAAGTGCAGGCGTTCGCGCGCACCTCGAACTACGACCTGATCGTCGGCGAAGGCGTGCTGTACGTGAATGAGTCCATGGACATCACGGCCCAGGTGCTGAGCGCGCTGCAAGCCCGCTACAAGGCGACCGGCGGCGCTGCTCCGAAGCCCGCGACGCCGAAGCCGGCGACGCCGCCTCAGGGCAAACAGTAACGGTTCGTGTCACGGACAACGGATCGTGAGCACCGCTTCCCTAGGTGAGCTCGCGGTCCGCTTCGGCTGTACGCTCCAGGGCGATCCCGACACCCGCGTCGCGCATGTCGCGACGCTGGAGCGTGCGGATCCGCAAGCGCTGACTTTTCTCGCGAACCCGCGTTACCGGCGCTACCTGCCGCAGACGAAAGCCGGCGCTGTCGTGCTCGACGCGCAGTTCGCCGCTGATTGCCCGGTCCCAGCCCTCATCGCAAAGAATCCGTACGCCACCTATGCGCGGATTGCCGCGCTGTTGCACCCGGCGCCGCCCGTGACTCCCGGCCGGCACCCGACAGCCGTCGTCGATCCGACTGCCGTCATCGATCCGTCGGCGGCGATCGGACCGCTCGCCGTGATCGGCGCGCGGGCGCGCATCGGGGCGCGCTGTACGATCGGTCCCGGTTGCGTGCTTCTCGATGACGTGACGATTGCCGCGGATACACGGCTCGTCGCGAGCGTCACGCTGTGCAGCGCAGTCGTCATCGGCGAGCGCTGCGTGCTGCATCCAGGCGTTACCATCGGAGCGGACGGCTTCGGGTTCGCCGCGGACGCAGGCGAAATGGTGAAGGTCCCGCAGATCGGCGGCGTGCGTATCGGCAACGACGTCGAAGTCGGCGCCAACACCACGATCGATCGCGGCACGATCGAGGACACCGTGATCGAGGACGGCGTCAAGCTCGACAACCAGATCCAGATCGGCCACAACGTGCACCTCGGCGCGCACACGGTCGTCGCCGGCTGCACTGGCATCTCCGGCAGCACGACGATCGGCGCGCGCTGCATGATCGCCGGGCAGGTCGGCATCGCCGGCCACCTGACGATCTGCGACGACGTGGTCGTGACCGGCCGCTCGTTCGTGAACAGCAGCATCCGCAAGCCGGGTTACTATTCCGGCGGCATCACGGTCGACGAGACGACGCGATTCCGTAAGAATGCCGCGCGCTTCCACCGCCTGGACGAGCTCGCGCGCCAGGTGCGCCGGCTGACCGGCGGAGCCGCGGAGCGGGATGAGACGCCAGACGAATAAGAGCCTGACGAAGGGGTGGGGATGACTGAAGCCTTGACCATGGACATCCAGGAAGTGATGCGCCGGCTGCCGCATCGCTATCCGTTCCTGCTCGTCGACCGCGTGCTCGAGTGCATCGCCGGCCAGTCGATCCGGGCGCTCAAGAACGTGACGGTCAACGAGGCGTTCTTCCCGGGCCACTTTCCGCATCGCCCGGTGTTGCCGGGCGTCATCATCCTCGAAGCGCTGGCGCAGACCGCGGGCATCCTCGCGTTCGTGACCGCCGGCGTGTACCCGGACGAGAGCCGACCGATGTACTTCGTCGGCATCGACAAGGCGCGCTTTCGCCGTCCGGTCGTTCCCGGCGACCAGCTGATACTGAAAGCGACGCTGGAGCGCTCGATGCGCGGCATCTGGAAGTTTTCGACCCTCGCCGAAGTGGACGGCGAGGAGGCGACGAGTGCCGAGATGATGGTCGCGCCCGGAACGAAGTAACACCCTGAGCATGGCCATCCACCCAACCGCCCTGATCGCGAGCGACGCGCAGCTGGATGCCGACGTCGACGTCGGCGCCTACAGCGTGATCGGGCCCGGCGTCACGATCGCCGCCGGCACCTGGGTCGGGCCGCACGTCGTGATCGAGGGGCCAACCTCGATCGGCCGCGAGAACCGCATCTTCCAGTTCGCCTCGATCGGCGCCGCGCCGCAGGACCTGAAGTACCGCGGCGAGCCGACGCGCCTGGAGATCGGCGACCGCAACACGTTTCGCGAGAACTGCACGATCAACCGCGGCACGACCAAGGCCGACCTCGTGACGCGCATCGCCGACGACAACCTGTTCATGGCGGGCTCGCACGTCGGGCACGACTGCATCATCGGCTCGCACTGCGTGTTCGCCAACTACGCGACGCTCGGCGGGCACGTCGAGATGGGCGACTGGGTGCACATGGGCGGCTTCTCCGGCGTGCACCAGTTCTGCATGGTCGGCGTGCATGCCTTCATTGCCAACAACACCGCGGTGACTCGCGACGTGCCGCCGTTCGTCATGGCTGTCGGCCGGCCGGCGGAGCCGCACAGCGTGAACTCCGAAGGCCTGAAGCGGCGCGGCTACACGACCGAGCAGATCCGCAACATCCGCGACGCGTACCGGATCCTGTATCGCTCGCAGTTGAAGCTGCACGACGCAACCGAGCAGCTCACGCAGCGGGCGACCTCGCAGCCGGAGCTGGCGCCGCTGGTCACATTCCTCAACGATTCCACGCCGCGGCGGGAGCGCGTCGGGATCGTGCGCTGAGCGGTGGCTACGGGCCCTCGCATCGTTCTCGTCGCCGGCGAAACCTCGGGCGACAACCTCGGCGCCCACCTGATCGAAGCGTTGCGCGCTCGCCTGCCCGCTGCGCGATTCGCGGGCATCGCGGGGCCGCGCATGATCGCGGCCGGCTGCGAGGCCTGGGAACGCGCCGAGGATCTCGCGGTGATGGGGCTGTTCGAAATCCTGCCGCATCTGCCTCGCCTGCTGCGCATTCGCCGCAAGTTGCTGGCGCGTGTGCTCGCAGAGCGTCCCGACGTCTACGTCGGCGTCGACGCCAAGGAGTTCAATCTTCGGGTCGCGCGGCGGCTGAAGGAGCGCGGGATCCGCACCGTGCAATACGTCAGCCCGCAGATCTGGGCCTGGCGCCAGGGGCGCGTGCGGACCATCGGCCGTGCGGTCGATCTCGTCCTGTGCCTGCTGCCGTTCGAGAAGCGCTTTTACGACGAGCACGGCGTGCGCGCGGTGTTCGTCGGCCACCCGCTCGCGGACCAGATTCCGATGCATCTCGATCCGAGCGAGGCGCGCACGGCCCTGGGACTCGATCCCGACGGTCCGTACCTCGCGCTGCTGCCCGGCAGTCGCCACGGCGAAGTGGCGCGACTGAGCCCGGATTTCGCCGCGACCGTCGCGTGGCTGCAGCGGCAGCGCGCCGAGCTGAAATTCGTCGCCGCGCTCGCCAACGAAGGGACTCGAAAGACCTTCGCAGCGGCCCTCGAAGCCGCGGGCGTGCGCGACCGGGTGACGCTCGTCGACGGCAACGCGCAGCGCGTGATGGCGGCGAGCGACGTCGTGCTGCTCGCGTCCGGAACCGCGACGCTCGAGGCGACGCTTGTCAAGCGCCCGATGGTTGTCGCCTACCGCTTGAGCCTGCTGACAACTTTTCTGCTTAAGACTTTGAAACTCTTCAAGGCACCGTTCTTCGCGCAGCCCAACCTGCTCGCCGGCCGTCAGGTGGTCCCTGAGTATTTCAACCACGAGGTGCGCGCCGACATCCTCGGGCCGGCGGTGCTCGCGCAATTGGAGCGTGCCGATCGCGATCAGCTCGTGCAAACTTTCGCCTCGATCCACGAGACGCTCCGCCGCGATGCGAGCGCGCGTGCGGCGGAAGCCATCCTGCAATTGCTGAGTTGAGTTGACGGGGAGCGATGAGTTCGGCACAGCTGGCGTTCAACCTGGTTCGCGACGGCTTGCGCGCGGGCGTCGATGAGGCGGGGCGCGGGCCGCTCGCCGGCCCGGTCGTCGCGGCCGCGGTGATCCTCGATCCGCGGCGCCGCATTCGCGGCATCCGCGATTCCAAGGTGATCGAGCCGGAGGAGCGCGCCGAGCTCGCGATCAAGATCCGCGCCGGCGCGATCGCATGGTCGGTCGCCTGGGCCGACGTAGCGGAAATCGACACGCTGAACATCCTGCAGGCGACGTACCTGGCGATGCGGCGCGCGCTGCTCGGGCTGGGCGTGCGGCCGGCGCACGTGCAGGTCGACGGCGACCGTTGTCCCTCGTTCGTCGGGCTGTCTCTGGAATGCAGCTTCGAGGCGATCGTCGACGGCGACGCACGGCGCATCTGCATCGGCGCCGCGTCGATCCTCGCGAAGACGACACGCGACGCGATGATGGTCGGTCTCGATGCGATCTACCCGCAGTACGGTTTCGCCTCGCACAAGGGGTACAGCACGCCGGAGCACTTCGCGGCGCTCGACAAATACGGCCCGTCGCCGATTCATCGTCGCAGCTTCGAGCCGGTCCGCGTCGCCGCGGCGAGCATTCATATCTAGCCCATGTTCGTCCACCTCCACCTGCACACCGAGTATTCGCTCGTCGACAGCGTCGTGCGGATCACGAGCGAAGGCGGCGACGCACCGGGGCTGATGGATGCTGTGGTCGCGGCCGGCATGCCGGCCGTCGCGCTCACCGACCAGAGCAACCTGTTCGCGATGGTGAAGTTCTATCGCGCGGCGCAGGCGGCGGGCGTCAAACCGATCATCGGCATCGATCTGCGCGTACGCGAGCCCGGCGAGCGCATCGAGCCGTCGACGCTCGTTCTGCTGTGCCAGAACGAGACCGGCTACCGCAATCTCACGCGGCTCGTCAGCCGTTCGTACCTCGAGGGACAGCAGCGCGGCCTGGCGACCATCGAGCGCTCGTGGCTCACAGCCGACAATCTCGTCGGGCTCATCGCGCTCTCCGGCGCGCGAGATGGCGATTTCGGCCGTGCGCTGGTGCACGGTCGCGAGCCCGACGCGCGCAAGGCATTGGAAGGCTGGCTCGCGCTGTTCGGCGATCGCTACTACATCGAGCTGCAGCGAACGCGCCGCGAAGCCGAGGAACGCTACCTCCAGGGCGCGCTCGAACTGGCCGCCGAATACGGCGTGCCGGTCGTCGCGACGAACGACGTCCGCTTCATCCGCGCGGACGATTTCGACTCGCATGAAGCGCGCGTGTGCATTCACGACGGCGCGCTGGTCGGCGATGCCAAGCGCCGCAGCCGCTACAGCACCGAGCAGTATCTGAAGTCGCCGCGCCAGATGGCGCAGCTGTTCGAGGACGTGCCCGAAGCCGTCGCCAACTCGTTCGAGATCGCGCGTCGCTGCAACCTGGAGCTGAAGCTCGGCAAATCGGTGCTGCCTGCGTACCCCGTCCCCGGCAATCTCAGCACCGAGGACTTTCTCCGCGAAGAAGCGAAGCGCGGACTGGAGCAGCGCCTGCAGCGGCTGAGCCGCACCGTCGTGCAAGGTCGCGCGATTGCGCGAGAGGAATACGAGGAGCGCCTGGAAATCGAGCTCGGCGTGATCTGCCAGATGGGCTTCGCCGGCTACTTCCTGATCGTCGCCGACTTCATCCGCTGGGCGCGCGAGAACGGCGTGCCGGTCGGGCCGGGGCGCGGCTCGGGCGCCGGTTCGCTGGTCGCATATTCGATCGGCATCACCGACCTCGACCCGCTGCGCTACGACCTGCTGTTCGAACGCTTCCTGAATCCCGAGCGCGTCTCGATGCCGGACTTCGACGTCGACTTCTGCATGGATGGCCGCGACCGCGTCATCGAGTACGTGGCCGATCGCTACGGCCGTGAGCGCGTCTCGCAGATCATCACGTACGGCACGATGGCTGCGAAGGCCGTGGTGCGCGACGTCGCGCGCGTGTTCGGGCAGAGCTACGGCTTCGCAGATTCGATCGCCAAGCTGATTCCGTTCGAGCTCGGCATCACGCTCAAGGATGCGATGGACAAGGAGCCGGAGCTGCAGCGGCGCTACAAGACCGAGGAAGACACGCGCTCGATCCTCGACATGGCGATGTCGCTGGAAGGCCTGGTGCGCAACGCCGGCATGCATGCGGGCGGTGTAGTGATCGCGCCCTCCGTGCTCACCGACTTCGCGCCGCTGTTCTGCGACGACACCGGCCACAACGTCGTGACGCAGTTCGACAAGGACGACGTCGAAGCGGCCGGTCTCGTGAAGTTCGACTTCCTCGGGCTGCGCACGCTGACGATCATCGATTGGGCGGTGAAGATCATCAACGCGCAGCGTGAGCGCAAAGGCGAGCCGCCGCTCGACATCAACGCGCTGCCGATGGACGATGCGCCGACCTACGAGCTGCTCAAGCGCTGCGAAACCACCGCGGTGTTCCAGCTCGAATCGCGCGGCATGAAGGACCTGATCCGCCGCCTGCAGCCGGACTGTTTCGAGGACATCGTCGCGCTCGTAGCGCTGTTCCGCCCGGGCCCGCTGCAGTCAGGCATGGTCGATGACTTCATCGCGCGCAAGCACGGCAAGACGACCGGGCCGATCGACTACCTGCATCCCGACCTGAAGCCGGTGCTCGCGCCGACGTACGGCGTGATCCTGTACCAGGAGCAGGTGATGCAGATCGCGCAGGTGCTCGCCGGCTACACGCTCGGCGGCGCCGACCTGCTGCGTCGGGCGATGGGCAAGAAGAAGCCGGAGGAGATGGCGAAGCAGCGCTCGATCTTCGTGACCGGCTCGACCAGCCGCGGCGTCGAGCAGCGCACCGCCGAGCACATCTTCGACCTGATGGAGAAGTTCGCGGGCTACGGCTTCAACAAGTCGCACTCCGCCGCGTACGCGCTGCTGTCGTATCAGACGGCCTGGCTCAAGACGCATTACCCGGCGGCGTTCATGTCCGCCGTGCTGTCGTCCGACATGGACAAGACCGACAAGGTCGTGACGCTGATCGACGAAGCGCGCCGCATGCAGCTCAAGGTCGAGCCGCCCGACGTCAACAGCTCGCACTACATGTTCACGGTCAGCGGCGAGCGCGCCATTCGCTACGGTCTCGGCGCGATCAAGGGCGTCGGCCAGTCGGTGGTCGAAATGCTCGCTGCCGAGCGCGAGGCGAAGGGACATTTCGGCGATCTCGCCGACCTGTGCCGGCGCAGCGACCAGAACCGCATGAACCGCCGCGTGCTGGAAGCGCTGATCCGCTCCGGCGCGCTCGACCTGATCGGTGCGAACCGCGCGACGTTGATGCACGCGCTGCCGTCGGCGATGCAGCTTGCGGATCAAACGATCCGCGCGCGCGTGGTCGGCCAGGACGACATGTTCGGCCTGATGGATCACGCGGGCGCGGCGCCGACAGTCACGCTCAGCAACGAAGTGCTGCCGGACTGGAGCCGCCGCGTGCGTCTCGACGGCGAGCGCGACACGCTCGGGCTGTATCTCACCGGACATCCGTTCGAGGAGTTCGAGCACGAAGTTCGGCCGATCGTCAGCGGCCGCATCGCCGACATCACCGGCGACCGCCCGCCGCCGAGCAGTAACGAGGGGGGCTTCCAGCAGTTCCGCGGCAAGCCGGCGACGGTCGCGGGCATGGTGTTCGATCTCGGCAAGCGCGGCCAGCGCGTGATCTTCACTCTCGACGACCGCAGCGGCCGGCTCGAAGCGTCGATGTTCGAAGACGTCTGGCAGCAATACCGCACGCTGGTCGCCAAGAGCGCGATCCTGGTCGTCGAAGGCTCGCTGCGCTTCGACGAGTACATCGAAGGCTGGCGGCTCACTGCCAAGCGCGTGTTCGACATCGATCACGCACGCGAGCAGCACGCGCGCCGGTTGGTGCTGCGTTGGCCGGAGAAGGCCGATGCCGGTTTCATCAAGACGCTGCAGCAGACGCTGAAGCCGTTCCGCGGCGGCCGCTGCGCCGTCGCCGTGCGCTACCAGAGTTCTGCAGCGCGAGCAGAAATGGTCCTGTCGGAAGAGTGGTCGGTCAAGCCGACGCGCGAGCTGACGGAGCGGATCGCGCAACTGTGCGGCAATGACGGTTGGAGATTGATCTACGCACCGGCAGGAAGCGGATAGTATCCGCTGCAATGCCTCAGTCGCGTCTCATCGTACTCATCGCCGGTAATTTCTTCGTTGCTACCAGCTTTCTGAGCGTCGGCGGGCTGCTCACCGACATTGCGAGTTCGCTCGCGATTCCGATCGAGAAAGCCGGGTTGCTCATCGCCGCCTTCGGCATTTCGGCGGCGATCTGCGCGCCGACGCTTGCCACGCTCGGCTCGCGCATCGATCGGCGCGTGCTGCTGACGGGCTCGATGGCGATCTGCGCGCTCGCCAACATCCTGGCTGCACTGAGTCGCGACTACGATCAGCTCATGCTGGCGCGCGTGCTTGCGGCGGTGACGTCGGCTGTCTACACGCCGCAAGTTGCGGCGACGGTCAGCATGCTGGTTCCGGAGAGCGAGCGCGGACCGACCCTCGTGAAGCTGATGATCGGCTGGGCGGTCGGCTCGGTGCTCGGCAATCCTTTGTCGGTGCTGATCGCCTCGATATTCGACTGGCGCGCCTCGTTCGTATTCATCGGCGTGTCCAGCGGCATCGTCTCGCTGTTGGTGTGGCGGTCCGTGCCGGCGAACGTGCACGTGCCGCCGTTGAACTGGTATCGCTGGTTCCAGGTGCTGCGCTCGCCGGCGCTGCGCTGGCTCACCGCCGCGACCGCGCTCACGAACGTCGGCGGCAACGTGATGCTGAGTTACATCGCGCCGATCGTGAAAGCAGTGCAGGGCATCACCGGCCCCGCATTGGCGGCGCTGCTGTTCACGTCGGGCATCGGCGGCCTGCTGGGAAATCTGCTGAGCGTCCACCTGATCCGCCGCATCGGCGCCACCGGCGTCGCTTACAAGTGCAACGGGACTTCGGCGATCGTGCTGCTGCTCTGGCCGTTCCTCGCGAGCTGGACTGCCGCGATCTACGTCGCGCAGTTCGTATGGAGCCTGGGCAACGCCGGCTTCCCGGCCGTGCAGCAGGCACGGCTGGTCGCCGTCGCGCCGCTGCTGGCCGCGGCGACGATTGCGATGAATTCTTCGATGACTTATCTCGGCGGATCGATCGGCGCGACGATCGGCGCGAGCGCGTGGACCGTCGTCGAGCCGAGGTTCATGCCGTGGGTGGGGTTTGCGTTCGTCGTCGCGGCGCTGGGGTGTTCGATGCTGGGGGAGAGAGCGGCGGGGAGGGAGAAGGAACAAGAGTCGGGCTAAAGCCCGACCTACAAGTCACCTGGAGAGGTCTGCAGACGAACTGTAGGTCGGGCTTCAGCCCGACTTCGTCATTCCGACATCATCCCTCTTTGATCGCCTCGACCTGGATCGCGAGCTTCATGTCCATCTTGAAGCCGTAGTTCTTGCCCCAGTCGACGCCGAAGTCCGCACGGTTGAGCGTGCCGGAGGCGTTCGCGCCGCAGACTTCCTTGCCTTTCTGCATCGGGTGCGGGCGGCAGTCGAACTGATCGATCTTCAGCGTCAGCGGCTTGGTCACGCCGTGCAGCGTCAGCGTGCCGTCCACTTCGGTCGGCTTGCCGCCGACGAACTTCGCAAGCTTGCCGGTGTAGGTCGCGGTCGGATACTTCGCCACGTCGAGCATCGCGGCATCGCCCTTCACGTGGTCGTTGAGCTTGTCATGACCCATGTCGATCGACGTCGTGTCGACGGTCACGTCGACCGTGCCGCTGCCGGCTGCGCTGTCGAGCACGATGGAGCCGGAGGTCCTGTTGAACTTGCCACGCCAGGTCGACAGCCCGCCGAAGTGATCGGTTTCCAGGCTCGGGTAGGTGTGGTTCGAGTCGATCGTGTACTTGGCCGGTGCCGCGACCGCGCTGCCGGCGGTCAACACGAGTGCGGCCATTACGAGCGTAATCTTCATGAAGGGGCTCCTTGAGAACGGACGTGAATCTTACCCGCCGGCGCGTTTAGTCTTCCAGCCGCGGCGGGTCAACTCCTCGACGAGGCGATCGCGATGGTCGCCCTGGATCTCGATGCGGCCGTTCTCGGCCGACCCGCCGGAGCCGCAGCGTTTCTTGAGTTCCGTCGCGAGCGCATCCAGTTCATTCGGCGGCAGTCCCAGCCCTGTTACGACTGTGACACCTTTGCCTTTGCGCCCCTGGGTCTCGCGACTGACGCGCACAACGCCGTCACTGGAAGTCTTGCCGGGTGTGCCGCGCCTGCAGACGCACTCGCGCACGGGCCGCTGACAGTTCGGGCAGCGCTCGCCGACGTCGGTGCTGTAGACGATGCCGCCGCCATCGGGCGGCGCTTTGGGAGGTTTCACTGGCGCGAGCGTACGCGGTCGCGATAGCGAATGCACTGCTCGATGACGCGCCGGTATTCCGCGACGTCGACGTCGCGCTCGGAGCAGGGGAGCAGCAGATCGCCGTCGCTCTTGAAGTTGCCGTCCCACTCCATGATCTGCTGATCGCTCCACGTGCGCGAGTACTGGCGCAGCTTGTCGTCGGCCATGCGATCGAAATACGCGCGCAGGTTGAAGCTGGTCTCGTCCATGCGCTCGTCGGTGGGATCCTGCTCGAAATTCCAGGCGGGCTGCTGCATGGTCAATTTTCCACGATCGGCGCCGGCCGCGGCGTGGTGTCCTGGATCAGCTCGATCGCAACCTGGTCCGGGCCTTCGACGAAGGCGAACTTGATTCGACCGTCGGCGAGGCTGCGCGGCTCTGCCGTTACTTTCACGCCGTCGTTGCGCATGCGCGCGAGCGTAGCGTCGAGGTCGTCGACGCTGAAACCCAGGTGATCGACGACCCGGCCGCGCGTCGAGACTATCGTGCCGCCGCGGTATTCCACCGGATAGATGATCATGCTGACGTGATCGGCCGTCACGAACGCGGCGGGCGCAATCTGCACGTCGCGGTAAACGCGCTTCTCCGTTTGCGGAAAGCTGCGAAAGCCGAACTGCTTCGCGTACCACGCGCCCGCGGCTGGCGCATCGGCGCTGAACATGTGCACGTGGCCGAAGTTGTGATGTCGCGCCGTGTTCAGCTCGATCAGCACGTGGTCGGGCCCGTCGACGTAGGCATAGAAGAACTGGCGATTGCCGCCCACCATGTCGCTGATGTCGGTGATCGGCGTGGCGAAGCGCGTACCCTTGCCGAGTTGCTGCTGATACGTCGACTGCATGTCCTCGGCGCCCCAGCCGATGTGCCAAATGCCGGAGAGCAGCTCGCTCGGCGGCGGCGAGTCGACCTTCGTGAACAGCAGCCAGGAATCGCCGGTCCAGATCGCGTCGCCTAGGCCGGCGAACGATTCCCTGCGCGCTTTGAACTTGCTCGTATAGAACTCGATCGCAGTCGCGGGATCGGTGGCGTTGAGATGCACGTGATGGAAGTGCGCCGTCTGTGCGTGCGCACTCAAGGGCGCAGCGAGCAGCAGCAGGACCGCAAGGCCGCGCATCAGTCGTTCGCGCGCACCCAGCCGTACGCCGCGTTCTGTCGCGAGCCGCCCGCATCCAGATACGCGAGCTTCGCCTTCTCCAGCTTGTCGCCGGGGATCGCGTTGCGCTTGGCGTTGACGTCCACGTTGTAGAGCTTCGCGGCGTTCAGGCCGAGGATCTTCGCCTTGTCCGCCTTGCTGATCTTCGCGTAGCCGAACTTCTCGACGAACTCGTCGGAGATGTCGAAGCGCTTGAACGCCTCGATCGCCCACTGCGGCGAGCCCCACCACAGGCAGTCGGTGCCCCACACGACGTGGTCGGCGCCGTAGTGCTTGATGTTCTTGCCCATGCCGTGCATGCACAGCACCGGGTCCGCGACCACCAGCGCGTTGAAGAAGCTGCCGACCTCGGGATACACGTTGCTCATCCCCGGGTTGCGCTTCTTGATGTCCATCAGCACCGAGTGCCACTCGAAGTCGCCGGTCTTCGGATCGAACTTGTTGCTGTCCAGATAGTTCGGCTCGTTCGGGCCGTGCTTGATCGCGGAGTGGTAGATCACGAAGTTGAAGTCGGGGTTGGCGAGCGCCGCCTTCTCGACGTCCTTCGGGTTTGCGAGATGGCCGAGCGTGCGCGACTGGTAGGAGTAGCCCTTGTGCACGCTGATCAGCTTCATGCCGCGCTTGCGCGACTCCTCGTAGAACCACATCGCGTTGTCGTCGTCGAGCTGGAAGCCGTTACCGGTGCGCGCCGGGTCGGTGTGGCAGTACCACTTCCACGAATCGATCTTGTAGAGCTGCAGCTCGCGCTCCATCTGCTCGATCATCGCGGCCTTGTCGATGCTGTTGCTCGCCTTGTCCCAGTAGTGGTTCGGTGCGAGGTTGCCCTGGCACAGCGCGCGCTGCGAGCCGGCCATGTCGTTGATCTCTTTTTTCTTCTCGCCCATGAGCCAGCTCGGCAGGATCGCGAACGGCGGATTGCGCTGCGCGCCCTCCGCGACCTTGCCGTCGGGCGTGCGCTGGATCTCGCGCGTCGGCACTCCGGAGATCACCACCATGCTGGTCTCCGAGTCGAAGAACAGTTCCTTGACGAAATTCTTGAAGCTGTAGGACTCGACGTCGTCCTTCAGGTTGAAGCCCATGTTGCGGGCGGTCTCGCTGTTGCGGAAGTTGAGCGCGATGCCGTTGGTGAAGTGGGCCTGCACGTCGATGACGAACAACTCGCCCTTCGGATATTTCTCGTCGATGGCTGCGAGCTCGTAGGTCTCCGCCTCGTCGACGTCGAAGACCTTGCCGTACACGCGGTTCGAAGCGGCGAAGCAGGTGGCGAGGCCCATCGAGCTGGCCATGAACACGCGGCGATCCATGTTGAGCTTGCGCGCGCGCGTCTCGCCCATCTCGCGGATCAGCGCTTCGAGCTGCTTCTGCCGCTGCGTCTGCGGCCGCGGCAGGAATTCCTCGTTCGACACGACCTGCGTGGGGAGCGGTGAATCGACGTCCTTCTTCAGGTCGCGCTCGATCTTGCGGATCCACATGGCGAGGGCCCCCGATGAATCATTTTTCAATGCACTTGGCGGAGTATTCTAGGATCAGCTTCGCGCGACTTCGGGGGAGCTTTGCGTTTATTTGCATACGCGTTGCTCGGTGCGCTCGCGCTGTGCGATTCCGCGTGGTGCGCCGAGGAGGAATCTGCGAAGGAGCGCATCGCTGCGCTGACGCGCGAAGTGGGCGCGCTGCGGCGGAGTGGGGGTCTCTACGATCCGCGCCAATATGCATTGCTGAATCAACTTGCCGATCTGCACAGTCTGCAGGGCGACATCGACGAGGCGCTCGCGGCGCTCGCGTACATAGAGAGAATCAGCGAGCACACGGACGGGCGGCAATCGACGCTGCATGCGGGCACGCTCGCGCGAATCGCCGACTGGCACTGCAGGCTCGGCAGGTTCGATAGCGGTCGCCAGCGCTTTCGCCGCAGCATCGAGCGATTGCGTCACGCCGGCGGCGATCAGTTGATCGGCGCGCTGCTCGGGCTCGCTCGATGCAGCTTCGCCGAGCTCGCGGCCGAAGGCGTCGTTACCTCGGCGGTATCGCTCGACTACTATCGCGGGCCGGTGCTGCGCACGAATCGCATGAGCGTCGGCAGCCCGACGTTTCACTATCGCGTGCAGAAGATTCTGCGGCCCGACGCGGAGCAGGCGCTGCGCTACGCGGCGCAGCTCGCGGAAACCGGCACCATGCAGCCGGAGCGTCGCGTCCAGGTGCTGGTGCAGGTCGGAGATTGGTTTCAGGCGAAGGACCACAGCCGCACGGCGCGGCGCTACTACGCAAGCGCGCAGCGCTGGGTTCAACGCACAGTTGCCGCAGACGATCCGTTGGCGGCGCCAGTGCAGGTGCTCTATCCCGTGCCGCCGCGCGCGTTGCACACCAGCCCCCTGAGCGAACCCTCGGCGGCGCAACGCTACGTGGAGGTCGAATTCACGGTGCGCGCTGACGGACGGATCGACCGCGAGCGTGTGGTGACACGCGACCCCGGCAAGTCTGCAGCCGACGAAACATTGCAGGCGCTGCAAGCCGCGCGCTATCGCCCGCGAATGATGGACGGCGAAGCGCTCGAGACTGAAGGCGTGCGCTTCCGCCAGGCGTTCAAGTGAACGCGGAGTAGACGAGCGTGCGCAGCTCGCGCCGGATCGGATACGTGGCGGACGGCGTGAGCTGCGTCATGAAGATCACGATCAAACGCTCGCGCGGATCGACCCAGAAGTACGTGCTCGCGAGACCGCCCCACGAGATGTCGCCGGCGGATCCCGGAATCAGCGCGCGCGCCGGGCTCATCGACACCGCGAAGCCGAGGCCGAAGCCCACGCCGTGGTACGTCACCTCCGAGAACAGCGACACGGAAAGGTCCGGCAGCTCCTTGCCGCCGGGCAGATGGTTCTGCGACATCAGCTCCAGCGTCTTCGGGCTGACGAGACGCACGCCGTCGAGCGTGCCGCCGTTCAGCAGCATCCTGCAGAAACGCAGGTAATCCGCGGCAGTCGACACCAGGCCGCCGCCGCCGGAGACGAAGCCCGGCGGTTTCAGAAAGAAGCTGGTCTGCGGGTCGTCCTGCAGCGTCATGCCGCCACCCGGCGTAGCCGCGTAGCAGGCAGCGAAACGCGAAGCCTTCGCCGCCGGCACCATGAAATCCGTATCGCTCATGCCCAGCGGATCGAGGATCCGCGTGCGCAGGAACTGCTCGAACGGCTGGCCCGCGATCTTGCCGACCAGGTAGCCGACGATGTCGGTCGACACCGAGTAGTTGAAGGCGGTGCCGGGCGAGAATTCCAGCGGCACCTTCGCCAGCTCGTCGACCATGCGCTCGAGCGGCACTGCGCCCGGTATTTCGCCGAGCGCGAGCTTGCGATACGCGGCATCGACGTTCGTGCGTTGTTGAAACCCGTACGTGAGCCCGGACGTGTGCCGCATCAGATCGACGACGCGCATCGGTGCGCTCGTCCGGCGCGTGCGGAACGTGCCGATGAAACCGCCCTCGTAGACGCAGAGGTCGCGCCACTGTGGGATGTAGCGATGCACGGGATCGTCGAGCGCGATGCGACCCTCCTCGACCAGCATCATCAGCGCGAGGCTGGTGAGCGGCTTCGTCATCGAGTAGATGCGGAAGATCGTGTCTTCCTGCAGCGGCCGGTTGCGCTCGACGTCCATGCGCCCCAGCGCGCTCAGGTGCGCGATCTCGCCGTTGCGCTCGATCAGCGTCAGCGCGCACGGCAGCTTGCCGGTATCGAGGTACCTCTGCTGCAGGAACCGGTCGAGGTGTTGCAGGCGCGGGCTCGACAAACCGGCGGACTCGGGTCGGGACATGAGAGCTTCCTGTCAGATGCGCGAGGTGCGTTGCGGCTCGCGCATGAAAATGTACACCAGCAGCGAGCCGAGCACGCACACGGTGACGTACCAATAGAACCAGGACTCGTGCCCGATCGATTTGAACCACAGCCCGATGAACGGTGCGCTGCCGCCGAACAGCGAGACCGCGACGGCATAAGGCAGCCCCACGCCCAGCGCGCGGATCTCGACCGGGAACAGCTCCGCCTTCACGACAGCGCTGATCGAGCTGTAGAACGATGAGATCAGCAACGCGACCGAGACGAGCGCGAATGCCATCCAGGCGCTGTCTGCCTCGGCCAGCGTCGACAGCAGCGGCACAGTCGTGAACAGTGCGAGCACGCCGAACGTGATGAGCATCGGCCGCCGCCCGATCCGGTCGGAGAGCGCGCCCATCGCCGGCTGCAGCAGCATGAACAGGAACAGCGATGCAGAGGAGACAATCGTCGCGTCGGTCTTCGACAGGCCGACGGTGTTCGCCAGGAACTGCTGGATGTACGTCGTGAAGATGTAGAAGTACAGCGTGCCGCCCGCGGTCAGGCCGATGACGATCAACACTTCGCGCGGGTGTTGCATGAGCAGGCGCACCTCGCCGGAGCGACCGCCGCTGGCGCGATGTTTCTGGAATGTCTGCGTCTCCGGCAGATTGCGGCGCAGATACAGGCCGCCGAGCGCCGCGACCGCGCCGATCACGAAGGGAATGCGCCAGCCCCACGCTTCGAGCTGGTCATGGGTCAGGAATACCCACTGCAGCACGAGCAGCACCGCGAGCGACAGGAGCTGACCCATGACGAGCGTGACGTACAGGACACCGGAATAGAATCCACGCTGGTGCGCAGGAGTGACCTCGCTCATGTACGTCGCGCTCGTGCCGTACTCGCCGCCGACGCTGAAGCCCTGCAGGAGCCGCGCGAATACCAGCGTGACCGGGGCGGCGAGACCAGCGGTCGCATATGCAGGCGCGAATGCGATCACCAGCGAGCCGAGACACATCAGCATCACGGACAGCGTCAGCGCGGCCTTGCGCCCGCTGCGATCTGCATAGCGGCCCAGCACCCAGCCGCCGAGCGGTCGGATCAGAAAGCCGCCGGCGTAGATCGCCGCGCTGTTGAGCAGCTGCGTGGTGGGGTCGTCGTTGGGGAAGAACAGCGGTGCGAAATAGATCGCGCACGCCGAGTACGTGTACCAGTCGTACCACTCGATGAGATTGCCGACCGAGCCGCCGAACACGGCTCGCAGGCGCTGACGGGTCGAGTCGACGGCCGCTGCGGAGGTCACTTGGTGTTATTCGTTGTGAGTAGACCTCCGATGATACAGAAGCCGCCCGCCGTGACTATTCCTTGGCGTGGCGCCGGGCCTCTTCCTCGGCGCGCTCGATGTCGCGCTGCTCGTTCGGATCGACGTCGCCGGCCTTGTCGATTTCCTTGCGGCCGCGCTCGGACTCGACGAACTTTTTCGTCGCCTCGCGATAGTTGCGGTCGGCCGATTTGTTGCCTTCGCCTTCGTTGCGTGGGGGTTGGCTCATGGTGTCTCTCCTGGTGTGGTCCTCAGGAAAAAACGCGGGCGCTTCGGTGAGGTTCCGAAGAGTTATGCTTGCATCCGTGTACTGGATCCTCGCTACGATTTTCATCGTCATCGCGCTTTCGCAACCGCGGCTGCGGCCGCTCGGCATCGTCGGCTGCGTCGTGCTCGGCACGATGCTCGCTTGGGGCGTGGTGCAGCGATTGCGCAGCGAGGATCCGAGCCAGGCGCCGGCAGCTCAACAGCGCGGCAAGCCCGCTTCGCCGGCGGCGGCGCTGCGCTCGGTTCCGCTGACGATGGTGGCAGTGGAGAATCTGCGCATGTCAGGGGGCGGCGCGCCGTTCGAGCTGCGCGGTCACATCGAGAACAAGACCAGCGACGTGCTGCTGCGATCGGTCACCATCCGCGTGACTCGTCGCGACTGTTACGAGGGAGCGCTCGATCCAAGCGGCTGCGCGAAGCTATGGACGGACGATCACTGGATCGCGATTGCCGTGCCGTCAGGGCAGTCGCGTGATTTCGTCGAAGCGATCTGGATGCACGGCAACGCGCCGCGTGCGCGCGGCACCGTGCAGGACGCATTCGAACTCATCGCAGCGACGGGCGAGGGCGGGATCGAACTCGAGAAGGGAAACTAGTAAGGCGCGTATGCGCGCGACCGCGCGCGGCCCGGCTGCGGCCGCGGCGTGGATCCGACCGGCTTATGCGCCGATCAGATGCCGGCTTGCCAGGTGCTCGGCAGGCCGGTGCGCTCGAGGACGTCTTCGATGCGCAGGCAAGCCTCGCGGGCTTCCGGCTGGGCACGAAGACTGCGCGCAATCGAGTTCAGGAACGTGTCGATGACCTGAATGTTCGGATGGGAAGCGGCAAGTTCCGATTCCACCCGATCAATCAGTTCGAGCACGTCTTCTTGATCACAGCGCGGGAAGGTGAGCGTACCGACCGTGTCGTGCACGGCTAGCAGAGCCTGGTGTATTTCAGTCAGCTCCTGGGTATTCACGGCCGTATCGTGGACCCAAGAATTCGAACGCGCAAGCGTTCCGTGCGAAGCTGCCGCATCGCAGCGGCAGGCGCGGTCACCGAGGGCGAATGGTGCGAACGGTTTTGGCTTACGTGATCGCGGGTTGGTCGGGGTTTTTCGTGATGGCCGTGGAGTTGCTCGGCGGTCGGCTGCTCGCGCCGACCTTCGGCAGCAGCATTTACGTGTGGGGTGCGATCATCACGGTGTTCATGCTTGCGCTGTCGCTCGGCTATCTCGCCGGTGGGCGCTATTCGATGCTGGCCCCGAGCGTGCGGCGGCTCGGCGTGATCCTCATCATCGCAGCGCTGACCGTCGTGCCGCTGCTGTTGTTTGCCGAGCCGATGCTGGATGCGTTGTCGCTGGCGGTGCCCGATCCGCGTTTCGGTTCCTTGCTGAGCGCGTTCACGCTGTTCTTTGTCCCGACGTTTTTTTCCGGGATGGTTTCGCCCTATGCCGTGCGCCTGCTGGTCGAAGATCGAAATAGCTCGGGACGCCACGCCGGCCAGCTCTACTTCGTCTCGACCTTCGGCAGCGCTGCAGGCACTCTGCTGACTTCGTTCTACCTCGTGCTGTTGCTGGAGGTGAACCAGATCCTGCTGGGGCTGCTGCTGATCTCCGTGGCGATCGGCGCCTGTGCCCTGTTCGTACGCAATGAGATGAATGGATGAAACGATCGCTGCTGGTATCGTTCCTGGCTGTCTGGTCGGTTGTGTGCGCGGTGGGCGTGGCGCATGCGGACCAGCGCCTGGTGCACTCGGAGCGCTCGCTGTATCGCGAAGTGCTCGTCTACGAAAGCGGCGATGTGCGCTGCATGTGCTTCACGCGCCACTGCCGCGTCGGACGCCAGTCCTGCATCGATACCCGCCATCCCGATCGCATCGTCATGAACTATCCGAAGATGATGCTCGGCGCGCTGTACGTGAACCCGCAGCCGCAATCAGTGCTGATCATCGGCCTCGGCGGCGGCACGATCCCCCGCGTTTTACGCCAGGTGCTGCCCGATACGCGCATCGATGTGGTCGAGATCGATCCGGCCGTGGTGCGCGTGGCCAGCCGCTACTTCGATTTCGTCGCCGGCGACAAGACTCGGGTCATCGAGAGTGACGGTCGTGTCTATGTGAAGCGCGCGCTGCGCGGGACGCAGCGTTATGACCTCATCATGCTCGATGCCTTCGATCACGAATACATTCCCGAGCACCTGCTGACGCAGGAGTTCCTGGAGGAAGTGAAGTCGCTGCTCACGCCGGACGGCGTGCTCGCGGCCAACACGTTCTCATCGAGCGGCCTGTACGAGCACGAGTCGGTGACCTATGCGAAGGTGTTCGAGAAATTCTTCAACCTGAAGCGCGAGAACCGGGTGATCGTCACGCGGCTCGGCCCCTTGCCGGATCGCGAGCAGCTCAGCACGAACGCGCGGCGATTCGTCGCTGCGTTCGACAGGTACGGCTTCGATGCCGCAGACGTCCTGCCGCTCTTCACGCAGGAGCGGGATTGGAATCCGAATGCGCGAGTCCTGACGGATCAGTACTCGCCGGCGAACCTGCTCAATCTCGATCGAGCTCGCTGAGCGCCAGGCTCACGTCCTGGAGCTGCGGCCGCTCGCCGCCGCTCATGTTCTCCGCCTGCGCGGTCGAGAGCAGCTCGGCGTCCTTCTTCCACGACTCGAGGATCCGGCGCTTCTCGTCGACGTCGAGGGATTCGTCGTGCACGACGTCCATCGGACGCGCGTAGTGCCGTGTGGGGTCGGAGATGGCACTCTCGACTCTTTCCGATTGACTGGGCTGGTGAGTCGACATGGAGCTCAGTCGCGCCTCATCAGCAGACCGATCAGCAGGCCGATGCCGGCAGCAGCGCCCATCATGGCCCACGGCCGCTCGCGCACGTACTCGTCGGTGGTCTCGGCCGCGCGGCGCACCTGGTTGCGCAACCGGTCGTTGGAAAGAGTGTCCATCGCCGCACGCACTGTCTTCTCGGTGCGCTCCCGGGCTTCCTGCACGCGCTCGTTGGTGACTTCGGCAGTCGCCTTGAGCAGCGCCTCGGCGTCGCGCGCAACGGCGTAGAGGTCCTTGCGCAGGTTTTTCAGTGGTGAATGCAAAGCGCCATTGTTTCTCACGTACACCTCCTGGACGGATTTCCCGCCCGCATCGCAGATGCAACGCCTCGCGCGCGTTGGCAGTTCCGGTTACTCTGCAGTGCAAGAGGGATAGGAGGATTGCCGGTGGCAACAAAAGCTAAGACGACTGCGAAGCGCAAGCGCGCGCCGGCCCGGCGCAAGACGCCGAAGAAGGCTGCGCCCCGCACGCGCGGCGTGCTGCCGGCCGAATGCAAGCTCGATGAGCTGCCGCCCGCCGCCGCGGAAGTCGCGGCACGCGTCGAGCGCGAAGGCGGATTGCTGATCGGTAGTTATTTCGAGCCGCTCGGCCGCAATCCGCTGTTGCTCGCGGCGCTGCCGATCGATCGCGTCGAGCCGACGCCGTTTCAGCGCGACCTGTCCGACGCGCATCACAAGAAACTCTCCGGCGTGATCGACAAGACCGGCCTGTTCCTCGATCCGGTCATCGCGATCACTGCGCCGAACGAAGGCTTCTGGACGCCGAACGGGCGGCACCGGCTGGAGGCGATGCGCCGGCTCGGGGCGAAGTCCATCATCGCGTTGATCGTGCCGAAGCGCGAGATCGCGTGGCAGATCCTCGCGCTCAACACCGAGAAGGCGCACAACCTGCGCGAGCGCGCGCTCGAAGTCATCCGCATTTACAGAGGCCTGATCGAGGAAGACGCGAAGCGCCCGGAAAGCGACTTCTCGTTCTATCTCGAGGAAGCGTCGCTGGTGACGCTCGGCCTGTGCTACGAGCGCAAGGGCAACTTCCCCGGCGGCGCGTATCACTCGATCGTGCGGCGGCTGGAAGAGTTTTCGTCCGAGTCGCTGCAGAAGGCGCTGGTCGTGCACGAGCGTTATGCGGAGCAGCTGTTCGAGCTCGACGAGCTGGTCACCTCGATCGTGGCGAAGCTCAAGGAGCGCGGGCTGGTGAGCCCGTACCTGCGCAACTTCGTGGTGGCGCGCGTCAACCCGTTGCGCTGGATCAAGGACGAGCCGCCGCCGCTGCCGGAAGTGCTGAAGACCATGCGCGAGCGCCTGTCGCGCTTCAACACCGAGAAGGTCAATCAGCAGGACCTGGCGAAGATGGGCGGCGCCGCCGAGCCGGAGGGCTGAGGCGCGTCACAGGTCTTACGGTCACGGGTCCGGCACGAAGCCATTCGGGAACGGCTGCGGACGACGATCGGCGTACCACGGCCGCTCCGGCTGCGGCAGCACGCCTTGCGCGACCAGATTCCGGCGCGAGTCGTAGTAGATGACGATAGTCTCGTCCGGCGTCGACGAGGCGCGCTGGAAATTCACGTACTGCGCGGGCGACGCTTCGCGATGCCCGTGACCCGTGCCGAGCTTCGCCTCACTTTTGGATTCGGCGCGCTGCTGCGCCCTGGCGCCCGATGCATCGCGCTCGCGAGCCACCTCGTCGGCCGCTTGGGCGCTCGCCTCGGGTGCCGCCGACGGCGCGGCCGACCGATCGTCGCGAAACGGCCCGCAGCACGGCTGCTCGAAGTACTGCCGACGCTCGCGGAACAGGGCGACGCCGATGACGCCGACATCGTTCGGTCGACCCGTACGTGCAGCGTAGGAATCGGCGAGGCGCGTGAAGTAGAACGTCGCGACTTCGTCGAGATTCTTGCGCCAGCCCTCGATCCGCACCGAGTCCCAGCGGCCCAGAACGTAGCCGCTCTGCTCCTGCGCCGCCGTTTGGCCGGTGATGACGTTCACGCCGTCGACGCTCGCGACTGCGAGCACCCGCCCGGCGGACGAATTGCGGACGCGCAGCTCGTACTGGTGACGCGGCTCGCCTGCGACATAAAGCCGCCCCTCGTGCTCGTAGATCGGCAGCGTCTGGCCGGCGGTCCGGTCATAGACCTCCAGGTTGGCCAGCGAGCCCGCGTGGGCGAGTCCGCAGGCGAAAGACGCGATCAGGGCTGCAACAGCGAACAACGGACGAACGGCGCGCATCGGGGCTCCTGAGGCTGGCGGGCTTGCTGCCAGTTACTAACGGAGCGCGCGGCCGACGGGGTTAATCGATGCGTCGGTAGGGCAGGTAATCCGGTGTCCACATCGTCGTTTCGATCCGTCGCTGCAACTCGTCGTGGGACAGGGCATCCGCCAGTCCGTCGCGCTGTGCCTGCATCGCTACGGCAACCGCAACGCGCTTCGCGACCTCTCGCACTTCGCTCAACGCGGGCAACAGCGCTTGCGAAGCATCGCGCCGCGCGGGCGACAATTCGCTCAGCGTACGTGCGGCTGCTACGAACATCGCATCGGTGACACGCCGCGCGCGCGAAACGATCACACCGAGGCCGACGCCGGGGAAGATGTAAGCGTTGTTGCATTGACCGATGCGGATACGCCGTCCGTCGTACTGCACGTCGTCGAACGGGCTGCCGGTCGCGACGAATGCGCGGCCTTCCGTCCACGCGATCACGTCGACGGGCAGCGCTTCGGACTTCGACGTTGGATTCGACAGCGGGAACACGAGCGGCCGCGCGACGTGACGCGCCATCTCGCGCACGACATCTTCGGTGAACGCCTGTGGTTGCGCCGCCGTGCCGATCAGGATCGTCGGCTGCACGCGCTTGACGACGTCGAGCAGCGAGAGCGTCGTTGCGGCGGCGGGCTGTGCGTACTCGCGCTTGAAATCATCCAGATCTGCACGGCCCTGGTGCACGAGCCCCTGGCTGTCGACGAGCCAGATGCGGCTGCGTGCCTGCTCTTCTGTCAGGCCCTCGGCTTGCATCGCCGTGACGATCTGACTCGTGATCCCTGCCGCCGCCGAGCCCGCACCCAGAAGCACGACGCGTTGCTCGGCGAACTGCCCGCCGCTCGCAGCGACGCCGGCCATTGCCGCGGCGAGCGTCACCGCACCCGTGCCCTGGATGTCATCGTTGAACGAGCACAGGCGGTCCCGGTAGCGCTCCAGCAAGCGCGCGGCGTTGTTCTTCGCGAAGTCTTCCCATTGCAGCAGCACGCGCGGGAAGCGCTTGGTCACGGCTGTCACGAACGCTTCGACGAACGCGTCGTACTCCGCGCCGCGGATGCGCGGGTGACGCCAGCCGAGGTACAGCGGATCGTCGAGCAGCGCCTGGTTGTTCGTGCCGACGTCGAGAATGATCGGCAGCGTGGTCGCCGGATGAATGCCCGCGCACACGGTGTAGAGCGACAGCTTGCCGATCGGGATGCCCATGCCGCCGATGCCGAGGTCGCCGAGCCCCAGGATGCGCTCGCCATCGGTCACGACGATGATGCCGACGTCCTGGTCGCTGAGATTGGCGAGTGCCGCGTCGATGGCGTCGCGTTGCGGATAGGAGATGTAGAGGCCGCGCGGCCGCCGGTAGATGCGGCTGTACGCCTGGCACGCCTCGCCGACGACCGGCGTGTAGATGATCGGCATCATCTCTACCAGGTGCTCGCTCAGCAGCCGGTAGAACGCGGTCTCGTTGCGATCCTGCAGCGAGACCAGGTGGATGTAGCGCTCCAGGTTCGAGGTCTTCTGGCGATAGTTGCCGTAGATGCGTTCGAGCTGCACCTCGGGCGTGGACACGCCCGGCGGCAGCAGCCCGGTGAGGCCGAACTCGCGGCGCTCGTCTTCGGTAAACGCGCTGCCCTTGTTGAGGAGGGGCTGGTCCAGGAGCGCGCGGCCGGTGAGTGCGGTCTGGAGGTATTGCTGGCCCGTGGCGGGGTCGCGACGGATTTCGAACAGGGGGTTCATGCAGGCGAGAGGTTAACGCTCCTTGCCCTTCCGTGCCGCGCCCGCTATGTTCGGCGCTCTTTCGCGTGAGTCTTGCCACCGCACACTATGGCCATGAATTTCCTGGACTTCGAAGCGCCGATCGCCGAGCTCGAGGCGAAGATCGACGAGCTGAAGTTCGTGTCGAGCGATGCCGAGGTCAACATCGCCGACGAGATCGCACGCCTGCGGGCCAAGAGCCGGGCACTGACGACCAGCATCTTCTCGAACCTCACGCAGTGGCAGATCGCCCAGCTCGCGCGGCATCCGCAACGGCCGTACACGCTCGACTACATCGGCGCCATCTTCAGCGATTTCCAGGAGCTGCACGGCGACCGCATGTACTCGGACGATCACGCCATCGTCGGCGGCCCGGCGCGGCTCGACGGCAAGCCGGTGATGGTCATCGGACAGCAGAAGGGTCGCGACACCAAGGAACGTGTGCGCCGTAACTACGGCATGCCGAAGCCCGAGGGCTATCGCAAGGCGCTGCGCCTGATGCGCATGGCCGAGCGTTTCCAGATCCCGCTGATCACCTTCATCGACACCTCCGGCGCTTATCCGGGCGTCGGCGCCGAGGAGCGCGGACAGAGCGAAGCGATCGCGCGCAACCTGTTCGAGATGGCGACGTTGCGCACGCCGATCGTCAGCATCGTGATCGGCGAGGGCGGCTCCGGCGGCGCGCTCGCGATCGGCGTCGCCGACCGCCTGCTGATGCTCCAGTACAGCATCTACTCCGTGATTTCGCCGGAAGGCTGCGCGGGCATTCTCTGGCGCAGCGCCGACAAGAAGGACCTGGCCGCGGAGGCGATGGGCGTCAGCGCCGAGCGCATCGCCAAGCTCGGCATCGTCGACGAAGTCATCAAGGAGCCGCTCGGCGGCGCGCATCGCGATCCGCAGGTGATGGCGGACACCGTGAAAGACACGTTACTGCGGCACCTGGGCGAGCTGCAGGCCTTGCCGCTCGAGCAGGTCGTGGCCAAGCGGCAGGAGCGGCTGCGCAATTACGGGGTGTACAGCGAGGGATAGTGTTCTCGCCCTCGGCACTGCTCGCCTGCCTCGAAAGCCTGGTGCCGCGGACCAGCGCCGAGCTGTGTGTCGCGTACAGCGGCGGGCTCGATTCGACAGTGCTGCTCCACGCGCTGGCACGCGCGATTACCGACCGGACGAACTACCGCATGCGCGCCGCGCATGTCGATCACCAGTTGCATCCGGATTCGGCAAAGTGGCGTGAGCACTGTGAGCGCGTCGCGCAGTCGCTGCAGATCGAGCTGGTCCCGCTCGTCGTTACGGTCGCGTCCGATCCCGAGCTGAGTCCCGAAGCAGCGGCGCGCGAAGTCCGCTACGCCGCGCTCAGGCAAATCCTCAAGCCGAACGAAGTCCTGCTGACCGCGCACCACGCCGACGATCAGTTGGAGACGATCCTGCTCGCGTTGATGCGCGGTGCCGGGCTGCGCGGGCTGAGTGCCGTGCCGTCCGTCCAGATCTTCGGCGGCGGCTGGCTCGCGCGGCCCATGCTCGACTTCTCGCGTGCCGAGCTCGAAGAGTGGGCGCGCGCCGAGCAGTTGCAGTGGCTGGAAGATCCCTCCAACGAGAACACCAGCTTCGATCGCAACTTCCTGCGCCATCGCGTGCTGCCGGCGCTGCGCGAGCGCTGGCCGGCCGCGCCTCACAGCGCGACCCGCTCGACCGCGCACCTGCGCGAAGCCGGCCGGTTGCTCGATGTGCTCGCGGCCGCCGATCTCGAAACCATTGCGGTCGGCTCGTGCCTGAGCATGACGCAGCTCGCGAACCTCGCGCCCGCGCGCCGGCGCAACGTCCTGCGTCACTGGATCCGCCAGCACGGCGTGCGGGTGCCGTCGACGCGCAAACTCGCAACCATCGAGCGCGATCTGCTGACCGCGCGCGAAGATCGCCTGCCGTGCGTCGAGTGGGACGGCGTGCAGGTGCGCCGTCATCGCGGGTTGCTCTACTGCATGCACGAGCGTCCGCAGTTCGAGCCGGCTGACGCGCTGACATGGAATGTCTCGCAAGTGCTTGAACTGCCGGCGCAGCTCGGTCGCCTGCGCGTGGAACGCAACGCGCCGGGCGGGGTGGCCGCCGGGCGTCTGCCGGCGGCGCTGCAGGTTCAGTTCCGTCACGGCGGCGAGGAGCTGCAGCCCGCCGGCGATCCGCACCATCGCAAGCTGAAGAAACTGCTGCAGGACGCGCACGTGCTGCCGTGGTGGCGCGATCGAGTGCCGCTGATCTACGCGGGCGAGCGGCTGGTGGCGGTCGGCGATCTGTGGATCGCGGAAGAATTTGCGGCGCGCGGCGGAGAGGATGCGCTGCGCATCGTGTGGGAGGAGAGACCACAGCTGATTGCATTAGGGTCGGAGTCGGGCTGAAGCCCGACCTAGAGCGCACAAATGCTAGTCGGTGGTCAGTTCTTACGATAGACTGTCGGCCCGTCGTGATGACTAGTGATGACGCAGCAGCGCGCACGGTCATCGGCTCAACTTTCTCACGCGACGGTGCTCAAGATGACGCGTTATATCTGTGTGACCGGCGGTGTCGTTTCCTCGCTCGGGAAAGGCATCGCGGCAGCCTCATTGGGCGCCATTCTCGAAGCGCGCGGCCTCAAGGTCAGCATGGTGAAGCTGGATCCGTACATCAACGTGGATCCCGGCACCATGAGCCCGTTCCAGCACGGCGAGGTGTTCGTCACGACCGACGGCACCGAGACCGACCTCGACCTCGGCCACTACGAGCGCTTCGTGCGCACCGTCACCTCGCGCAACAGTAATTTCACGACCGGTCGCATCTACGAGCGCGTCATCGCCAAGGAGCGCCGCGGCGACTACCTGGGCGCGACAGTGCAGGTCATCCCGCACATCACCGATGAGATCAAGCACTGCATCCGCATGGGCGCCGGCGACGCGGACGTGTGCATGGTCGAGATCGGCGGCACGGTCGGCGACATCGAGTCGCTGCCGTTCCTCGAGGCGATCCGCCAGCTGGGGGTCGAGCTCGGCCACAACAACGTCCTGTACATGCACCTGACGCTGATCCCGTACATCCCCAGCTCCGGCGAGATCAAGACCAAGCCGACGCAGCACTCGGTGAAGGAGCTGCGCTCGATCGGTATCCAGCCGGACATCCTGCTGTGCCGCTCGCAGAACAAGGTGCCGGACGAGCAGCGGCGCAAGATCGCGCTGTTCACGAACGTCGAAGAGCGCGCGGTGATTTCCGCCGTCGACGCCGACGACCTGTACAAGATCCCGATGCTGCTGCACGAGGAAGGGCTGGACGACATCGTGGTCGACAAGCTCCGCCTCGACGTCCCGCCGGCGGATCTGTCCGAGTGGCGCCAGGTCGTCGCGGCCAAGACCAACCCCGACACGACGGTGACGATCGCGATGGTCGGCAAGTACGTGAACCTGCGCGACTCGTACATCTCGCTGACGGAAGCGCTGATTCACGCCGGCGTACGCACCCGCACGCGCGTCAAGATCCAGTTCGTCGAGGCCACTGACGTCGAAAAGCACGGCACGGGCTTGCTCGACGGTGTCGACGCGATCCTGGTGCCGGGCGGCTTCGGCGAGCGCGGCATCGAGGGCAAGATCCAGGCGATCCAGTACGCACGCGAGAACCGCATCCCGTACCTGGGCATCTGCCTCGGCATGCAGCTCGCGATCATCGAGTACGCGCGCGACGTGGCTAGTCTGCACGGCGCGCATTCCACGGAGTTCAACCGCTCGGCGCCGCATCCGGTGATCGCGCTGATCTCCGAATGGCAGGACGAGAAGGGCACGACCGAGCAGCGCACCGAGAAGTCCGACATGGGCGGCACGATGCGCCTCGGCGCGCAGGAAGTGCGGCTGTCGCACGGCTCGCGCGCGCACCAGATCTACGGCTCGGACCTGATCCAGGAGCGTCACCGCCACCGCTACGAGTTCAACAACCGCTACCTGCAGAAGATGATGAACGCAGGGCTGCGCTTCTCCGGCTTCTCGCGCGACGGCCTGGTCGAGATGATCGAGCTGCCGACGCATCCGTTCTTCGTCGCGAGCCAGTTCCACCCCGAGTTCCGTTCGACGCCGCGCGACGGCCATCCGCTGTTCACGGGCTTCGTGAAGGCCGCGCGGGCGTACCGACAGGAGCAGATGCCGGTAGCCCAGTCCGCATGAACTTGCGCGCTTGAAGTGAAGCTGATCAATTTCACCGTAGGCCCCGACAAGCCGCTGTTCCTGATTGCGGGGCCCTGTGTTGTCGAAAGCGAAGGGCTGATCCTCGATACCGCCGGCAAGCTCAAGGAGCTGACCGCGCGGCTCGGCATCCCCTTCATCTTCAAATCCTCGTTCGACAAGGCGAACCGCTCTTCGCAGAAGAGCTATCGCGGACCCGGGATGGAAGAGGGCTTGCGCATCCTGTCCGAGGTGAAGCGCCAGCTCGGCCTGCCCGTACTGACCGACGTCCACGAAGACACGCCGATGGCCGAGGTCGCCTCCGTCGTCGACGTACTGCAGACGCCGGCGTTCCTGGCGCGGCAGACGAACTTCATCCTCAACGTCTGCTCGCAGCAGCGCCCCGTGAACATCAAGAAGGGCCAGTTCCTGTCGCCGTGGGAAATGCAGAACGTGGTCGACAAGGCGCGCTCGACCGGCAACGAGCAGATCATGGTCTGCGAGCGCGGCTTCAGCTTCGGCTACAACAACCTGGTCTCCGACATGCGCTCGCTGTCGGTCATGCGCGCGACCGGCTGCCCGGTCGTGTTCGACGCCACGCACTCGGTGCAGCTGCCCGGCGGTAAAGGCACGGCATCCGGTGGCCAGCGGGAATTCGTTCCGGTCCTGGCGCGCGCCGCAGTCGCCGCCGGCATTTCCGGCATCTTCATGGAAACGCATCCGGACCCGGACAAGGCACTGTCCGACGGGCCGAATGCGTGGCCGCTGGCGCGCATGGAGCCGCTGCTGACGACGCTCGTCCAGCTCGACCGCGCCGTCAAATCCCGTCCGTTCGAGGAAAGCCTGTTATGAGCAAGATCGTCGACATCCGCGGCCGCGAGATCATCGACTCGCGCGGCAATCCCACCGTGGAGGCCGACGTCATCCTGGATTCGGGCGTGCTCGGCCGCGCCGCCGTCCCGTCCGGTGCATCGACCGGTGCGCGCGAGGCCATCGAGCTGCGCGACGGCGACAAGCATCGCTACCTGGGTAAGGGCGTGACCAAGGCCGTCGGCCACGTGAACGGCGAGATCCGCAAGGCGCTGCTGGGCAAGAACCCGACGGCGCAGCAGGACATCGATCGGACGATGATCGCGCTCGACGGCACGGAGACGAAGGCACGCCTCGGTGCGAACGCGCTGCTAGCCGTCTCGCTCGCGACTGCGCACGCCGCTGCGCGTGACAGCAAGCAGTCTTTGTATCGCTACCTCGGCGGCCCGGGGCCGAAGACCTTGCCGGTACCGATGATGAACATCATCAACGGCGGGGCGCACGCGGACAACAGCGTCGACATCCAGGAATTCATGATCCTGCCGGTAGGTGCGCCGTCGCTGTCGGAGGCGCTGCGTTACGGCGCCGAGATCTTCCACACGCTCAAGAAGGTCCTGCACGAGCGCAAGCTCTCGACTGCAGTCGGCGACGAGGGCGGCTTTGCGCCCGACCTGCCGTCCAACGAGGCGGCGCTGGAGACGATTCTCGAAGCGGTCGACCGCGCCGGCTACAAGGCCGGGCGGCAGATCTTCCTCGGCCTGGACGTGGCGAGCACTGAGTTCTTCGCCGACGGCATCTACGAGCTCGAGTCGGAGCATCGCAAGTTCACCTCGGCGCAGTTTGCGGACTACCTCGAAGGACTGGTCGGCCGCTATCCGATCGTGACGATCGAGGACGGCATGAGCGAGAACGACTGGGACGGCTGGGCCGGGCTGACGCAGCGCCTCGGCAAGCGCGTGCAGCTCGTCGGCGACGATCTGTTCGTGACCAACACGAAGATCCTGCAGGAGGGCATCCAGAAGCACATCGCGAACGCGATCCTGATCAAGGTCAACCAGATCGGGACGCTGACCGAGACGCTGGCGGCGATCGACATGGCTGCAAAGGCGAACTACGCAGCGGTCGTGTCGCACCGCTCGGGCGAGACCGAGGACGCGACCATCGCGGACATTGCGGTTGCGACTACGGCGACGCAGATCAAGACCGGCTCGATGTCGCGCTCCGACCGCATCGCGAAGTACAACCAGCTCCTGCGCATCGAGGCGGAGCTCGGCGCCGACGCGCGTTACGCAGGCACCGAGGCTTTCCCCGTGCCGCTACCCGGGATATCGTGCTGAGGCCATGAAGTTCCTCGCCGCCGGACTGCTGATCCTGCTGGTACTGCTGCAGTACCGCTTGTGGTTCGGCGACGGCAGCGTGCGCGAAGTGGCTCGGTTGCAGACGGAGATCGGCGCGCAGCAGCAACAGAACGCGCGCCTGCGCGAGCGCAATCGCACGCTCGCCGCCGAAGTGCAGGATTTGAAGAAGGGCACGACGGCGATCGAAGAGCGGGCGCGTACGGATCTGGGCATGGTCGGCAAGAGCGAAACGTTCTACCAGGTCGTGTCGCCTGAAGATGCCCCCACCCAAACCCTCCCCCGCTAGCGGGGGAGGGCAGGGAGGGGGCAGCTCATGAAACACTGGGTAATCGTGCCGGCGGCGGGCAGCTCCAGGCGCATGGCCGGCTCCGGCCCGCCGAAGCAGTATCTGCCGCTCGCCGGCCGCACCGTCATCGAATGGGCGCTCGCCCCATTCCTCGAACGTCCCGACTGCGAACGCATCGTCGTCGTGCTTGCACAGCAGGACCGACATTGGTCCGAACAGCCGCTGGCGCACCATCCGAAGATCTCCACTGCAATAGGCGGCGCCGAGCGCGTCGACTCGGTGCGCGCAGGTCTGCGTGCGCTGGTCTCGCTCGCCAATGAGGACGACTGGGTGCTGGTGCACGACGCTGCGCGACCGTGTTTGCGGGCCGCGGACCTGAGCCGGCTGATCGACGAACTCACTGACCACAGCGTGGGCGGGCTGCTCGGCGCACCGGTAGTCGATACGCTCAAGCGCTCCGATGCCAACGATCTCGTGCAGGCGACAGTTGCGCGCGAGTCGCTGTGGCGCGCGCTGACTCCGCAGATGTTCCGTTACGGCGTTCTCGATCGGGCGCTGCGCGCCATCGACGACTCCGGTTCCGCGCCGACCGACGAGGCGCAGGCGGTCGAGGCTCTCGGTCTGCAGCCGCGGCTGGTGCGCGGCGATCCGGACAACATCAAGATCACGCTGCCCGAAGATCTCGAACGCGCCGCGCGGCTGCTGAAATCATGGAGCGCAGGATGAGCACTGGTTTGCGCATCGGCCAGGGATACGACGTGCATGCCTTCACCACCGGGGATCACGTGATGCTCGGCGGCGAGCGCGTGCCGCATTCGCACGGCGTGCTCGCGCACTCGGATGGCGATGTCCTGCTGCATGCTATCTGCGATGCGCTGCTCGGCGCCGCGGGGCTGGGCGACATCGGCATGCATTTCCCGGACAGCGACCCGCGCTGGCGCGGCGCCGACAGCCGCGCGTTCCTGCGCCATGTCCGGCTGCTGCTGCAGGATCGCGGCTATCGGGTCGTGAACGTGGATGCGACCGTCATCGCGGAGCGGCCGCGCCTCGGGCGCTATCGCGAGGCGATGCGCACGAACATCGGCAGCGACCTGGGGCTGGGCGTCGAGCGCGTCAACGTCAAAGCGACTACGACGGAAACCCTCGGCTTCATCGGCCGCGGCGAAGGATTGGCGTGCCAGGCGGTCGTCCTGATCGAGCAGACGACGGGAAAGCAGGCTCCGTGACCGTATTCGAAGAGATGGCAGCGCTGCCGTGCGCGCACGGCGGTCCGGCGGGTCGTGCGCAGGTGCGAGCTGCGCCGGAAGACTTCGTCGTGCAGGAGTGGCTCGGCTGGGAGGCCGACGGCGACGGCGATCACATGCTGCTGAAGGTGCGCAAGCGCGGCTCGAATACCTTGTGGATTGCGAAACAGCTCGCGCGGGTCGCGAAGCTCGATCCGCGCGACGTCGGCTTCGCCGGTCTCAAGGATCGGGACGCCGTGGCCGAGCAGTCATTCACGGTGCCGGCGCGTTCCGCGATCGGCGAGTCATGGGTCGGCGTCGCCGGCGAGGGCTTCGAAGTCGTCGCGGCTGCGCGCCACCGGCGCAAGCTGAAACGCGGGGCGCTGAAGGGCAACGATTTCACGATCACGCTCCGTGCGTTCAGCGGCGACCCCGCGACGCTGGAACAGCGGCTGCGTGCCATCGCGACTGCAGGAGTGCCCAACTACTTCGGCCCGCAGCGCTTCGGGCGCGACGGCGGCAACCTGCGTACTGCGCTCGCCTGGTTCTCGGACGGTATTGCCCCGGCTGATCGCTGGCAGCGCGGCTTCGCGTTGTCGGCGGCACGAGCGGCGATCTTCAACGCCGTAGTCGCGCGGCGCGTGACCGATGGAACGTGGAACCGGCTGCTGCCCGGCGAGACCGTCAACCTCGACGGCAGCGGCAGCGTATTCGTCGCTGAAGTGATCGATGCCGCGCTCGAAGAACGCTGTGCGCGACTCGACGTTCATCCGACCGGCCCGATGTGGGGCGGACGCGAAGCGCCTGCCGCGCTCGAAGCTGAAATTGGCGCGCGCTACGGCGTCCTCGCGCAAGGCCTGAGCAAAGCCGGGCTGGAGGCGGAGCGTCGCGCGTTGCGAATTCGTGTGGATCGCCTCGAATGGACGATCGAGAGCGATGTCGTGCAACTGCGCTTTCGCTTGTTCCGCGGCGCGTTCGCGACCGCGGTCCTGCACGAGCTGATCGAGGATGCGTTTACTCAGCAGGCGCCGGAAGCAGACGAGTAGCGTGTCATTTCGAGCGCAACAGCACGTAGATCGCGCCGCTGCCGCCGTCGACAGCGCGCGCCGAGCCGAAAGCCAGCACGTCGTCCGCGCGCTGCAGCCAGTGGTTGACGACGTTCTTCAACACCGGGCCGCGCGGACCGGAGCGACGTCCCTTGCCATGCACGACGCGCACGCAGCGCAACCGGTGGTCGATGCATTCGGCGATGAACTTGCGCAAGGCCGCTTTCGCTTCGGCGCCGGTCATGCCGTGCAGATCGATCTCGCCGTCGACTACGTAACCGCCGCGACGCAACTTGGTGAGCACGGCTTCAGTGATGTGCGGGCGGCGGAAGCTCAGCTCGTCGCCGGTGGCGAGCACTGCTTCGTCCGGCGGCGGCAGCAGACTCTCGCGCAGCACCTCGACCTGGTCCGCGCGCGTGAAGCGCGCTTTCGCTGGCGGCTTCGGTGCCGCCCGCTCCGCTTTACCGCCGCGTGTCAGGCGGCGCACGCCCCGCATCGCTTCGCGAAAGGCGCGGTCCTCGCGGTCCTCGTCGTCGCTCACTCGTTCGCTCCGGCGTTCACCATTTAAAGTATAGTTTCCCGCAGTGAAGATTCTCATCAGCAACGACGACGGCTATCGCGCCGACGGGCTCACCGCGCTCAGCGACGCCCTCGCACAACTGGCCCAGATCACCGTCGTTGCGCCAGACCGCAACCGCAGCGGCGCCAGCAACTCGCTCACCCTCGACATGCCGCTGCGCGTGCTGCCCTTCGGCGAGCACAAATATTACGTGCTCAACGGCACGCCGACGGATTGCGTGCACCTGGCGATCTCCGGCCTGTTCGACGAAGACCACGACATGGTCGTCTCCGGCATCAACGATGGTCCGAACCTCGGCGACGACGTGCTGTACTCGGGCACCGTCGCGGCCGCGATCGAAGGCCGCTTCCTCGGACTGCCGGCGATCGCGATGTCGCTGGTGATGCAGCCCGGCTCGGGGCAGCACTTCGCGACCGCGGCTCGCGTCGCCACCGAGTTGGTCCTGCGCGTGCAGCGTGCTCCGTTGCATCAGGCGACGATCCTCAACGTCAACGTCCCGGACGTGCCGTACGAGGCGCTCAAAGGCTACCAGGCGACGCGTCTCGGCTTCCGGCATCGTTCGGAACGCATCGTCGCCGCCGAAGATCCGCGCGGCCGGCCCGTGTACTGGGTCGGACCGGCCGGTGTCGGTCAGGACGCCGGGCCCGGCACCGACTTTCATGCCGTCGCGAACCATTACGTCTCGGTGACGCCGCTGCAGATCGACCTGACACGGCATTCGATGCTCGAGGACATGCGCGCGTGGTTGCAGGGCAGGGAAGCGTGAACAATCGCGCCGGCATCGGCATGACCTCCGCGCGCACGCGCGAGCGGCTGATTCAACGTCTGCGCGAGCAGGGCATCGGCAACGCGCAGGTGCTCGATCAGATCCGCAACGTGCCGCGTCACCTGTTCGTGGACGAAGCGCTCGGGACGCGCGCGTACGAAGACACGGCGCTGCCGATCGGTCACGGTCAGACGATCTCGCAACCGTTCGTAGTGGCGAAGATGAGCGAGGCGCTGCTGGAAGCCGGCACGCCCGGCAAGGTGCTCGAGATCGGCACCGGCTGCGGTTACCAGACCGCCGTGCTCGCGCCGCTGGTGCGCTTCATTTACAGCGTCGAGCGCATCAGCGCGTTGCTCGACCGGGCGCGGGCGCGTTTCAAGGAACTCGGCATTCGCAACGTTCATTTGCGTCATGGCGACGGCTTTCAGGGCTGGCCTGCGCACGGGCCCTACGACGGCATCCTGATGGCGGCCGCGCCGCTGGCGATTCCTGAAGTGCTGTTTCAGCAGCTGGCGCCGGGCGGCCGGCTGATCGCGCCGGTCGGGCCCGAGGGCCGCCAGCAGCTCCTGCGGCTGACGCGGCGAGGCGACGAGCTGCACAAGGAGATGCTCGGCCAGGTGAGTTTCGTGCCTCTGCTCAAAGGCACCACATGAGGGCGTGCGCTTCTGCTTCGACTATCCGCCATCTGCTTTGCGCTTCTCGTCACGGCACTGCTGTCCGCATGCGGCTCGAATCCTGAGCGAGCGAGCACCTATACCGTAAAGCGCGGCGACACCCTCTATGCGATCGCCTGGCGCCATAAACTGGACTGGCAGGACCTCGCGCGCTGGAACGGAATCCGCCGCGATTATGTGATTCATCCTGGCCAGGTGTTGAAGTTGTATCCATCGCGTGCGTCGGGCGCACCGGCGAAACCCGCGTCATCGTCTCCTGCAAGGCAGACCGCGCCGGCACGCGCGCCGACGGGACCGCCGCTGCAATGGCAATGGCCCGTAGCGGGCGGCGCGGCGACGCTGACTTCGCGACCGAACGGCGGACAGGGGCTCACAGTGAGCGGACAGCTCGGCGAGGACATTCGCGCCGCTGCGGCCGGCCACGTCGTGTATACGGGCTCCGGGCTGCTGGGTTACGGGCAGCTCGTGATCCTCAAGCACAACGAAACCTATCTCAGCGCGTACGGGCACACGCAATCCGTCGCCGTTCGCGAAGGCGACGCCGTTGTCGCGGGACAAAGGATCGCGACGATGGGCGCGGGGCCGAACGGCGACGCGATGCTGTACTTCGAGATTCGGATTAATGGCACGCCAGGGAATCCACTATCGTTCTTACCCGCGCGTGCAAATTAGGCACGAGACTCAGTCTGGCCTGAAGATTGCCGGAGTTCCGAACGCTCACCGCGCTACCGACTAGTAGTTGCGCTCTGCACTATCGTGTGTCTAACATCCGCGCCCAATGTCGTTGCTTGGCGACGCAGCGATGCAAGGGTTACCGGCAGAAGACGCGGGGGCGGAGGGGGATTCGAGGAAACAGCGCGAAGAAGAACAAAAGCAAAACAACAAGAATATTTCGTCGGGCGATGCGCTTTTTAGTGCACGCAGCGGCGAGTTGGTCGAACGAACTTCAGTCCCTCGCGTCTTCTCCCGGTCGTCTTGACCGGGAGTCTTACTTCAAGAACAACGCAGCCACTGCACGACGTGCCTCGCTCACGAGCACGTTGTACGTGCGACAGGCCGCTCCCGTATCCATCACTTCGCAGCCGATGCCGCGCGCCATGACCGCGGCCAGCAGTTGCGGCTCCGGAAAGCGCTGCCGCGGTCCGGAGCCGAGCACGACGATCTCCGGTTGCAGCGCGAACACTGCTTCGAGATCCGCTGCAGTGAGCTCGTCCATGGATTGCGGGCGCCAGTCCTCGACCAGCCGCTCCGCGCTGATGAGGCAGCTTCGCGTCAGCACCGTGTCGCCGACACGGACCTCGCCGGGTGCGTACGAGCGCACCAGCAATGCGCCGCCAATTCTGTCGTCAGTCAATCGCATTGACTTACGATAGCGCGAATGACCACGGCTCTCACCTTGATCGCGCCTGAGATCGCGCCTGCATGGCGTCAGGCGATAGCCGAGAGTGGCGCGCGCTGGCCGCACCTGGCGCGCCTCAGCGGTCGCGGCGCGATTCGCGCATTGCCTGCGCCGCGCGACGGATTGCGCGCGTGGCAGATCGCTTTGCTGGATGCTCTCGCCATCGACGACTACGCGCAGTATCCGAGTGCAGCTGTAACGCGTACCGGTGACATCGCGCAGCCAGCGCGGGGTTTCTGGCTGCATCTGCAACCGATGCATTTCGCCGCGGGGCTCGACCGGTTGACGGCCGTGGTGCTGCACGGATCGACCGACGTCTCCCGCGCGGAGCTGGCTGAGCTGGAACCAATCATTGCTGCGCATCTGCGCACCGCCGGAATGCAGCTCGTCACGACGTCGCATGACGATTGGCTGGTGCACAGCGAACGCACACTGGATGTGCAGACCGTCACGCCCGAAGCGGCCGCCGCGACTCCGCTCGAGCAGGCCATGCCGCAGGGTGGTGATGCGCCGGCGCTGCGCCGACTGATGACTGAGCTGCAGATGCTGTTGCACGAACATCCCGTCAACGTCGCGCGGCTGCGTCGCGGCCTTCCCGAGATCAACGCCGTCTGGTTTCATGGAGCAGGAGAAATTCGCGGCCTGCAGCGCTACGCTCTGCCGCAGGCTTTCGGCGACGACTTGTACCTGCGAGGAATCTATCGTTTGAACGATGCCACCGTGACTGCCGCTCCGATCGACGGACAGGCACTGCTCGCGCGATTGTGCTCGCGAGCAGTCGTCATCGCTTCAGCCGACGATGTCGACGTGCTCGAAGCGACGTGGATCGCACCGTTGTCCCGCGCCCTGGCGACGGGTGCGGTTGCGCGACTGGACATCGTGATCGACCGCTGGGACATCACGGTTTCCCGGCATGCGTTGCTGAAGTTCTGGCGCCGACCGCGCACACCCGCGGAGTGGGCGGCATGCTGAATCGGACGATCCGGCGTCGCAGCCTCGGCGATGGCGAGGCGCTTGCAGGCGACTTGCATCCGCTGCTGCGACGTTTGTACGCGGCGCGCGGTGTGCGCGTGACGAGCGAGCTCGATCTCGGCTTGAATCAACTCGTGCCGGTCGGCCAGCTCGACGGCGTTGCGGCGGCGGTGGAGCTGTTGTGCGCGCACTTCCGGAAGCGCAGTGCCGTCATCGTGATCGGCGACTTCGACGCAGACGGCGCGACCAGCACGGCGCTGGTCGTGCGGCAGCTGCGGCGACTCGGTTTCGCATCGATCGACTTCCTGGTGCCGAATCGCTTTGAGTACGGCTACGGTCTCACGCCGGAGATCGTGCGACTGGCGGCGCAGAGCAAGCCGGCGCTGATCGTCACCGTCGACAACGGCGTGTCCAGCCATGCAGGCGTCGACGAGGCGCGCTCGCTCGGCATCGACACGCTGATCACCGATCACCATCTCGCGCCCCCGACGCTGCCCGACGCGACGGCGCTCGTGAACCCGAATGCGCCGGGCAACACATTTCCGAGCAAGGCGCTTGCCGGCGTCGGCGTCGCGTTCTATCTGATGGCGGCGCTGACTCGCGAGATGCAGACGCGCGGCCTGCATGCCGGCGATGCACCGGTCGCGGACCTGCTCGATCTCGTAGCGCTCGGCACGGTCGCGGATCTCGTCCCGCTCGATCGCAATAACCGCGTGCTCGTGCATCAGGGACTGCGACGCATTCGCGCCGGACGGTGCTGCGCAGGTGTTCGCGCGCTGTTGGAAGCATCGAACCGGGTGCCGGCGGCCACGCTCGCAGCCGATCTCGGCTATCAAGTGGGCCCGCGGTTGAACGCTGCGGGCCGGCTCGACGACATGTCGATCGGCATTCAGTGCCTGCTGACCGACGATATCGACGCGGCGCGCGGTCTCGCGGCGCGGCTCGCGCAACTGAATCTCGACCGTCGCGAGCTCGAGCTGCAGATGCAGCAGGAGGCGATGCTCGCGATCGCGGACATGCGTGCCGAGGATCCGGCACTGCCTCTCGGTCTGTGCCTGTTCGATGAGACCTGGCACCAGGGCGTCGTGGGTCTCGTGGCTTCGCGCGTGAAGGATCGCGTGCATCGGCCCGTGATCGCGCTCGCGCGCGCGGATGCGACGACGTTGAAGGGCTCGGCGCGCTCGGTCGACGGAGTGCACATCCGCGACGTACTCGATGCCGTGACCGTGCGCTATCCCGACCTCGTCGAAAAGTTCGGCGGTCACGCGATGGCGGCGGGGCTGACGCTGCGCGCTGCTGCGCTCGAAGATTTTCGCGCGGCATTCGATGCCGAGGTGCGCCGCTGGATGACGCTCGAGGATGCGGTCGGCATCGTGCACTCGGATGGCGCGCTGAGCAGCCGCGAGCGAACGATCGATGTGGTCCGGCTGCTGCAGTCGGCCGGGCCGTGGGGTCAGGCGTTTCCCGAGCCGGTCTTCGACGACTGCTTCCAGGTGCGCGCCACCCGCGTGATCGGCGAGCGGCATCTGAAGCTGGATCTGCAGGATGGCGACGGCGGACTGTGCGAAGCGATCGCGTTCCGGCACTTCGACGATGAGGATGCGCCGGATGTGCAGCCGCAGGCGCGGGTGGAGCTGGCGTACAGGCTGGACGTGAATCAGTACAACGGGCTGGAGAAGGTGCAGCTGGTCGTGGAGTATTTGCGGGTGTTGTAGGGAGTCGGGCTAAAGCCCGACCTACAGCGTGCTACCATGCGTCGCTCGCAAATTCCCGACTCCCGCCCATGGAAACCAATCAGATCCGTCGTTCCCTCGAAGACCTCACCGAGCGCAATGAAGCGCTGAGGAGGTTCCTTTGAGTACGACACCAAGAGCGAGCGGCTCACCGAGGTAAGCCGGGAGCTGGAAGACCCCGCGATCTGGAACACGCCGGACAAGGCCCAGGAGCTGGGGCGCGAGCGCGCCCGCCTGGAGCAGGTCGTGAGCACGCTCGACCGCGTGAGCAACGGCCTGAGGGACGCGGGCGAGCTGCTGAACCTGGCGGTCGAGGAAAACGACGAGTCGACCGCCCAGTCCGTCGAACGCGACCTCGCGACACTCGATCGCGACGTCAAGCAGCTCGAATTCAAGCGCATGTTTCCCGGCCAGATGGACTCGCACAGCGCGTTCCTCGACATCCAGGCCGGAGCGGGCGGCACCGAGGCGCAGGATTGGGCGCAGATGCTGCTGCGCATGTACCTGCGCTGGGGCGAACAGCACGGCTTCAAGACCGAAGTCGTCGACATCAGCGACGGCGAAGTTGCCGGCATCAAGGGCGCGAGCGTCAACTTCACCGGCGACTACGCGTACGGCTGGCTGCGGACCGAGACCGGCGTGCATCGGCTGGTGCGCAAGTCGCCGTTCGATTCCAACGCGCGCCGCCACACGTCGTTCGCCTCCGTGTTCGTCTCGCCGGAAATCGACGACGACATCGATATCCAGATCAATCCTGCGGACGTGCGCACCGACGTCTATCGTTCGAGCGGCGCAGGCGGTCAGCACGTCAACAAGACCGAATCCGCGGTGCGCCTGACGCATATGCCGACCGGCATCGTGGTCGCGTGCCAGAATGAGCGCAGTCAGCACAAGAACCGCGACAAGGCATGGAAGCAGCTCAAGGCGAAGCTGTACGAGCTGGAAGTCAACAAGCGCAACGCCGCGGCCAAGGTGCTCGAGGACAACAAGTCGGACGTGAGCTGGGGCAACCAGATCCGCTCGTACGTGCTGGACCAGTCGCGCATCAAGGACCTGCGCACGAACGTCGAGATCGGCGATACCACGCGCGTGCTCGATGGCGATCTCGATCAGTTTCTCGAAGCGAGTCTCAAGCAGGGGTTGTGATGTCGGAAGACGAAAACAAGCTCATCGCAGAAAGGCGCGCGAAGCTCGACAAGCTGCGCAACTCGTCAAGCGGGGGCGTGGCGTTCCCGAACGACTTCCGCCGCGACGCGCTCGCGGACCAGTTGCTGACCGCGTACGGCGATCGCCCGCCGGAGTGGTTCGACAAGAACGTCATCCGCGTGAAGGTCGGCGGCCGCATGCTCGCCAAGCGCGTCATGGGCAAGGCGAGCTTCGCGAAGATCGCGGACCGCACCGGGCAGATCCAGGTGTTCGCGCAGAGCGAGCCGCTCGGCGCCGTGTATGACGAGTTCAAGGGCTGGGACGTCGGTGACCTGATCGGCGCCGAAGGAACGTTGTTCAAGACCAAGACCGGCGAGCTCTCGGTGCGCGCCGAGAAGCTGCGGCTGCTGGTGAAGTCGTTGCGTCCGCTGCCGGACAAGTGGCACGGGCTCGCCGACCAGGAGGTCCGCTATCGGCAGCGCTATGTCGACCTGATCGTGACCCCGCAGAGCGCGCAGGTGTTCAAGACGCGCACGCGCGTCATCAAGTACCTGCGCGACTTCCTCGACGCGATGGATTTCCTCGAAGTCGAAACGCCGATGATGCAGACGATCGCCGGCGGTGCCGTGGCGCGCCCGTTCGTCACGCATCACAACGCGCTCGACATGCAACTGTACCTGCGCATCGCGCCGGAGCTGTTCCTGAAGCGGCTGCTGGTCGGCGGCTTCGAGCGCGTTTACGAGATCAACCGCAACTTCCGCAACGAAGGCATCTCGACCCGGCACAATCCCGAATTCACGATGCTGGAGCTGTACCAGGCCTACGCGGACTTCAGCGACTTCATGAGCCTGGTGGAGCGCATGTGCCAGGGACTGTGCGACGCCGTGGTCGGCTCGCGTCGCGTCGAGTACCAGGGTGAGGTGTACGACTTCGCGCAGCCGTTCCGCCGCGTGACGATCGAGGACCTGCTGGTGCACTTCAATCCCGGCATCGAGCGCGCGAAGCTGCGCGATGTCGAATACCTGCGCGGCTATTGCGATCGTCTCGGCATCGCCTACCTGCCGGGCGACGGCGCCGGCAAGCTGCAGTTCGACATGTTCGAGAAGACCGCCGAGCATCGCCTGCTGCAGCCGACGTTCGTGTACGCGTACCCGGCCGAGGTTTCGCCGCTGGCCCGGCGCAACGATGCCGATCCGTTCATCACGGATCGCTTCGAGTTCTTCGTCGGCGGGCGCGAGATCGCGAACGGCTTCTCGGAGCTGAACGATCCCGAGGACCAGGCGGAGCGCTTCAAGGAACAGCTCGCGCGCAAGCAGGCCGGCGACCTGGAAGCGATGCAGTACGACGCGGATTACATTCGGGCGCTGGAATACGGCATGCCGCCGGCGGCGGGATTGGGCGTCGGCATCGATCGGCTGGTGATGTTGCTGACGAACTCGCCGTCGATCCGCGATGTGCTGCTGTTCCCGCACATGCGACCGGAATGAAGAGTCGGGCTGAAGCCCGACCTACAGCCCACGAACCAACGGTGTGGTAGTTCGCTGTAGGTCGGGCTTTAGCCCGACAATCCGTCCAGCGCGTAAGGCAGCGGCAGTTTCTTGAGTCGTACGCCGCGGTTCGATTCCAATTCCAGTTCAGCATCCTGCTGCGCCAGACTGATCACGGCCAGCAGCTCACACCCATCTCTCGTGGCCGCTGCATCGACCACATCTCCCGCATGCTGCTCGCCGACGAGCACTCTCGTACGCGGCGCCGGCGGCGGACCCGCGCACTCGAATCGGAACATGCGTCGCTTGATCGAGCCACGGAAGTGCGTGCGCGCGATGATTTCCTGGCCGGTGTAGCAGCCTTTGTCGAAGCTCACGGCGCCGAGCAGATCGAGATTGAGCATCTGCGCGACGAACGCTTCGTGAGTCTCCGGGTACACCTGCGGCAGCCCGGCGCGGATGCCGGCGAGCCGCCAGTCGGGCTCGCGATACGGATGGCCTTCCGGGAGCTCGATCGCGGCCGGCCATGCGTCGATCCTGACCTTCGAGCGCAGCACATACTTGCGCAGCCGCGTCGCGATGCTCTCCGTCAGCGACGCCGGCAGGATCAATGCGATCCCTTCACTGCGCTCGACCAGCCAGACCACGGCCTGCACGCGGCCCTGTGCGGAATTGCACGAGGACGGCAGCGGCCGGGTCGACGTGAGCGTATCGATGTCGGCGCTGAGCTGACCCTGCAGGAAGGAGCGGGCATCTGCGCCGCTCACCAGCAGCGTACCCAAGGAGTTGGTCAGAGGAGCGGTCATGCGTTCGCGAAATCCGAACCCAAGCCTCGCGACAAACTAAAGAGGCGAGGTTCCGCCTCAAAAGTGCTTCTGGCACACTGGCACTCGCACGTATGTCGCATGGCACGCAATCATCGTCCGGATCGCTGCCGACCACAAATACGAAAGAGTTGGCGGGTGATGCCGCGTCCGATGTCCCAGCGGCGGCGCAGCCCAAGCCCGAAGCGCCGCGCGAGCACGGCGGCCGCGGCGGCCTCGATCCCACGCGTTACGGCGATTGGGAGAAGAACGGCCGCTGCATCGATTTCTAGTGATTTCTGACCGTGGGGGTCAGCTTGGATAGCACGAGCACTCGCAAACGGCCGCTGTCGCCGTTTCTCACCGTGTACCGATGGCAGTACACGATGGCCCTGTCGATCCTGCATCGCGTGACCGGCTGCGCGTTGTCGGTCGGCCTGTTGCTGTTCGCGTATTGGCTGGTCGCAGCCGCGACGGGCCGGGAGGCGTACGACACGGCCCGCGCGTTCTTCGCGCATCCGCTCGTGCGTGTCCTGCTCATCGGCTTCTCGTTCGCGTTCTTCTATCACCTGCTGAACGGCGTTCGCCACATGACGTGGGACACCGGCCATGGCCTGGAGCGCAAGTCCGCGCGCCTGAGCGGCTGGATCGTGTTCCTCGGCGCGATCGCGACGACGGCGCTGTTCTGGGTGCTCGTCCTGCGCCACGTCGGAGGTGCTGCATGAGCCTGCGCAGCCCGATCGGCCGCGTGCTCGGGCTCGGCGCGGCGAAGGAAGGGCTCTCGCATTGGTGGTCGCAGCGGGTGACGTCGGTCGCATTGCTGCTGCTCGGCCTGTGGTTCGTGAGCGCGCTGTTGCGGATGCCGACGTTCGACTATGAGTTCGTCGTGGCGTGGATCGCGGTGCCGCTCAATGCAGTGCTGCTCCTGCTGCTTGCCGGCACGCTCATCTATCACTCGCTGCTCGGCGTGCAGGTCGTCGTCGAGGACTATGTTCATCATCATGGACTGAAGATCGCGACCATGATGCTGCTGACGTTCGCGCACGTGGCCGTCGCTGCGTTCGCAATCTTCGCGGTGCTGCGCATCGCATTCGGCGGTGCCGGATGAGCGAATACAAATTCATCGATCACAGCTACGACGTCGTCGTGGTCGGCGCCGGCGGCGCAGGCCTGCGCGCGACGTTCGGGCTTGCGCACTCGGGATTGTCGACGGCGTGCATCACGAAGGTCTTCCCGACGCGCAGCCACACTGTCGCTGCCCAGGGCGGCATCAGCGCCGCGCTCGGCAACATGGGCGAAGACGACTGGCGCTGGCACATGTACGACACCGTCAAAGGCTCGGACTGGCTCGGCGATCAGGACGCGATCGAGTTCATGTGCAAGGAAGCGCCGAACGCCGTCATCGAGCTCGAGCACTACGGCTTGCCTTTCTCGCGCACTGACGACGGACGCATCTATCAGCGACCGTTCGGCGGCATGACCACGAAATTCGGTCAAGGTCCGCCGGCGCATCGCACGGCGGCCGCCGCCGATCGCACTGGCCACGCGATGCTGCACACGTTGTACCAGCAGGCGTTGCGCCACCAGGCGCAGTTCTTCGTCGAGTACTTTGCCGTCGATCTCATCATGGAGAACGGCGAGTGCCGCGGCGTCGTCGCCATCAACATGGCGGACGGCACGCTGCATCGCTTCCGCGCGCACCAGACGATCCTGGCGACAGGCGGCTATGGTCGCGCCTACTTTTCCTGCACGTCAGCGCATACGTGCACCGGCGATGGCGGCGGCATGGTGCTGCGCGCCGGCTTGCCCCTGCAGGACATGGAGTTCGTGCAGTTCCATCCGACCGGCATCTACGGCGCGGGCTGCCTCATCACTGAAGGCGTGCGCGGCGAGGGCGGCATTCTGCGCAACTCCAGCGGCGAGCGCTTCATGGAGCGCTACGCACCGAACGCCAAGGATCTCGCGTCACGCGACGTCGTGAGCCGCGCGATGACGATCGAGATCCGCGAGGGCCGCGGCGTCGGCGAACACAAGGACCATATCTTCCTGCACCTGGAGCATCTCGGCGCGGACGTGATCCACGAGCGGCTGCCGGGCATTGCCGAGACCGCGAAGATCTTCGCCGGCGTCGACGTCACGAAGCAGCCGATCCCGGTGCTGCCGACCGTCCACTACAACATGGGCGGCGTGCCGGCGAACGTGCAGGGCGAAGTGGTGACGCTGCAGAACGGCAATCCGGAAAGCGTCGTGCCGGGCCTGATGGCAGTCGGCGAAGCGGCCTGCGTCTCGGTGCACGGCGCGAACCGACTCGGCTCGAACTCGCTGCTCGATCTCGTGGTGTTCGGTCGCGAGGCCGCACGTCATTGTGCCGCTACGCTGAAGCCGGGCACGCAGCATCGGCCGCTGCCGAAGGATGCGGGCGACTTCGCAGTCAGTCGCATCGATCGGCTGCGCAATGCGCAGGGTTCGATCAGCACCGCGCAGATCCGCCTCGACATGCAGCGCGTGATGCAAACGCACGCCGCCGTGTTCCGCACCGGCGAGTCGCTCGACGAAGGCGTGCACAAGCTCGAAAAAGTGGTCGCGTCGTTCGCCGACGTCAGCGTCAGCGATCGCTCGCTCATCTGGAATACCGACCTGATCGAGACGCTCGAGCTCGACAATCTGCTGGCGCAGGCCACGGCGACGATCCGCTCGGCAGCGAACCGCAAGGAGAGCCGCGGTGCGCACGCGCGCGAGGACTTCCCCGAGCGCGACGACGGCAACTGGATGAAGCACACGCTCTCTTGGGTCGACGGCCGCGGCGCGGTGCGCATCGACTACCGCCCGGTGCACATGAATACACTGACGAGCGACGTCGAGCCGATTCCGCCGAAAGCCAGGACGTATTGATATGGCGCAATTCCGCTTACCCGCGAACTCGAAGATCCGCCCCGGCAAGGTGTTCAAGGCACCGGCGGGCGCGAGGCAGGTGCGCGCGTTCAAGATCTACCGCTTCGATCCGCAGTCGGGCGAGAACCCGCGCGTCGACACCTACGAGGTCGACATGGCGAGCTGCGGCCCGATGGTTCTGGACGCCCTGATCAAGATCAAGAACGAGATCGATCCAACGCTGACGTTTCGCCGCTCGTGCCGCGAGGGCATCTGCGGCTCGTGCGCGATGAACATCGACGGGCTGAACACGCTCGCCTGCACCAAGGCCAACGACGACATCCGCGGCACGATCAAGATCTATCCGCTGCCGCACATGCCGGTCGTGAAGGACCTGGTGCCGGATCTCACCGACTTCTACGCGCAATACGCGTCCGTGAAGCCCTGGCTGCAGACGCGCACGCCGGCGCCGCCGGACCGCGAGCGGCTGCAATCGAAAGAGGACCAGGAAAAGATCGATCGTCCGGCGGCGTGCATCCTGTGCGCCTGCTGCTCGACCTCCTGCCCGAGCTATTGGTGGAACAGCGACCGCTACCTCGGCCCGGCCGCCTTGCTGGCAGCCTATAGATGGATCGTGGACACGCGCGACGAGGCGACCGGCGAGCGGCTCGACGAGCTCGAGGATCCGTTCCGCCTGTATCGCTGCCACACGATCATGAACTGCACCGAGGCCTGTCCGAAGGACCTCAACCCGGCGAAGGCGATCGCCGAGATCAAGAAGAAGATCGCGGAACGAAGACATTGAGCACCGCCTCCATGCTTCGCTGGCGGTGCCGGCGGGGAATGCGCGAGCTCGACGTCCTGCTCGAACGATACCTCCGGGAACGCTATCCTTCCGCCCCGGCCGCCGAACAACAGGCGTTCGCAGCGCTGCTGGACCTGCCAGACCCCGAGCTGCTTGCGTACGTGATGCGGCGCCAGGTTCCGGCCGATCCACACTGGGCTCATGTCGTCGCCAAACTCATCGATCCTCAGGCTTGATGTCCGCGCTCGCCGGGCCGAAAGGCTCGCGGGGTGGCTTGTGCTCGTTGCTGCGGGCAGCGCGGTCCTGCTGCTCGGCCCGGCAGCGTCTTGGATACAACTCCTGGCTGCCGGGGCAGCCGTTGCGGTCGGGATCGGGCTGTGGCGCGCGGGCTGGCTCGGGTCCCGGCATCGAATCGTCGAGCTGCGCGCATTGCCGGAGCAGTTTTCTGCCGACACGCGACTGATCCGCAACGCCGTGTGGCTGGGCTGGAGGACGCCCGGCGGTCGCAAGCGCTCGATGTTGCTGCTGCGTGACGATCTGCCTGCAGGGCAGCTCCGGACGTTGTGTATACGCCTGCGAATCGAGGCCCTGGAGCGGGTGTTGCCCGAAGCGCCGACGCGATGAGAACCGTTCGCGAACGGCGTCGCGGAGCCGCGAAAATGTGCTGTAGTTCCGCGAACTTTCCGCGCAGCGGCCAGTCTATCCGAGCAGCCCGTGGGGGCGCTGGTCGATGACGCAGGACGACTCTGACCAGCAGCTCGTCGAACGGGTCCAGGCGGGCGACAAGGCCGCCTTCGACCTGCTGGTGCGCAAGTACCAGCATCGCGTGCTGAAGCTGGTGAGCCGGTTCGTTCCCGACGCAGCCGAAGCCGAGGATGTCGCCCAGGAGGCCTTTCTCAAGGCCTACCGGGCGCTGGCCTCGTTCCGGGGCGACAGTGCGTTCTACACGTGGTTGTATCGCATTGCGATCAACACGGCGAAGAATGCCCTGGTTTCGAACCGACGGCGGCCGGTCGACTTCGATCTGGATCTGCAGGATCCCGAGCAGTACGACCGGCACGCGCGGCTGAAGGACGGCGACACTCCGGAAGGGGTGCTGCTCACCGAGGAGATTCGCAACGTCGTCGAACGGGCGATGGAGCAGCTCCCGGAGGATTTGCGGACGGCGATCGTTCTGCGGGAGCTGGAAGGGTTGTCGTACGAGGAGATCGCGGAGGCGATGGACTGCCCGGTCGGCACCGTGCGTTCCCGGATATTCCGGGCCCGCGAGGCGATCGACAAGAAGCTCAAGCCGCTGTTGGACTGAGACCAGCGCGGCGGAAATTGTGAAATTGCGAGGCGCGCCGGTTTTGCGCGTTGAATTACAGGCCAGGATGCTGGCAAATTTGCGACCGAAGGTAACGAACAGATGACCGATGCGTTGAACGAACAGCTCTCGGCCTGCCTGGACGGCGAACTTCCCGCGGCAGAGCTCGATCTGTTGCTGAAGCGCCTGGAGCGCCACCCCGAGTTGCGCGAGGCGCTCGGCCGCTACACCGCCATCGGCGAGGCCCTGCGTCAGGCCAAACCCGCCATCGCGTCGCGCTCCTTCGCCGACAAGGTGATGGCTTCCATCGACGAAGAACCCGCAGCTGCGCGTCGTCCGGCGCGCCTGTCGCCCCGGCTGCTCCGCACGTTGCGCCCGGTGGCCGGAATCGGCGTCGCTGCCACGGTCGCTGCGCTGGCGATCTTCTCGGTCCAGCGTGCCGGCGTCGAACCCGGCCCGATCGCGGCGAACGAGCCGACTGTTGCCCCGACGTCGATCGTCGCCCAGAACGACGAACAGGCCGCGAGCTATATCGTCCCGACCAACACCACCCAGTCGGCCTTCGTGCCGGCTACTCGCCTCACGAACTACGTCGTTGCTCACAGCGAGTACTCCTCGCCGCTCGCCCGCCGCTCGGTCCTGACCGGCGTGCTCGCGGAGGACGATAGCGATCCGGACGTCGCGACGGCGGACAGCGAAGAGCAACCGCAATCCCCGCCAAGCCCGTCGTCGCAATCCCAATAAAGCACGCCAGCGTCGATGGCCTTACTGAAGTACTCGCTAGCCCTCGTCGCCGTCGCGCTCACGGCAATGAGCTCGGCGGACGCCGCGGACCGCGTCGCCCGCGAGTGGCTGGAGCGGATGTCCGAATCGCTCGCGACCCGCAACTACGATGGCCGCTATCTGCACGTGCGCAACTCGCGCACTGAGACGTTTCGGATCATCCACCGGGTCGAGAAGGGCAAGGTCACCGAGCGGCTGATCTCCGTCGACGGCGGCCGCGAGATCATCCGCAACCAGGACGAAGTGCAGGCCTATCTGCCCGACCGCCGCCTGGTCGTGGTCGAAAAGCGCACCGACGACCGCACGCTGATGGCGACCGTGCCGATCTACAACGAGCAGCTCGAAGCTCACTACAGCATCGAGCGCGGCGCCTTCAAGAAGGCGCTCGGCCGTCGCACGCAGGTCATCCTGGTGCAGCCGCGCGACCAGTATCGCTATGGCTACCGGCTGTGGCTCGACGACGAGACGGCGATGCCGCTGATGTCGCAGCTCTGCGATCGCAACGGCAACGTCATCGAGCAGATCGTGTTCGCCGAGCTGAATTTCCGCGATCGCATCGCTGCCGATGCCGTGAAACCCGGCGTGACCGGCGAGGGGTTCCGCTGGGTGCGGCAGGACGCGCAGGAGCCGCGCATGGCGAACGTGCAGCTCGGCTTCAATCTCGTGCGCGTGCCGTCCGGTTTCCGCATGACGACCTGGCGCGTGCAGGTGATCGCCGGCTCGAAGACGCCGGTGCGCCACCTGGTGCTGTCGGACGGGCTGGCATCGGTGTCGGTGTTCATCGAGGCGCGCTCGCCGCAGACCGAAGCGATGCGCGGGCTCGCGAAGGTCGGCGCTGCGTTCGCGTACTCGCGCGCCCTGGACGGTCACCAGGTGACCGCTGTCGGCGAAGTGCCGGCCGCGACGGTCGAGGCGATCGCCGAGGCCGTGACCAAGGAAGAAGCTGAGGCGCTCGCGCCGGTCGCCAGCGATCAGCGGTAGTAGCCGCGCTCCCTTTCCCATGACTCAGTGGACGGTTTACAGCCGGGCCGACTGCAGCCTGTGCGAGCAGCTGCTCGACGAGCTGGCTGAGCTGCTCGGTCCCGAGGCTGCCACGGCGGTGCAGGTCGTCGACATCGAGGGCCGGCCGGAGCTGGAGCGCAAGTACGGCACGCGCATTCCGGTCTTGCTGGCAGATGGCGAGTTCGTTTGTGCCTACCGGCTGGACGCGGAGCGGGTCAGGGCGTTGTCGGGCTAAAGCCCGACCTACCCGCTATAATCCGCCGCCGCCGCCAGCCCCCCCGGCCCCCTGATGAAGCTGATCCGCAACTTTTCCATCATCGCGCACATCGATCACGGCAAGTCCACGCTCGCCGACCGCTTCATCCAGCTGACCGGCGGGCTGGAAGCGCGCGAGATGGAAGCGCAGGTGCTCGACTCCATGGACCTCGAGCGGGAGCGCGGCATCACGATCAAGGCGCAGAGCGTGTCGCTGCGCTACCTCGCCCGCGATGGCGAGACCTACCAGCTCAACATGATCGACACGCCGGGCCATGTCGATTTCTCCTACGAAGTGTCCCGCTCGCTGGCGGCCTGCGAAGGCGCCCTGCTGGTGGTGGACGCGGCGCAGGGCGTCGAGGCGCAGAGCGTCGCCAACTGCTACACCGCGATCGAGCAGGGGCTCGAAGTCCTGCCGGTGCTCAACAAGATCGACCTGCCCTCGGCCGACCCGCCGAAGGTCATCAAGGAGATCGAGGAGATCATCGGCATCGAGGCGCAGGACGCGCTGCGCGTCAGCGCCAAGACCGGCGAGAACGTCCCGGAGCTGCTCGAAGAGCTGGTCCGGCGCATCCCGGCACCGCGCGGCGACCCCGAGGCGCCGCTGCAGGCGCTGATCATCGACTCGTGGTTCGACAACTACGTCGGCGTGGTCTCGCTGGTGCGCGTGATGAACGGCTCGCTCAAGACCGGCGCGAAGATCCGCGTCTGGTCGACCGGCCGTGCGCACCAGGTCGACAAGCTCGGCCGCTTCACGCCGAAGTCGGTCGCGAGCGAGACGCTCGAGACCGGCGAGGTCGGCTTCGTGATCGCCGGCATCAAGGAGATCGACGGCGCCCCGGTCGGCGACACGATCACGCTCGATGCGCGGCCGGCGAGCGAGCCGCTGGCGGGCTTCAAGAAAGTGCAGCCGCGCGTGTTCGCCGGACTGTTCCCGGTGAAGTCGGAGGACTACGAGTCGTTCCGTGACGCGCTCGCGAAGCTCAAGCTCAACGATTCGGCGCTGCATTACGAGCCGGAAGTTTCGACCGCGCTCGGCTTCGGTTTCCGCTGCGGCTTCCTCGGGCTGCTGCACATGGACATCGTGCAGGAGCGGCTGGAGCGCGAGTACAACCTGACGCTGGTGACCAGCGCGCCGACCGTCATATACGAAATCGAGCGCACTGACGGAACTGTCGTATACGTCGACAACCCGGCGAAGCTGCCGGCCAGCAACGAGATCGCCGATATTCGCGAGCCGATCATCACGGCCAACATCCTGCTGCCGCCGGAGCACGTCGGTGCGGTTCTCAAGCTGTGCAACGACAAGCGCGGCAAGCAGACCAAGATGCACTACGTCGGCAACCAGGTGTCGCTGCAGTACGAGCTGCCGCTCGCCGAAGTCGTGCTCGATTTCTTCGACCGCCTCAAGTCGGTGAGCCGCGGCTATGCGTCGTTCGACTACGAGTTCAACCGCTTCGAGAGCGCGCCGGTCGAGCGGCTGGACGTGCTGATCAACGGCGACATCGTCGATGCCTTGTCGATGATCGTCCACCGCGACAACGCCTATCACCGCGGCCGCGAGCTGGTCGACAAGATGCAGGAGCTGATTCCGCGGCAGATGTTCGAGGTCGCGGTGCAGGCAGCCATCGGCAGCCACATCATCGCGCGTGCGACCGTCAAGGCGTTGCGCAAGAATGTCACGGCCAAGTGCTACGGCGGCGACATCACGCGCAAGCGCAAGCTCCTCGAGAAGCAGAAAGAGGGCAAGAAGCGCATGAAGCAGCTCGGCTCGGTCGAGATCCCGCAGGAGGCGTTCCTCGCGGTGTTGCAGGTCGGCAAGGAAAAATAAGCATGATTTTCGATTTCTCGTTCATCCTGGTCGCGGCCACGGTGCTGACCGGCGTCATCTGGGGCCTCGACAGCTGGCTGTGGAAGCCCGGTCGTGTCGCGACGGCGGTGGCGAGCGGCACCACGCCGGAGAGCGTGCGCGAGCCGGTCGTCGTCGAATACGCACGCTCGTTCTTCCCGGTGATCCTCATCGTGCTGCTGATCCGCTCGTTCCTGTTCGAGCCGTTCCGCATTCCGTCCGACTCGATGATGCCGACGCTGCTCGACGGCGATTTCATCTTCGTCAACAAGTACGCCTACGGCCTGCGGCTGCCGGTGGTCAACACCAAGATCGTGGCGGTCAACGAGCCGCACCGCGGCGACGTGATCGTGTTCCGCCTGCCGTCCGATCCTTCGACCAACTACATCAAGCGGCTGGTCGGCCTGCCGGGCGATCACATCGTCGTGCGCGACCGGGCGGTGTACGTCAACGGCGAGCGCATGCCGGTGCGCCTGGACGGCACCTACCAGGGCCATGGCCATACCGGCGCCCGCATCGGCTTCGAGCAGCTCGGCCCGGTCGAGCACCAGGTGCTCTACCTCATGGACCGCTACACGCGCGACTACGAGCAGACGGTGCCGGAAGGCCATTACTTCTTCATGGGCGACAACCGCGACAACAGCCGCGACAGCCGTTTCCCCGAGGTCGGTTTCGTCCCGGAGCGCAACCTGGTCGGCAAGGCCGTGCGCATCTGGCTGAACTGGGATTGGCCCAATGCGCCGCTGTGGAGCCGCATCGGCGACCCGATCCATTAAGAGTGTGGACTGGGTGCTGGACGCCAGCGCCTTCTTATGACAGACAGGCGACCGTGATCGTCAACATCGGGAGTTTCACTATGCGCTCACGCCAGCGCGGGGCCACCTTTCTCGGCATGGTGGTGATCCTCGCGATTCTCGGCTTCGCTTTGTACGCGGGCATCCGGCTCACCCCGCTTTATCTCGAATACATGGCCGTCGCGCGCGCCCTCGAGCAGACCGCCAAGGAGGAGGCCGGTGCCACCAGCCCGCAAACGCTGCGCAATGCGCTCGAGCGCCGCTGGACGATCGAGACCATCGACAGCATCCAGCCGAAGGACATCGAGATCAAGAAGGCCGGCAGCGGCTACAGCATGCGCGCCTGGTATCGCGCCGAGGCACCGTTCATCTCCAACATCTCGCTGGTCGCAGACTTCGACAAAACCGTCCGGGTCGGCGGGGACATAGCCGGCGGTTGATGCCCGTGCAGCCTTGAAGACGGCACGCGAATGGCTGCATGACGCGCTCGGTTACGAGTGCCGCGACCCGGCGCTGCTCGAAGCAGCCCTGACTCACCGCAGCGCCGGCGGCCAGCACAACGAGCGCCTGGAATTCCTCGGCGACGCGGTCCTGAACTGCGTGGTCGCCATGCTGGTGTTCCGCGAGTTCGGCGCCGCCGACGAGGGCGAGCTGTCCCGCTTCCGCGCGAGCCTGGTGAGCGGCGAGGCGCTGGCCGTGGTCGCCGCCGAGATCGAGCTCGGCGAGCAGCTCCGGCTCGGCTCGGGCGAGTTGAAATCCGGCGGCTTCCGCCGCAAATCCATCCTCGCGGACGCGCTGGAAGCGCTGTTCGGCGCGATCTACCTCGACGGCGGGTTCGAAGCCGCCGCGCAAGTGATCGAGAGGTTGTTCGTGCCGCGCCTCGACCGGCTGCCGAGCGCGGCGGAACTGAAGGATCCCAAGACCCGTTTGCAGGAAACACTCCAGGCGCGCGGCCTGCCGCTGCCCAGCTATGCTGTCGAATCGACTTCGGGCGAGGCCCATAACCAGATGTTCCAGGTACGCTGTTCCGTCGATGCGCTCGGCCTGCGTGTCGTTGCCAGCGGTCCGAGCCGGCGACGCGCCGAACAGGCTGCCGCACAATTGATCCTCAACGCACTGATGCAGACGTCACAGGGAGCCGAGCGGTGAACGAGCCGCTGAATCAACAGGGCACAGCCGGGCACCGCTGCGGGTTCGCAGCGATCGTCGGCCGGCCGAACGTCGGCAAGTCGACGCTGCTGAACGCGTTGCTTGGCCGCAAGATCAGCATCGTCAGCCCCAAGCCGCAGACGACGCGGCACCGCATCCTCGGCATCCTGACGCGGCCCGAGGCGCAGGTGATCTTCGTCGATACGCCCGGCCTGCACGCGGGGGCCCGCCGCGCGATGAATCGCCACATGAATCGTGCCGCCCTCGCTTCGCTGCAGGACGCCGACGTGAACGTGTTCGTCGTCGAAGCGCTGCGCTGGATGGACGAGGATCAGCGCGTGCTCGACGAGCTGGTCAAGCAGGAGCGGCCGATCATCCTGGTGCTCAACAAGGCCGACAAGGTGTTCCCGAAGGAACGCCTGCTGCCGTTCATCGAGGAGCTCGGCCGGCGCGCGAAGTTCGCAGAGATCGTGCCGCTGTCGGCGCTGAAGCGCAGCAACCTCGAGCAGCTTCCCACGACGATCGCCGGCTACCTGCCGGAGTCGCCGGCGCATTTCCCCGACGACCAGGTCACGGACCGGTCGGACGAGTTCCAGGCCGCGGAGATCGTCCGCGAGAAGCTGACGTTGCGCTTGCGGCAGGAGCTGCCGTACGGCCTGACGGTCGTCCTCGAGCAGTTCAAGGAGGAGGACGGGCGCCTGCTGATCAACGCCGTGATCTGGGTGGAGCGCAGCGGCCAGAAGGCGATCGTCATCGGCAACGGCGGCGAGCAGCTCAAGGAAGTCGGGCGCGCGGCACGGTTGGAGATGGTCGAGCTGTTCAAGCGACCGGTGCACCTGGAGCTGTGGGTGAAGGTGAAGGAGAACTGGTCCGACAACGAAATCGCCCTGCGCCAGTTGGGCTACGAGTGAGCGAACCGCGCCGGGTGCAGCTACAACCGGCGTACGTGCTGCATCATCGTCCGTACCGCGACACCAGCCGGATCCTCGAATTGTTCACGCGCGACTACGGTCGCGTCTCGGTGTTCGCCCGCGGTGCGCGCAGCGCGCGCAAGGCCGGGACCGCGCTGACTTCGATCCTGCAGCCGTTCAACCGCCTGCTGGTGTCCTGGAGCGGCAAGGGCGAAGCGGGCCAGCTCACGGCGGCGGAGTTCGACGGCTCGGTGTCCTCGCTGCCGCCCGATCGGCTGGTCAGCGGCTTCTATCTCAACGAGCTGCTCCTGAAGCTGTTCGCGCGTCACGACAGCCACCCCGATGTCTTCTCTCTGTACCGCGCGACGCTCGACGCGCTCAAGGTCGATGCCGACGGCGTGCGCTCGTTGCGGCTGTTCGAGAAGCGGCTGCTGGACGCTCTCGGCTACGGACTCGCGCTGGAGCGCGAATTCGCTGCCGACCGGCCGCTCGATGCGAGCCACGTCTATCGCTATCGCCTGGAGCAGGGCGCCACGCGCATCGACGGTGTTGCCGAGGGCGTCGATATCTTCACCGGAAGGACACTGCTCGCTGTCGCGCGCGAGGACTTTGCCGACCCCGCTATCTGCGCCGAGGCCCGCGTCCTGCTGCGCGCCGCGCTGGATCACTGCCTGGAGGGCAAGGAGCTGCGCACCCGTCAAGTGATGCACGCCCTCCGCAAGCACCGGCCCCTGTAGGTCGGCCGCTCCAGTGCATCCTGCACTCGCGGCATTCGTGCATCCCTGCCCAGCAGGCTTTAGCCCGACTACAATCGCGTCATGCTGCACCTCGGAGTCAACGTCGATCACGTCGCCACGCTGCGCCAGGCGCGCCGCGCGACCTATCCCGACCCGGTCTTCGCCGCGCTGGTCGCCGAACAGTCGGGCGCGGACAACATCACCATGCATCTGCGCGAAGATCGCCGGCACATCCAGGATCGCGACGTTCGCGTGGCCCGCGAGGTGCTGCAGACGCGGCTGAATTTCGAGATGGCGGCGACCGACGAAATGGTCCGCATCGCCTGCGAGGTGCGTCCGGCAGATTGCTGCCTCGTGCCGGAGCGCCGCACGGAAGTGACCACCGAGGGTGGGCTGGACGCAGCGTCGCAAGTCGCAGCCCTCGGACCGGTGTGCCGTCGGCTCGCCGACGCGGGAATCCGCGTCTCGCTGTTCATCGATCCGGATCCGGAGCAGCTCGAAGCCGCAGCACGCATCGGCGCGCCGGCGGTCGAGTTGCACACCGGCGCGTACGCAGATGCTCGCGACGAGCGGCAAGCGCGCGAGTTGCAGCGTCTTCGCGATGCCGCGCGTCATGCGAACAGCCTCGGGCTGATCGTGCACGCCGGGCACGGCATGAACTATCACAACGTGCAGCCGATCGCCGCGATCCGCGAGATCGTCGAGTTGAACATCGGGCATGCGATCGTCGGGCGCTCGTTGCTCGACGGCATGGCGCGCGCAGTGTCGGAAATGAAGCGCCTGATGGTCGAAGCGCGCGCGGCGAGCGCCGGCGCATGATCTTCGGCATCGGCACGGACGTAGTGCAGCAGGAGCGCGTCCAGCGGGTGTATGAGAAATACGGCGAGCACTTCGCCGAGCGCTTGTTGCTGCCCGCCGAGCTCGAAGCGTTCGACGGCCACAAGCGGCCGGTGCGGTTCCTGTCGATGCGCTTCGCGGCGAAGGAGGCGATCGTCAAGGCGATGGGCACCGGCTTCGCGCACGGCATGTGGATCCGCGACACCGGCGTCGTCGCGAACGCGTGGGGCAAGCCGGAGATCATCTGGTCGGAGCGCGGACGCGGCATGTGCGAGAAACTCGGCATCGGCGAGGGGCACGTGACGCTGACCGACGAGGCCGGCCTGATCGTCGCCGTCGCCGTGCTGATGAGGAAGTGACCGGGCCATGGCCGTCTTCGTGTTCGACATCGAGACCGTTCCCGACGTGGAGCTCGGCCGGCGCATCTACGGCCTGCACGGGCTGAGCGACCGGGAGGTCGGCGACGCCATGCAGGCGAAGCGCCGCGAGAGCTCCGGCAGCGAGTTCCTGTCGCTCGAGCAGCAGCGCGTCGTGGCCATCTCGGTCGCGATGCGCATGCGCGACAGCTTCCGCGTCTGGTCGCTCGGCGAGCCCGAATCGCCGGAAGCGGAGCTGATCCAGCGCTTCTTCGACGGCATCGAAAAATACATCCCGGACATGGTGTCCTGGAACGGCGGCGGCTTCGACCTGCCGGTGCTGCACTACCGGGCCCTGCGTCACGGCATCGTCGCGCCGCGCTACTGGGAGGCGGGCGATGCCGACCAGGCGTTCCGCTTCAACAACTATCTCAGTCGCTATCACTCGCGCCACCTGGACCTGATGGACGTGCTGTCGAGCTACCAGGGACGCGCGCGCGTGAGCCTGGAGGGCGCGGCAATGCTGCTGGGCCTGCCGGGCAAGCTCGGCATGAGCGGCGCCAAAGTGTGGGACGCGTACCTCGACGGGCAGATCGGCACGATCCGCAACTACTGCGAGACCGACGTGCTCAACACGTACCTGATCTACCTGCGCTTCGAGCTGATGCGCGGCCGGCTGTTGCCCGAGGAATATCGCGGCTACGTCGCGCAGGTCCGCGAGGTCCTGGCGCAGCAGGCCAAGCCGCACTTCCAGGAGTTTCTGGCCGCGTGGCAGGAACCGTACTGTTGAACGCAGCAGTCGAGATCATCGACCTCGCTCACGATGGGCGCGGCGTAGCGCGTGTCGACGGCAAGACAGTGTTCATCGACGATGCGCTGCCGGGCGAGCGCGTGGAATGGCGGCGCGTCAAACGAGGCCGCAACTTCGACGAAGGGCGGCTGACGCGCGTCCTCGAACCGGCGGCCGATCGCGTCGAGCCGCGCTGCGCGCATTTCGGCGTGTGCGGCGGCTGCGTCCTGCAACACCTTGCTCCGGCGCGTCAGTTGGAGTTCAAGCAGCGGCAGCTCATCGAGGCGCTGACGCGCATCGGCAAAGTCACGCCCGCTGAAACGCTCCCGCCGCTGCAGGGCGGTGTCTGGAACTACCGCCGCCGCGCACGCCTCGGGGCACGTTGGGTGCCGAAGAAGGAACGTACGGTGCTCGGCTTCCGCGAGCGGAGCACGAGCTTTGTCGCGGACGTGAAACGCTGCGAGGTGCTGTTGCCGCCGGTCGATTCGATGATCGCGCCGCTGTCGCTGCTGCTCACTGCGCTGAGCGTGCGCAACCGCGTGCCGCAGATCGAAGTAGCGGTGGCCGACAACGCTGTTGCACTGGTCGTGCGGGTCTTGGAAGAGCTGACCGATGCCGATCGGGAGCTGCTCCTCGAGTTCGCGCGCGAGCACAACGTCCAGATGTTCGTTCAGCCCGGCGGCTACGACACGATCGCGCCGCTGACGGCAGTCGTGCCGCTCGAATATCGATTGCCGCAGTTCGACGTCACGGTGCGCTTCGAGCCGAACGACTTCGTGCAGGTCAACGGCGAGCTCAACGCGCAAATGGTCGCGCGCGCCGTCGAGCTGCTGACGCCTGCGCCGGGCGAACGGCTGCTCGACTTGTTTTGCGGGCTGGGAAATTTCTCGCTGCCGCTCGCTCGCAGCGGCGCGCACATCGTCGGCGTCGAGGGCGATGCCGGCCTGGTCGCGCGCGCCCGCGCCAATGCATCGCTCAACGGTATCGACAACATCGAGTTCGTGTGTGGAGATCTTGCGCAGCCGTCGGCAGTCGACGCCGCGTGGGCTCGACAACCGTATGACAAGGTGCTGCTGGATCCGCCGCGGGCGGGCGCGCTCGAAGTGTTGCCGATCGTCGCGCGTTGCGGCGCGCGGGTCGTGCTGTACATTTCCTGCCACCCTGGCAGCCTGGCGCGCGATGCGGGCATCCTCGTACACGAGCACGGCTTCACGCTGCGCGCCGCCGGCGTGATGGACATGTTCCCGCATA